>Ga0075011_10000393_pt1 | contig 23200 bp, 21 predicted proteins | sample TARM_MetaG_T_14_FD_72354 | JGI IMG/M metagenome (GOLD analysis project Ga0075011, IMG submission 72354) | Freshwater microbial communities from Pennsylvania, USA, analyzing microbe dynamics in response to fracking - TARM_MetaG_T_14 | ecosystem: Environmental > Aquatic > Freshwater > River... | reverse complement strand
AATCAAGAGTTTTGATTATCTTTAAAGATATAGTAGACAATAACATTTCTGATTTATGTATGTGGCTAGGGAAATAACGGGGTCACCCATTAGTTAGTTCCGGTCAAGCTGCTGTGTAAGTTTCCTTGGGTGTTTTTTTACCAAGTATTAAATCGTACATGAACCGTTAAATTGTTGCTTATTAATATACGCCTAAAAATCACAACATTGGTGTCAATATGCACCAGTCACCCATCTGAATTAAAGAGCCGTAGTCATGCAACTTTGTATGACTACGCCTCTTGGCTTTATAAGCATCAGTAATTATTTAGTGCCAACGTTAATCCAGTTCTTTGCAGGGCATAAGGTTAGACACCCAAACCTTTTTATAAATAAACCGAATCAATGCGGCTACTGATCCCCCGTCCATTTTTTGTGCCCGCAGTAATAATACTTAAACACCTTCCCTGCATTATCACCCCTGATTTTTAATACTTTCAGGCCGTGATATTTTCTAGAACATCATATAGTTCAAAAAACGAACACCAGAGCGGACTAAAAACAGCCTAGGCAAGGCGTGTTAGCGAGGGAATAGTGACCTATTTTAAGCTGACACAACGTAGTATGGGCTATTTTCAGTCGCTTCCGAAGGGCGAGTCCCAAATGACCGCATGCTGCGTTAAATTTCCTCGATTTAGCGCACTAAATCTTCAAAAAATTGCTTTGCCTGAGGCCATTTGTGCTCTCGCTGATGCCGTTTTTTTAAACTACATGGTGCTAGAATTGCATAATAACTCGCTTGCCAGTAATTTTTTAAGCAGTTTCATAAAAGTGTCATCTGCTCTTCTTATTATTACTTATAAAACTAATAATCATAATAAGAAGAGCAGATGAAAGATCTAACCGAACTATCGCTTGATATCATTATTCAAAGCAAAAAACTAAGCGTATATTTTCAGCCTATTATTGGAAATAATGAACATCTTATTTTTGGTTATGAAGCGTTAATACGAGGTCCTGCTCATAGCCTTTTACACTCTCCTGTGGCACTGTTTGACGCCGCGCGCAAGCAGGGCCGATTAGTAGAGCTCGAGTTATTGTGCCGCGAACTGTCAATTGTTCAGTTTAAACAGCTCAACCTTCCCGGGAAATTATTTCTCAATGCCAGCCCTGAAACCCTCTTCCAGCCTAATTTCCGCTCAGGACGTACCCTTAATTTATTAAAAAAAATAGGCCTGGATCCGGACCGTGTCGTTATTGAATTAACCGAGCACAGCCCCTTAGAAAATTATGAGGCGGTGCGCGATGCACTGAAACATTATAAAGAGATGGGCTTTGAAATTGCCATGGACGATTTAGGCTCAGGCTATTCAGGGCTGCGCATGTGGTATGAACTGCGCCCTGACTACGTGAAAATTGATCGCCATTTTATGTGTGATATAGACACCGACAAAGTTAAACAGCAGTTTGTTAATTCAATAAAGAATATCGCCCGGGAGTTGAACTGCAAAATCATTGCCGAGGGCATTGAAACAGAGAATGAGTACCGCTTTATAGAAAAGATGGGGCTGCAGTTTTGCCAGGGCTACTACATAAGCCGCCCGGCATTATTACCGCTGAGGCGCATACCTGACGGCCTGTTTAGCGGCACTATGGTAGCTACTCCCTCACCACAAAGTGCAGCGGGCACAATAATAGTGAATGACTTACTGCAACAGGTTGGCGCTATCAGCCCCGCAACCACAGTTGAATATTGCGCAAAATTATTTAATCAATACCCGGATTTAGAAAGCGTTGCCGTGCTTGAAGACAAAAAGCCGGTCGGTTTACTGCGCCGTAACAGCCTGACTAATTTACTCTTTGCACAATATGGTCGCGAGCTCTCGGGGAAAAAGAGTATCGCCTCATTGGTGGACAGCCACGTGCTTGTTTTAGAAAGCGACTTGTCTATCGAGCAGGCCAGCGCCCTGATTAGCGGACAAATTGGCCAGCAGAAAGCGCTGGAGTTTATTATCACCCGTCAGGGCCAATACCTGGGCCTCGGCTCGGTTATCGATCTGCTTAAAGAGATCACCCTTCTGCAGATAAATAACGCCCGTTACGCCAACCCGTTAACCTTGCTGCCCGGCAATGTCCCTATCAGTAAGGAGCTGGATAAACGCCTGCAATTGAGCAGTCCGTTTGTTATCTGCTACATAGATCTGGATAATTTCAAACCTTACAATGATCACTATGGTTATGAAAAAGGCGACCAAATCATTCTCGGTCTGACCAATATACTGCGTCAGGTTATTACCCGCAGTGATGATTTTATCGGCCATATAGGTGGCGACGATTTTATTATGATTTTATCGACCAGTAACTGGCAGGCGCAGTGCAATAAAATACTGGAGTCTTTTTCCGAGTGGGTACGCCATCGCTATAGCCCGGAGCATCAGGTGATGGGCGGGATGACCGGCGAAGATCGCGCCGGCAATATACAATCCTATCCACTGCTGAGCGTGTCAATCGGTTGCGTCAGCCTGCCGCCGCCGATTTGTAACAGTCACCACGATGTGGCCGTGTTAGCCACCTATGCAAAATCCATGGCGAAAAAGATAAGAGGCAACTCCCTATTTGTCTATGACAGCCGCCATGCCGTGAACCGTTTACAGGAAAAAGTCAGTTAATTTTTTATCTTTCCGCGCAATATCCGGCGGTTTATTACCGAGCCTAGTCGATAAAATATTTTATCGGCGCAGCATGCAGCAAAAAGTGTTGATGTGAAATATTCCACGCATAGGCCCCGGCCTGAGTGAAAACCAGATAATCACCAATAGAGAGCGACTCAACATATTGCTGGCTCGCTAATACATCTTTGGGGGTGCACAACTGCCCCACTAAAGTCACAGTCTGCTGCTTAATTTCAGGATAGACAAAATCACTGAATTGCCCTTGCTCAGCAGCATCTCCCGCGCAAACAAAAAAAGGATGATCATGATTTTGCGCCGCCGGGGTTCTAAAGTGATGTGTACCGCCATGGCCAATGGCAAAATACTGACCATGATTTTGTTTAATATCGAGCACCTGCATCACATAATAACCGCAATTAGCAGTCACATAACGGCCGCACTCAAAACGGATAGTCGTTTCAGCCAGCTTAAAATCTACAATTAATTCATTTAAATCTGCACAAAATGCCCGCCAATCAAAGAGTTGCTCGGGATGGTTATAATCAATACCAATACCGCCGCCGACATTTAATAAGGGCAGCTTTAAATAATATAAGGCGCACCAATACTTAAAGGTTTTAAAATAGAGCGCCATTAAGGCTAAATGGGCGCGCCTGTCCAGCTGATGTGACATCAGGTGAAAGTGAAACCCGAGCAGCACTATTTTGTCGGAGCGCTTGATGATATCTATGGCCAGCGGCAGTTCACTCTCATCAAAACCAAATGGGGTTGCCCCTCCCATAGCTAATTTAGTGGCTGGCAGCCCCTGCAGGGAGATATTCATGCGTAACAATACCCGGCAGGTTTTATCGCGGCGCAGGCAAATTTGTTCAATACGGTGCAGCTCAGTCAAACTTTCCACATGAATGGCCTGCACGTTGAGATCGACAGCCAGTTCAAGTTCACTGAGCAATTTTCCCGGCCCCGCAAACAGTAAAGGCACCTCTGGCTGGCAGGCCTTTAACCAGGCCAGTTCACCACCGGAGGCGGCTTCAAAACCATCCACAATGGGTGCTAACTTTGTCAGTATTTGCGCTTCAGAGTTGGCTTTGACCGCATAATAAAGCTCACAATTTTGCGGCAGAGCCTGCATCATCTCTGTTGCATGGCTTGCCAGTGAGGGTAAATCGTAAATATAGGCGCATAAGGGGGTCTGTTTTTGTGCGTCACGTTTTAATCTGTGAATCGCTTTTTCAATACTAAGGTTCATGATTTCTCCAAAAGCTGAGCAAGCGGATTTTTTAGCGCACTGTAACTTGAAAGGCTGTCAGCCTGTTTAAACAGACGCGTCATTAAATTGTTTTTGCTCGGGATAGGTGCGCCGTTCAATAAGCCTTGTAATTCAGGCTGCTCAGATTCCATTAATTGCCACCGCACGATAGCGGCGCCAAGGGCGCGCCATAACTGAGCTTCTAAGGGCTGCTGACCGGCAGAAATATGGAAAATAGCTTCACTGATATTATTGATCAAGGTGCAGTAAGCAATACGATTCCAGCCCTGCTCACGACTGTAATATACTGAAATCCGGGCTTTTTCTGATAGCTCACTGAGCCTGTCGGCGGGCCAGTGTGAGGCCATTAACTTAGTTCCCTCTAAATCCCGCAGCCAGATACGCGCAGGCAAGCCATCTTCAAAACCCACCACAGTATTTTGCAGGTGCGGTTCAAAGGCGATGCCTAAAGTAAAGAAATAATGAAAGACTCCCGGTAACAGGGCGTCTAAATAGGCATCAAACCACAGCGCGGCCAGCTCTGTATAACTTTCGCCGCGTTCAGTAGCTAACGACTGTAAAGATTCAACGCACAGGCTATCGCCATTTTTGTCCCAGGCAAAAAGCGCCCCGGCCATCTGCGGCTGATATTTTTGCTGGATACATTCCGCTATACCATCTCGATATAAAATACCAAAGCATTCAATCACTTCCTGTATATTATCGCGCTCATCCGGCGCCGCGATAGAGGACAGATCAAGGGTTGTCGCGGCAGGCTCGCAGAGCACTGAAAATTTAGGGCAGTGCGCCAGCGCATGGGCCGAACATTGACCTATTAAACGCGTCAGCAGGACGGCGCTCTGCAGTTCATACCAGGCATTTTTGCGTACGCAGTTGGTCAATCGCACATGGATAGAAAATTTCATAAAGCTGTTTGTTTGCGCCAGAAACACTGTACGCACCGAGGATGTCGGGTAGACATCCTGGCCTAAAATACCGACATCTGACATCAACCCCAACTGCATCGCTTTTTGCACCAGAGGTTGTTGCAAAATGGTCTGCACTTCCCAGGGATGACAGGGATAAAGTAACACCGGCGTCGGATTTATTTTATTGAGCACAGCAAGCGGCGGCAGTTCAGCGCAATGCATCTGTGTCAGTAACTGTGGCGCAACCTTAAACCAATACAGAGGAAATGAGGCCTGCACCTCCGGTGAGCAGGCAAGCAGCTGATCAAAACTAACGCCGTCACGACTTTTAGGCGCAGGATGCAGTGCATGTCCCCATAACAGACTCTGCTCCGATTTAATTAAACTTGAATACGCGTTTTTGTTTGCCTGATTGCCGATACGCTCAATAAATAAGCGCGTAATATTGATACTGTTTTGAATCTGCTTTAATAACTCAATATTGATTTTTTCGCCCGTCACCAGCGCTAAATGTTGTAAAATAAACTGCGCCAAACTTAATGCGCCGATGGGATGCCAGGCCTGCCCCTGAGACTTTAAATAAGGCTGATTAATCAGCCTTACCCGCCCGAGCAGGCTCACCTGATCGGTTTTTACCAGTAACGAAGCTGACGATTCCGGGAAAATCAGACGCACCCTATGGTAACCATCGACAATTTGCAGGTTAAAAGTAGCGGGCGCATCGGCATGGCAGTCATCTAATTCAACTTGCCCCCTGGCCTGCGCGTATTCACGTATATAACAGTTAAGCAGGCAGTTAATTGCATTACCTTCCGCTAACCCCTGCTGCATTTCACTGCGGTACTTTTCTGATGTACAGCTATTATGTTTCAAGCGTTGGATTGACATCTGCAAACGACTCCTTGGTGTGAGCAAATAAAATAAAAACAGCCACCAGACAGGCGATACTTGCCAGTAAAAATGGCCAATGCAGGGAAAAATGCTGGCTGATAAAACTTGCCGCCAGACCGGCGCAAACACCGGCCCACTTTCCCCACGCATCAAAGCGACCAAAGGAAAGCCCGGCTTGCTCGGCTTGTAAGCGCTGACTGAGCAAAAGATGCAAACCGCTATAGCAAAGCAGCATGCCAAGGCCAAATAACAGGCGATAAAAAATAAGTCCGTCACTGCTTTGTAAGATAAACTGCCCCGCACAAGAAAGGCTTAAAATAGCGAAACCCAGCAGACTTTGCGCTCGGCCGTTTAGTGTTAATTTTCCGATAGTAAACGCCAGCAGCAGGTAGACCAGATGCGGTAAACTGTAATAAAACCCCACCACAGTATCGCTACTTTCCCCCAGGGTTTGCACATAGGGCAGAAAATAAGGGAAGGTCACCACCATCGCAAAACAAAAGAGGAACTGTAAAAATAAGAGCTGGGTAAATTCCCCCTGATTTACTTTGCGTTTTTTTAAGACGTTGGGCTGTTTTAGGGCAGGCTGATCAGCTTGTAAAGACAAACTCACCAGCAGGGCACAAAAAGGCAATAAGGCCAGGTAGCGGTAGATATGTACGGGTTGCGCTACTTCAGTAAATAAACCTAATAAAACAGGCCCGGTCAGCAGGGCTAAACGCGCGGAAAACTGCGTAAGGTTGAGGCTTTTGGCTAACGATTTGCCCTGATATTTACAGCTTAAGTAGGCATTGGAAGCGGCCAGCGTTCCGCCACTTACCCCCTGCACCACCAACCCCAGACAAAACAGCCACAAGTTATCTGCAAAGCCGGACAGTAAAAACCCCGCAGTTAACCCCGCCTGCGCCCTTAATAAGGATTTTTTCTTACCGTATTTATCTGCAAAGCGTCCCCACCAGGGCGCACTCAATGCAGCGCAAAGAGGCGCCACAATAAACATCACCCCCGTCAGGTATTGCGCATCGCCATCGATCAGACTCGCTATCATACGCGGCATAAAGAGCGGCATCCCCAATGCTGTGAACGCAGTCAGGAAGTGACAGAATAAAACGATATAAACTACTGGCATAATCTGCTCTTTATTAAAAAATCCCGGTGTAAAAAGTTGGGTACGCTGTGCCCGTAAAATTTATTAATGTCACTGGCCCCTGATACCGACTTACTCAATAAACTGCCTGAGCTGAGCAGGTATTTTGCCGGTTGCCAGGCAGATTCAAGCAAAAAATCGCGCGCATATTGGGTGCTGATGCCTTCTTTGTCCAGCACATCTAACTCCCTTACCAGGGTTTTTCTTAACTGCCCGTATAAATCCTGAAGCGGCATTAACCGGTAGCTCGCCATCGCCTCAAAAATAGCCGCTATATCTAACTGTAAGGTGATAGTGGTAAACATTTCAGCAAGAGACTGCTCATTATCCACGACAATACGCGGGTCAATTAACTGTGCTATCTGCGCCCGGGCAAGCTGAGAATCAGCTGAATTTTCAACAAATCGGGCCGCTAATATGCGTGCTGAATCGTTGTCTTTCATAACCAGAGTTAATGCCTTTGTGCAATCAAAGGCGAGCACGGCATTTTGTTGATTGGACTCCAGGGCGATACCATATTTAAGCCATAATCTCAGGTGCACGGTTAATAAAAGGGTCAGATAATCGTCTAACCAGGCTTGTATATTGCCCTTATAGAAGTGCTCTATCAGGTGCTCTAAATAAAGGCGTTTATCAGGCATTTCACTCCCTAATGCAGCCACCGGCACTAAGGTTTTGTGCTCCAGACTGCGCGGATATTGACGGACAATATAAGCAAGCTGCTTGATCTCACCAAAATGCCCGCCATGCTGCTCATTACAATGTCTGTATAAGCCCTGTAGCTTAAGATCCTGCTGCGCTAACTGAGTTAATACTTTTTCAAACCAGTGACCGTCGTATAAGGTGCTGGCTTTTATTAAGCGGATGTTTTTCGCACCTAAAGTGGCCATAATAAGCGCCACCTTGATATGAATATGAGGTGCTTTTTCAACCACCACAGTACGCACTGAAAGCGTTGCCTGCACCTGTAATGCCGATTCAGGCGCTAACAAAACACCTTCAGGAACTTGCTTTAAGGTCTTAAAAGTCAGGGGATGCACGGGAAATAACTGATGCGTTGCCTGTAACTGCTCTGCTAAACCGACCTCTGAAAAAGTCGGCCAGCAGTCAGGCACAGGGGATGTCAGGGTTGCTTTCTCATTGGCAACCGCCACCCAGTTTAATTGAAAACTGCCCGCAAACTCAGGGGCGTAAGCCCGCAATGCATGGGCATCAAAACCAAATTTAGCACGGGCAGTGGGATAATAGGGATGATCTAAATAAGCCGCAACCTGGTCTGAAAAGAGCAGCTTTTGGTGCCACTCAGGCATTGCACTTAACGGCTTGTTAAGCGCACTGATTCTGTTTTGATAAGCTTGCCGGCACAGTTTTCTATGCGCAACAGCGCACTCAGCTTCCTTTATATATTCACTAAAAAAACACTTTTCCTGCGCGGGTAAACACTGCGCCAGCGTATTCAACCAGAGCGTAAAACCGGCCTGGTAAATAAGCCCCTCATCGCTTTCTTTTAACCAGCCTTCTGAGGTTGCTTGCCATGCTTGCATATAATGGCTGTCGCGAACGGGAATATATAAAAGTTCGCTCCCTAAATGGGTCACCTTCAGCCAAAATGCAGGCACAGCCGCCGGCCAATGATGCTTGGTATTGACTGCAGCGTTAGCAATCACCTGCCCTTGCGACATTAATTGGCAGACATTTTCTCTTAAGCAGGTATTAATAATCCGCTGGCTGATATATGCATGATCATCTGCCATTAGCTAATCTCCCAAAATAGTTGCTTAGCCACTGCATTGGCCTGTTTTTCTATACTGACCCGCGTTTCTCCAATCGCGGTTAACATGCCTAAATAATCTTTATTGGAATTACTTGGCGTTAACTGTTGCCCCTGTTTTTTGAGCGCCTGATAAGAAATTTCAGTGGTGCCCAGGCGGGTAGAAAAGGACGCCGAACATTGAGTTAAGCAGCCCTTTAACGCCGTTGGAAAGTATTGAATAAGGGCGGATTTTGACTCTGTGTCCAGCGCCCCTAAAGGCTCACCCGCATGGAGCTTTATAATTTTTTCAAACCAGTTAAAAGGCAGCAGTTCATTAAGCAAAAACTCCCGCCCATCGCCAATACTGCGGTAGTTTATTTCCACTAAGACAGGCCCGTCAGGGGTGACGATAAACTCACTATGGCAGACACCAAAGTTGACGCCAAAATCACGCACCTGCTGGAGCGCCTGCTGTCGGTATAAAACACTGTTCGGCCCGTTCCAGACGGCCCCCGTCTCAACAAAATAGGGCAAGGATGAAAGCGTCACATCAAAGCCGCCAACAGCAATAATCTGATCGCCATCAGCGAGTGTCTCCAGGGTGAAAAGTGGCCCCTCAATATAAGATTCAAGCAGTATGGGCAGCTGCTTTTTGCTGACGTTGTTTTGGTAGTCCTGCAGCGCTTCGGCTGTCCGGCATAACACCACATCCATACTTGCAACCCCTTCGCGCGGCTTGGCAATAACAGGATAATGAATATTCTCAGGCAAGGCTGATCTGGCTAAACAGATAGCAGACCAAACCGTCGGCATGTTTAACGCTTTCAACCTGTCGCGCATCTGCGCTTTATTTTTAGCCTGATAGCAGATTTGCCAGTTTTTACCCGGGCAGGCGAAATAATTTGCCACCAGCGCGCAGGCAGACTGCAGATGGTCACTATTTGTAAAAACCAGCTGCGCCTTAATCTCATGGGCAGTTAACAGATCGATAATCGACAGGGGATTAAACACATCACACTCAATTATCTGCGCAGGCCCGTTGGCAACACGCGAAAAAAAGTGCTGATGATCTAAGGCGTGATCCGTGACTAAAATCACCTCAAAACCTAGCTTTATGGCGGCGGGAATAAAACCTTCGCTCACCGCGCGATTTTCTACATGAGTAATAATAACCATTTGTGGTTTCATCGTGTTTCCTTGTTCTGCGACATTTATTGACCAGCACAGTGGTTTTGTTTACTGGCGCACAGTGCTAATTGGTAATTGGTAATTGGTAATTGGTAATTGGTAATTAGCAACTGATAATAGTTATCATTAGCAATTAAGTCAATACTGATTTTTAGCTTTAACACTTTGTAAATGATGGTAATAATGAAAACTGTGCGGACACAAAAATATCTGATGACAGCGCAAGTGATAACGGATATCATTACGATTTAATTTATCTGGTACTGTTATGTCGCTACGATCACCTTTCATGTTTGCCGCGTTACTGCTCTCTGCACTGAGTTTGATGAGCCTGCAGACTCATGCCATAACCATTGACCATGATGCCGGCACCTTGACCTTAGATAAAACGCCGACACGTGTTGTCGCATTGGCTTTTTCTTTTGTGGATGCCTTGGCCGTTGCCGGTGTTTCCCCGGTCGGCATCGCAGATGATGGTGATAAAACGCGTATTATTAACAGTGTGCGCACGCTTATTGGAGACTGGCAATCCGTCGGCTCACGCTACCAACCCAGTTTAGAGGCGATTGCGGCACTTAAACCGGATCTTATTATCGCCGACAGTGGTCGTCATCAATCTATCTATCGGGAACTGTCACAGATTGCCCCGACCTTGATGCTGGCAAGCAGAGGCATCACTTATCATGAAAATTTAGCCGTGCTGCAGCGCATTGCCCTTGCCCTTGATAAAACGGCTCAGGTTAAGGCGCGCTTAAAAAAACATCAGCAGCTGATGCGCGCGTTAAAAAGTCAGTTTAATAATAATGACACTTACCAGTTTGCCATCATTACAGATAAAGGCATGTGGCTGCACAGCCCGAACTCCTACGCCGGCAGTGTGATTAAAGAGTTGGGGTTAAGCAGCCCGCTGGCAAAAAATACCGCTGAGGCTTATCTGCAAAGCAGTTTTGAACAATTACTCAAAACCAATCCGGACTGGTTATTGGTCGGCCAGTACACAGAAAAAACAGTGCTCGATAAATGGCAAACAAGTCCACTGTGGAAAATGTTATCTGTGGCTAAATCTAAGCAGCTAATTCACGTGCCGGCCAATCTATGGTCATTGACCAGCGGCATGTTAGCCGCTGAGCAGATGGCCCAGGCACTGGCTGACTACGCAAGACCATGAATATCTTATTTTTTACCCGGCAGAGCAAGCTGTTAAAACCCGCCCTGTTACTGACAACACTGCTGCTGGGCTTTGTTCTTTCCCTGTATGGCCAATCAGAATTTTCATTACAGGCGAGCGACCTGTGGCGACTCCTGATTGCCCCGGACAGTGGGGATATTAAGCAGCAGGTCATTGTTTCACTGCGTTTACCGCGCAGTTTAGTGGCCTGCCTGATTGGCTTTAATCTCGGGGTTGCCGGCCTGCTGATGCAGGGGTTAACGCGCAATCCGCTCGCCTCCCCCACTTTGTTTGCGATTAATTCGGGGGCCGCCTGTTTAATGGCCCTGAACAGCATAGGTTTTGCTTTTTTCAGCGGCTTACCCGGTGAAGTGGCGACATTTTTAGGGGCATTATGCGGCGGTTTATTGGTCTTTTTGCTCGGCGGCGGATTAGGCAGTCAGAGCAATCCATTGCGCCTTATTCTTGCAGGTATTGCCATTAACGGACTGCTCACGTCACTGACACGGGCAGCGCTGATTATTGCCGATGACAAGGCTTACAGCATGCTGCATTGGTTATCCGGCTCGCTCAGTGAGGTTGACTGGCAAAGCTGGTCGCAACTTTGGCCGCTCAGTTTAGCGGCACTGTTATTGGCCCTTTCAACCACTCGCGGGCTTAATCTCAATGCCCTTGGCGAGCAAACCGCCACTAGTCTGGGCATCAATATCAGCTGGCTTAGAATACGCGTCTGCTTCGCGGTTCTGTTATTGACCGCTATCTCAGTGACGCTGGCCGGGCCGATTGTATTTGTCGGTTTAATCGTTCCGCACTTTGCCAGAGCCCTGTTTAAAAATAACCATTTTATCCTCCTGCCTGCCAGTGGTGTATTAGGCGCAGCCTTAGTCTGCTGGACCGATTTATTTTCCCGCGCTATCGTCCCGCCAGCAGAAACGCCGGTGGGCATAATCACGGCGCTGATCGGTACGCCTTTTTTTATCTATCTGGTATTAAAAGGAAAATTATAAATGACCCGCCATACACAATTATTGCTGAGCGGTTTTTCACTGCTTATTCTGTTAGCTCTGCTGAGCCTGATAATGGGCGCGGAGCCACTGCCCATAAAAACCGTATTGCAGACCTTAATAGAGGGGGGCGAGGAGGATTTTATTGTCAATCAATACCGTCTTCCGCGCATACTGATTGCCATTCTGGTCGGTATGGGACTGGCTATCTCAGGGGTATTAACCCAAGGCATTATACGTAATCCACTGGCCTCACCTGATTTGATGGGGGTCAGTGCCGGCGCGGGTTTAGCTGCCTGCAGCCTGTTATTGATCTGGCCCGATATCAGCCATCTCTGGTTACCGCCGGTTGCCTTACTCGGCGGTTTTTCGGCTGCGCTCATTATCTACTTACTCAACCGCTGGCATAATCCGAGCCCTGCTCGCCTGGCGTTAGTGGGCATTGCCATCAGCGCTTTTTTATCCAGCTGTATTAATTTTTTATTAGTATTACACCCGATTGAAGTCAATAGCGCCATGATTTGGCTGACCGGCAGCTTATGGGGGCGCAATTGGGATCATCTGTGGCCGCTGCTTCCCTGGTTAATCACCTTAGTGCCTTTCTCATTTTATCTGGCCTGGTCGTTAGATTTGTTTGCTCTGGGTGAAGAAACCGCGGGCGCTTTAGGTGTGAATACACAAGGCCTGCAGACTGCGGCGTTACTAAGCGCTTTGGCACTGGCCAGTGTCAGCGTTGCCGTGTGCGGCAGCATAGGCTTTGTCGGTTTATTGGCCCCGCATTTAGCGCGTTTACTGGTTGGCTCACGACATAAATTAGTCTTGCCTTGCGCGGCGCTAGTCGGGGCACTGTTAGTGCTCAGCGCTGACACACTGGCGCGTAATTTAGCCCCGCCCCTGGAGCTGCCGGCAGGTCTGCTTACGGCAATTTTAGGCGCCCCCTATTTTCTGTTTTTATTACATAGATATAAAGGTTACTGACGTGTTAAGCATTGAAAATTTAAGCGTCGACTACGCAGGTAGCTCGGTGTTGAGGGATTTAAGTATCAGCATACCTCAAGGAAAAATAACGGCGCTAATCGGTCCCAATGGCTGCGGTAAATCAACGCTGCTAAAAGCCATTTCCGGCAGCTTAAAAGCAGCCACAGGTAAGGTCAGCTTAGGCGGTCAGGATTTAACTCAGCTAAGCCATAAAAAAAGAGCAAGACGCCTCTCTATTTTGCCTCAGTCGCCAATCACGCCGGAGGGGATCAGTGTCCGGCAACTGGTCAGTTTCGGCCGTAATCCTTACCTTTCCCCCTGGGGAGGGTTAAGCCCGGATGATTTGCAAAAAGTGCATATGGCGCTGGCTGATACGGGCCTCACAGATTTAGCGGAGCGAAGAGTCGATTCACTGTCAGGCGGGCAACGGCAACGCGCCTGGATTGCCATGATTTTAGCCCAGGACACTGAATATATACTGCTCGATGAGCCCACCACTTATCTTGATTTAACACATCAGATAGAACTGATGGAGATGATCCAAAAAATGAATAAAAGCGGTAAAACTTTAGTGGTGGTATTACACGATCTCAATCAGGCCTGCCGCTATTGCGACCACCTGATTGTGATGAAAAAAGGTCAACTGGTCGCACAGGATAGCCCCCATAAAATATTTAACAGTACGCTGCTGAAACAGGTTTTTGCATTAAATGCCATTATCATCAACGACCCAGTTGCCAACAAACCTATGTGCATTCCTTTGTAAAAAAGATAAGTAACAAAACAACTTGCAATCTAAATGAAACTGATTATCATTGCGATATGAGGCATTTATTTTAGAAGCAAGTGATGATAAAAAACAACCCGATTAAAACCAAGCTAGCCAATAAAGAAGAGATTTTCGGCATTTTAAATTCAGTGCCGTCAGCGCAGATAACCGAAATGTTTGCTTATGCGGGTTATGATTTTGTCATTCTCGATACTGAGCATTTATTGCTTTCGCCGGAAACACTGGCACATGCCATCAGCGCAGCACAAAGCGTCAATTTATCTGTGTTTGTAAGAGTGCCGACTGCCTGCCCGGTTGCTATCGGGCGCGCCTTAGATGCCGGCGCACAAGGTATAGTTGTAGCGCGCGTCAGCAGTCTGCAGGCAGCGCAAATAGCCGTTGCCGCTTGCCATTATCCGCCCTTAGGGACGCGCGGCATCAGCGGCGGAAAAAACACCGGCTTTGGCACCCTGCCCCTGTCTCAATACATCCGCAAAGCCAATCAGGAAATCATGCTGACCTTGATGATTGAAGATCTTGAGGGGCTTAATGCCCTGCCGGAAATAGTGCAGTTATCCGGGATTGATATGATCCTTGAAGGCGCGTTAGATCTGAGCTTAGCCATGGGCCATGGGGTCAATTTCAACCATCCAGAAGTGCAGCAAAGCCTTGTGCAAATGGCAGAATTATGCCTGCAGAGCGAGATCACTTTCTGCGCAATTCCGCGCTTACCTGGACAACTTTCAATGTGGCGACAAAGCGGCATTCACGCTTTCTTAGCTGGCGAAGACAGAGGCGTACTGTTCAACGCATTAAAGAATCACCTGCTGGACCTTAAAAAAACCCCCTGATAGAAAGGAAAATTAACGATGAAAACAAGGAACATTCACCAATGAAAAGCAATTCACCTCAGTTCAAAAGAAAAGCGCTGTCACTTGCCGTGGTCACAGGATTAATGTCTGGCTACACGCAAGCAGCAGAGTCTGAAAAAATCGATACTATGGTTATCAGCGCCAGTGTGCTGGGTAACTCAGAAGTTGAGCAAATCAGAACTTACCAGGGTAACCGCAGTATCATGACCTCAGAAGTGCTGGAAAAAACCTCAGCACGCTCTATTGACACCGCATTACAGCAGGTGCCGGGCATTAAAGTGCATGATGAAACCGGCACGGGTGTCTTACCCAATGTATCGGTACGTGGTTTAGATGGTAGCCGTAGCGGTTATTCGCAGTTTTTACTCGATGGCATTCCGATGACACTTGCGCCATACGGCCATACCGGACAGTCTCTGTTTCCCGCTACCCTGAAAATGGTCGACCGCATTGATATTGTACGGGGCGGCGCAGCTGTGCAGTACGGACCAAACAACGTCGGCGGTGTTATCAATCTCGTGTCCAAACCTATCCCGGAGCAATGGCAAAGCAGTTTAAATGAGCGCATTACTTTTTGGGGTGACGGCAACACCCTTTATGACACTTATTTAAGTACGGGGGGCAAAGTGAACGACCATTTCGCCGCGCGTTTAAGTGCTAACTTTTTAGGCGGGGAATCATTCCGTGAACATTCCGATACGGATGTGCAGAACTGGATGCTCCAGACAGACTGGCAGATTAACGATAAGCAATCCTTAGAAACCACAATGCAGTATTACGATGCCCAGACAGAGCTGCCCGGTGCATTAGATACAGCCGCCTATCAGGAAGATCGCAATCAATCATTGCGTCCTAATGATGAGTTTGCCGCGGATACCACACGTATCTCTATGAAATATAATCATCTATTAGGTGAAGTTGGGATCGCTGATTATGCTGAATTTGATGTCATCGCCTTTGCTCAGCAAAGTAAGCGGGATTTTCAGTGGGACTTTTATAACGCCAGCAAAGATACGGATGGTGATTTAGGCTCTCACTGGGGAGATACAACTCAGGAGGCAACCGATCTGCGCACTTCACCAAGAGAATTTAAAGTCTATGGCATAGAGCCAAGAGCAACATTCTATATTGATGGCCCGATAAGCCAGGACTGGATAGTGGGCAGCCGCTACGTCAATGAAGACATTAACTATCAGCTAAAACAAACCGACAAGGTAACAGGTGTAACAACCGCGCCACGTGACTGGCATATGGATACCTATGCCATGGCTTATTACGCCAGCAATAAGCTCGGTTTTTTCAATGACAGCTTAACGGTAACACCGGGTTTACGTTACGAAGATGTACGCATGAAGTTCACTAATGTCGGCCAAAATTACGCACAAAAAAACCATGTGCAGGAGATCTTACCCGGCTTGACCTTAGGCTATGAATTCTCTGAGCAGTGGTTCACTTATGCGAACGCACAAAAATCATTAAGAACCCCGCAAATAAGTCAATTGTGGCCGAAAGAGCAAACATTAGACTCGGAAATTTCATGGAACTATGAAACCGGTGTACGTTTCACGCCAACGAAAAGCAGTAATTTAAATCTTGCCCTGTACCGTATCGACTTTGAAAACAAAATCCAATATGACAGCAATCTCGGTCTGTTTGTCAATATTGGTGAAACCCGCAGCCAGGGCGTTGAAGTTGAAGGCCAATATTCACCCGTGGCGATACCTGAGTTAACCCTGCGAGGGGCTTATAACTACTTAGATACTGAGCAACTTGACGGTGAATTTTCCGGCAATGAATTACCCTTTGCTTCCAAGCATCAGGTATCCGCCAGTGCATTTTATGACTACAGCGGTGTCGATCTCGGTCTGATGGCTTATTACTACAGTAAATCATTTGCAGACCTGGCCAATAGCGTTGCCGAAAACAGCTCAGGCACTGCGGGTCAGTTACCCGCTTACACTGTGGTGAACTTAAGTTTATCAACGCAGTTATATAAGAAAGAGACGCAGGCGTTAACTGTGGGGTTGGCAGTCAACAATTTATTTAATAATGAATATTACTTCAGAGGATTAGATGTATCGCCAGCCGGCCGTGTTGCAGCGCCGGGACGTTCACTCACACTTGATTTAGGTTATGAGTTCTAAAAGCAGTTAGCACACAAACAAACTGGCCAACTTCCTGGTCGGTTTGTTTGCACTTCCTCCCCTTATAAAATAACAGCCATAAACCTTGATAATTACCTTTACATCTTAATGGTAACCATTATCATATAGATCTCTTTCTTCAATCTGATTTTGGATAACAATTCCCGTGTTTTTTTTAAAAAAAAGCCTGATCGCTTTCACCCTAATCAGTTGCACCAGTTACAGCGCGGCAACGAGTGTCGGGCAGCTGCAAAAGCACGCGCTTGACGATCTTTCTGATAATAAGCAGGCGCAACTTGAGATCAATCGCATAGCGGATCAAAAATTGGCATTAATCGCACAGGTGAAAGCCGTGCAGGATGACGCGCAGGATCTGGTGTTATACAACCAATACCTGGCGCGTTTATTGTCTGATCAGGAGAAGGAAAAAGCCGCCTTAAGCATGCAAATTAACAGCGTTCAACAGACGCGTCAGGGGTTAGTGCCTTTAATGGTGCGTATGTTAGACAACCTTGAACAGTTTATTCATCTGGATCTGCCATTACTGACAGAAGAGCGACAAGCGCGTCTTACCCGGTTAAAAATGATGATGACTAAAGCGGATATCAGCGAAAGTGAGAAATTCCGGCGCTTATTGGAAGCTTACTATATTGAAACAGAATACGGCAGCAAAATGGGCCAATATCAGGCAAAGTTAAGGGTCGATGGCATTGAGCGCAGCGTGAATTATTTCCATCTCGGACGGATTGTTTTTGTTGCCCTTTCACTTGATGGCAAAAATGTCTGGGCATGGAACCGGGCCACTAAGCAATGGCAAGCCATTGACTCTGCATATGCACGGGATATTGAAAAAGCGATACGTATTGCCAAAAAAATCGATATCCCTGCGTTATTAAGATTGCCTTTATTCAGCGAGGTCCAGCAATGAGATTATTTACCAGACTAACGGGCATCTTATTGCTCCTCGTCAATGTCACGGCAACAGCCGATGTCACGGCAACAGCCAGCAGTCTGGATGATTTACTGCAGAAAGTAAAATTACAGCAGCAGCAAAACCAGCATCAAAATGGCGCACGTAACGAGGATTTTTCAAAAGATTTACAGTACTGGCAGGACAAACTCACATCGGCACAAGAGCAATTGAATCAGGCCCAAAGGCAGGCCAGCGAACAAGGCTTGCGTTTTGATGAGAGTGAAAAAGCACTGGCATCACTTGAGGCTGAGCTGGATCTGAGCAAGGATAATCTCGGCGAGTTGTTTGCAGTGGTAAGTCAAATTTCCGGTGAATTTGCAGCCGCTATGCAGGGCTCACTGATTGCCGCGCAATACCCACAACATGCTGTTTTTGTTAACAGTTTAGTCAAGCGTAAAGCCCTGCCTACACTGCACGAGCTGGAGCAGTTATGGTTTATTATGCAGGAGGAGATGATAGCATCCGGCAAGATCACCACCTTTAACGCTGAGGTGTTAGATGCTTCGGGTGTCAGCAGTGAAAAAAGCATCACACGCGTGGGCGCTTTTAACCTCATTTCAGATAAACAATACCTGCTGATGGATCCGGCGTCGCACTTAGCACAACCTTTACCCCGCCCGGTAGCAAGTAATGTGCAACGCACGTTAAATAATTGGGTTGATGAGAATGCGCAAGTTAAACCTTTCTATTTTGATCCTGCCAAAGGTGAGCTGTTAACCGTTTTATCACGTACGCCAAGCTGGAGCGAACGAATCAGGCAGGGCGATATCATCGGCTATCTGATTATCGCCATCTTAGTTTTCGGTCTGCTGGTTGCAGCCGTTCGTTTCACGGCATTGGCCAAAGAATCACTGCGCATCAAACAGCAACTAAAACAAACTACAGCGAATCCGAATAATGCATTAGGGCGAATCTTTGCGCTTTACCAATCCAATAAAAATCAAACAACACAAGTACTGGAGCTGAAACTCGAAGAGGCAATCTTAAGAGAAGTGCCGCGATTAGAGCGCGGCTCAAGTGTACTGAAGATATTAGCGGCGATTGCGCCCATGATGGGACTGCTGGGCACAGTAACCGGCATGATAGGCACTTTCCAATCGATCACCCTGTTTGGCACTGGAGATCCTAAGTTAATGGCCGGCGGTATCTCCATGGCCTTGATAACCACAGTGATGGGGCTGATTGCAGCCTTGCCGTTATTGCTTATTCATAGCCTGTTACACAGCAGAGCAAGCAGCCTGATCAATATTATCGAGCTGCAAAGTGCCGGCTTAATTGCCCAGCAGGCTGAAGCTAATGAGCAGGCATAAAGGCGCACTATGAGCTGGTTATCTGAGCAGCTGTATCTGCTGCGCCACTTTGTTGATAGCGGAGGCCCGGTACTCTGGGCCATTGCTATGTTGCTCATGCTGCTTTGGGCATTGATCATTGAACGGGGTTATTATCTTTTCGTTTTATTTCCCCATGAGCAGAAAACACTGGTCACAGCCTGGGACAATAGAAAGGATAAGCAGTCGTGGTTTGCCTTACAAATTCGCCAGAGCTGGCTTGCACAGGCAGAGATTAAATTAAAACAGAATATGGCTTTTGTAAATGCCCTAATCAAAATGTTCCCGTTACTCGGTTTATTGGGCACGGTGAGTGGCATGATTGAAGTTTTTGAGGTGGTGGCCCTGTACGGTACGGGCAATCCCAGGTTACTGGCGTCGGGCATTTCCCTGGCCACTATCCCGACCATGGCCGGACTGGTTTGCGCCTTATCCGGTTTATTTGCCTATTCTCGCCTGCACAGCAGATATAAAAACTTATTATCAGGCCTGGCACTGCAACTGGCCAGCCATAACGCCAGAGACAAGGCTCACAGAGAGGTTATGCCATGAGAAGAAGACGTATGCGGGCTGAAGATGATACGCAAATTGATATGACACCTATGCTGGATGTGGTTTTTATCATGCTGATTTTCTTTATTGTGAGCACCTCTTTTGTGCGCGAATCCGGCGTTGAAGTGAATCGCCCTCAGGCGGCCAGCGCAACGGCGCAGAGTAAAGCGGGCATTTTTGTTGCGATCAAAGAAAATGGTGAGATTTATATCGACAGAAAACAAGTGGATCTGCAGCGCGTTCAGGACAGTTTAGCGCCTTTACTGGCCGCTCAAGGTGCAGCCGGTTTAGTCATTCAGGCAGATAAAAGCACACGCCACGGCATCGTCGTGAAGGTGATGGATGCCGCGCGGGCTGCGGGCATCACGCAAATATCCGTGGCTACCGAGCAGCCACAATAATGCGCTTTTTACTGAGTGTTTCAGGTGCCGCCGTTATCAGCTTCGCGCTGTTACTCTTTATGGCAGGCCTGATTAATAAACAGAGCAGTCAATATAAGAGTGAGCAGGAGACGCCCTATTTTGATCTGCTGGTGGTCGCACAAGATGATGCTTTAACGCGTAAATATCGTCGTAAACCTGAGCCCCCCAAACCGCAGGCAACAGCGCCAGGTGAAGTCGTGAACGACTCTATAGCTCCAGAAAATATGGCGGCAGTAAATTTAGATGCAGCGCTGGATTTAGCCGCTTTAGACTTATCCAGTGATATTACTGGGATGGCAATTTCCATGCCCGGCACAGACAGTATGGAAATACCTGCCGGCGCGCAATCCGGTGAGTCGATGGCAACGCCTCTGTATCGCGCTGAACCCAGTTACCCAAGAAAGGCATTACGTTTAGGCAAACAAGGTTATGTGGTTTTATCTTTTGATATCAATGAAGCGGGCCGGGTCAGCAATATTGAGGTAGTGGAGGCCGCGCCGCAACATCTCTTTGAAAATGAAGCCAAACGCGCCCTGAAAAAATGGAAATATAAACCCATGCTGGTTGATGGAAAAGCAGTGACGCAGGCAGGGCAAAAGATACGTCTCGACTTTAGGCTGGACAGTTAATGAAAATAAACACACTGCGACAGTGGTTATTATTACCCCTCACATTATTTTCCCTGGTACTCTTTACCTGTGCCACTTGGGCTGCAGAAAATCCCAGATTAAGCGCGAAAGCGGGCAAACAAATGGCAGCTGTTTTTGCGCTTTATGAGCAAGAAAAATTATCTCAGGCCTTGCTGCAACTCAATGAAGTCAAAGCGCGATCCTCTTTTGATAAGGCCTATGTGCAGCGTTTCAAAGGTAACCTCTACTGGCAATTAGGTAATGAAAAGAAGGCCATAGAAGCACTGCAAATTGCTCTGTCTGAAAATGCACTGGGGCAGACGGAGCACAGAGAAAGTCAGCGTATGCTTGCAGATCTTTATCTCAACCAAGCGCAAACTCTCCGGGCGATTGTGCTCTACAAAGAGTTAATTGCTCAGGCTGAGAGTGAATCTCTGTATCAGCATTTAGCCCTCGCTTACTATCAACAAAAATCCTGGCAGGCGTTAATAGAGGCCAGCAATAAAGCGCTTGCCTTAGGCACAACATTTAATAAAAACCTTCATCTGTTACAGCTCAACGCGTTTTACGCACTGGAAAATTATGCAGCGGCCAATAAAATATTATTTAAACTGAGCGAAACTTACCCGCAAGATAAACGCTGGTGGATGCAGCTTGCCGCAAACTATCAGAGGTTAAAACAAGATAAAAAAGCGCTCGCCACTTACGAACTGGCCAACTTAAAAGGTTTTATTACCGGCAGTAGCGAAATTCAGAATCTGGCAACTCTCAGAGCTATGTCAGGGGCGCCCTATCAGGCCGCTTCCTTATTGGAAAGCGCTGTTAATGAGGGTTTAGTCGCTGCCAACGCAGAGGTTTATAAGCATCTGGCGATGTTCTGGCAAGCCGCCAGAGAATCGGATAAAGCACAGTTTTACTGGGGTAAAAGCGCATCGTTAAGCGGCAATGCCCAGCACCGCTTAATACAGGCGCAATTACTGCGTTTATCAGGCAATTATGAGAAGGTGTTAAGCGCGCTTGATAAAATAAACTCCGATGATATAAAGATTAAAGGCAAGGTCGCATTAACTAAAATTGAGACGCTCTTTGCATTAAAAGAGTATGCGCAAGCAGAGCACGTTGCGCGTTTAGCCTTAACTTACCCCGGCGCAGAAAAGCGAGCGGCGAGCTGGTTAAAAATATTAGCGAATAAACGCCAGGAAAAGCAGCGTCTTAAAAAACTTAGCCAGAGATAAACGCCCGGGCTTGTTTTCTCGTTCCCATGCTCCGCGTGGGAATGTTTCTCGTTCCCATGCTCTGCGTGGGAATGCTCTGCGTGGGAATGCTTTTTCACCAGGACTTATCTATATCGAGCAGCCCAACTTCACCTTCATAATTACGCGCACTGGAATAACGCCAATGCTGCGCTTGATCAACATAACCTCTTTTAACAGGATTGTTGTGGATGTATTCGATTTTCTGCAGCATCATCGCCTCATTTTGAATCAATTCAGGATGAGCACCCTCTTGCCAAACAAAAGGCTGGACATCCATATTTTTAATGTGAATCCGCCGTCGACTGCGGATGTCTTTCCCGTAAACAAAAAGTGGCGACAATAGCGGAAACCGCGCAGCAAAGTGAACGCGTTAATCAAACTTGGGGTCAGTGAACGTCTAGCCATAACAAAAGGCTGGACATCCATATTTTTATGGATCCGCCGTCGACTGCGGATGTCTTTCCCGTAAACAAAAAGTGGCGACAATAGCGGAAACCGCGCAGCAAAGTGAACGCGTTAATCAAACTTGGGGTCAGTGAACGTCTAGCCATCGCTTGTGGCATAACCAGCAAAGGACCATGTCGCAGTTCTAAAACAAAAGGGATCAATATAGCGATCAGTAATGAGTTTCTAGAACAGCAAGTCTTGGTGTCATTAAGGGAAGTGTGGATCAAGATTCAACATTCATAAAGGAAGATGAACCGCCCTGTGCGGAGCCGCATGCAGGGTGGCGTGGGGGCTGGAGGCTAGATACCTCCGGCTACCCGATTATGTGTCAGATACTTACGTTAATATTTTTTTCATTAAAACAAAAATAATGATAAAACTTAATATAATTAAATATTTTATAAACTTACTTTTTAATTTACCTAATACTGTTACCTTAGGTCTCAATGCTTTACCCTTTCTACTTAAAGCAATGCTTAAAAACGGAGCTAATTTAGCCTTAATTAATCTTTCGTATTCTTTAGACTCTTCTCTTATTTCTTCTTTTGATTTAGGCTCATTAAAGTTTAACTTTGGACTTAAAGCCGAAACCTCAGATTGTGCTTTGTAATATCTCACTCTCTCATCATCAGTTAAAAAAGAAAGTGCTTCATCATCTAATAGTTTCAACCGACACTCCAATGACACTTAACAGCTTTATAGATCTCACCATAATTGGAGACAGCCAAACCTTTCAGCCAAAACGCTATATTAATAAAAGTCGCAAATGATCGCCAAAAATAATCTGAGATTTGAGGAATGAGGTTATAAAAAACGCATTTTTCTGTTATTTAGTTCAATCCAGAGGGAT
>Ga0075011_10000392_pt1 | contig 23202 bp, 23 predicted proteins | sample TARM_MetaG_T_14_FD_72354 | JGI IMG/M metagenome (GOLD analysis project Ga0075011, IMG submission 72354) | Freshwater microbial communities from Pennsylvania, USA, analyzing microbe dynamics in response to fracking - TARM_MetaG_T_14 | ecosystem: Environmental > Aquatic > Freshwater > River... | reverse complement strand
GGTGGTCGACCTCCACGGCCGGGCCGACCGGGTGCGCTGCATGGGCTGAGGGGCCCGGCGCATGCGTCACGACCTGCACGCCGAGCTCGCCGACCGGAACCCCCGGTGGTCGACCACCGGCGCGCGGGCCGCCCCGGATGGCGATGCCGACCTGGAGACCGACTTCTCGAGCTTCGAGGTGCCCGGCTGCAAGCGCTGCGGCGATGGCATCTGGAAGCCCGACGTGGTGTTCTTCGGCGACAGCGTGTCTCGCGATACCGTCGCGCGGGCCTTCGACCTGCTGGCCGAGAGCGAGGCGCTGCTGGTGGTGGGCAGCTCGCTGATGGTCTTCTCCGGCTTCCGCTTTGCCCGGGCCGCCGCCCGCGACGGCAAGCCGATCGCCTGCCTCAACCTTGGGCGCACCCGAGCCGACGACCTCTATGCCGTGAAGCTGGAGGCGCCGGTCGAGCTGGCGCTGGACGCCCTGCTGGCCGGCCTCGAGGCTCAGCCACCGGCCAGCCTGACGGTATAGCCACGCGCCTCCAGCTCGGCCTTGAGCGTATCGCGATGGTCGCCCTGGATCTCGATGACGCCCTCCTTCACGGCGCCGCCGGTGCCGCAGCGCTTCTTCAGCGCCTTGGCCAGGACCTTGAGCTCGGCCGCCGGCAGCGGGATGCCCGAGACGGTGGTCACCCCCTTGCCCTTGCGGCCGCTGGTCTCGCGGCGGAGGCGCACGATGCCGTCGAGTTCGGCCAGGCGGGCCTGCTCCGCCTGCTCGTCACAGCGGCAGTCGGCCACCGGCTGGCGGCAGTCGGGGCAGGTCTCCCCGTGCTCGGTGGAGTAGACCAGGCCGCGAAGCTGATCCTGAAGTGAGGCCATGACGTGCTCTCCCCTGCGGGTGAATGAAGTCAGTGGCGGGATGATAGCGCCCAGGGCGCCCGGCTGCATCGTCGCCGGGTGCGGGCTCAGCGGGCCGTGGCGACGCGGGAGGGCGGGTCGTTGACGAGCCGGGCAACCACCGTGGGCAGCTGGAACATGCTGGTGATCATGATCGCGCCCTCCGGGGTCTCCTCCGCGTCGGGGAAGCGGTTGAGGTGGATCACCGTCATGCCCGCGGCCAGGGCGGCACGCACGCCTACCACGGAATCCTCGATGACCAGGCACTGCGCCGGGGCATAGCTCATCTCGCGGGCGGCGTGCAGGTAGAGGCAGGGGTCGGGCTTCCAGCAGTTGGCGACATAGGCGCTGAACAGGTGATCGCCGAACACCGCCTCGAGGCCGGTGGCGGCCAGGGAGGTGCGGATCTTGTTCTCGGGGCCGTTGGAGACGACACCCATGGGGTAGTCCTGGAGCAGCGCCAGCGCCTCGGTGGCACCGGCGATGGGGTGGAGCTCGCTGGCCAGGCGGCGATTGAGGTTGCTGCGCATCGTCGCCTCCAGCGGCTCGAGGCGCTCGGGATCGACGCTGCCGTATCGGCGCTCCAGCTCTGCCACGATGCGCCGGAAGCGGGCCCCGCGGAACTCGCCCATGTAGTCGCTGGCCTGGAAGGGCAGCCCCACGCCGTTCAGGGCGGTCGACATCTCCTCGGCGAGCAGGGGTTCGCTGTTCACCAGGGTGCCATCACAATCGAAGAGCAGACAGAGGGGCGGTGGCATCACCAGACCTCACGAAGAACCGAAACGCTGTCTCCTCCTATTAAAGCGCAGTTTGCCAACTTTGTGAACGCTGTTTTTCAACTGGCGGCACTACCTGGGGATAGCGTCTGACGTGGCCCTCGCCGAGCTCATCGAGCCGGCTGCAGCCCAGCAGGCCGAGCGTTCTGTCGATTTCACCGCGCAGGAGACCGAGGGCGTGCTCGGCGCCCGCCTGCCCCCCCGCCGCCAGCCCGTAAAGCGTGGCACGCCCCAGCCAGATCGCATCGGCACCCAGCGCCAGGGCCTTCACCACGTCGGTACCCCGCCGGAAGCCGCTGTCGACGAAGATCTGGCAGCGATCACCCACGCGGCGCTTGGCCTCGGGCAGCACGTCCAGTGGTGAGAGCGAGTGGTTGAGCTGACGACCGCCATGATTGGAGAGCACCACGCCGTCGACGCCCAGCGCGGCGGCGTGCTCGGCCTCGCTGGGGGCGATGATGCCTTTGAGGATCAACTTGCCAGGCCAGTGGTCGCGCAGCCAGGCGATGTCCTCCCAGTTCAGCGAGGGATCGAGTTGCTGGCCGATCACCGCCGAGGCGCCCTGCACGCTCTGCTTGCCGGGAGGCAAGAGGTCGCCCAGGTTCTTGAAGGTAGGGATGCCGTCGGGAATCAGCACGTCGGTGATCCAGCGCGGGCGGGTCAGCAGGTGCAGCAAGTTGCGCAGGTTCAACTGCATGGGCTTGCGGAAGTTGCGCAGGTCCCATTCACGGTTGCCGTAGATGGCGCTGTCGGTGGTGATGACGATGGCCTCGTACTCAGCGGCACGGCAGCGCTCGATCAGCTTCCTGACGTAGTCTCGATCCCGATAGAAGTAGATCTGCATCCAGGCGGTAACTCCCTCGAGAGCGGCGATCTCCTCCAGCGACGAGGTGGCCACATTGCTCAGCACGAAGGGGATGCCATGGCGGGTGGCGGCCCGGGCCAGCTTGACGTCGCCGTGGCGGGTCAGCATGCCGTTGAAGCCGGTGGGGCCGATCACCAGGGGCATGGCATGGGACTTGCCGAGCAGGGAGGTGGTGAGGTCGCGGGGCTCGACCCGGGTCAGCGTCAGGGGTTCGAACAGGTAGTCGTCGAAGACGGCTCGGTTGTGGCGCAGGGTCTGTTCGTCGTCGCTGCCACCATAGAGGTATTCGAACACGAAGTTGGGCAGGCGCCGCCGGGCGATCCGCTCCAGGTCGTGGATATTGAGGGCCTTCCGGTAGTCGGTTCCGGTATAGGGGCGTCGCTGCATTGGAGTCTCTCGAGTGGCTCGTATCATACCAAAGTCTAGGGAAGATGGCCTTTCTGTCTTTCCGCCATACTACCATACTAGTCATATCGGTCACGGGGCGACCAGGCTCCACATCGACCGAATCGGGATAAGCGTCATGAACACGACATTGCAGGCACTGTGGCAGGAGACCCGTAGCAGCGACTCGGTACGCCAGAGGCTCTATCAGGTGTTGCGCCAGTCGATCATCGAGATGGTGCTGGCGCCGGGTCAGGCGCTGTCGGAGAAGGAGATCGCCGAGACCTTCGCCGTCAGTCGCCAGCCGGTCCGCGAGGCCTTCATCCGGCTCTCGGAGGTGGGACTAGTGGAAGTGCGGCCCCAGCGAGGTACCTATGTGGTCAAGATCTCCCAGCGGGCGGTACTGGAGGCACGCTTCGTTCGTGAAGCCATCGAGGTGGCCGTGGTGCGGCGGGCGGCGGCCAAGGGCTTGCCTCAGGCGACTCTCGGTGAGCTGCATGAGCTGCTGGAGCGCCAACGGCGCTGCCTCGATCCCCTCGATCATGATCGCTTCTATCGCCTCGACGAGGCCTTTCATCGTGCCCTGGCATTGGGCATCGGCCAGCAGGCGGCGTGGAAGGTGATCGAGGAGGGGCGGGCGCAGTTCGATCGGGTGCGCTACCTCAGCGTGCCCGACAGCACCCCGGTCGGTCGCCTCATCGATCAGCATGCGGCCATTGTGGCGGCCATCGAGCGGCGGGAGGTGGCCGAGGCCGAGCAGGCCATGCGTCTCCATCTCCGCGAGGTGCTCATCTCGCTGCCCGATCTGGTACGTCGCTTCCCCGACATGTTCGAGGACCAGGAGACCCAGTCACTCATCGCCGAGGCGAGCCAATGAAGATCGAACGCGCCTATACCATCGTCACCTCGCCGGGACGCAACTTCGTCACCCTCAAGATCGTTACCGAGTCGGGCACCTACGGGATCGGCGACGCCACCCTCAACGGTCGTGAGCTGGCCGTGGTGGCCTACCTCGAAGAGCACGTGATTCCGGCGCTGATCGGCCGAGATCCGCAGCGTATCGAGGATATCTGGCATTACCTCTACCGAGGCGCCTACTGGCGGCGCGGTCCGGTGACCATGAGCGCCATCGCCGCGGTGGACCTGGCCTTGTGGGATATCAAGGCCAAGCTGGCCGGCATGCCGCTCTACCAGCTGCTGGGGGGCAAGAGTCGCGAGCGGGTGATGACCTACGCCCACTGTACCGGGCGCGACATCGACAGCTGCCTCGAGGAGGTCGAGAAGCACGTCACCCAGGGGTATCGGGCCGTGCGCGTGCAGGCGGGGGTGCCCGGCATCCCCACCATCTATGGGGTCGCCAAGCGGGAGGGTGAGCGCTACGAGCCGGCGGATGCCGAGCTGCCGGCGGAACACGTCTGGAGCACCGAGAAGTACCTCAACCACGTGCCCAAGCTGTTCGCCGCGGTACGCGAGCGCTTCGGCGACGACCTACACGTGCTCCACGACGTCCATCATCGCCTGACCCCCATCGAGGCGGCGCGACTCGGCAAGGCGGTGGAGCCCTTCCACCTCTTCTGGCTCGAGGACTGCGTGCCCGCCGAGAACCAGGAGAGCTTCCGCCTGATCCGCCAGCACACCACTACCCCGCTGGCGGTGGGGGAGGTGTTCAACTCGATCCACGACTACCGCGAGCTGATCGAGAACCAGTGGATCGACTACATCCGCACCCCGCTCTCCCATGGGGGCGGCATCACCCATATGCGGCGGGTCGCCGACCTGGCCGCCCTCTACCAGGTGCGCACCGGCTTCCATGGTCCCACTGACCTGTCGCCGGTGTGCCTGGGCGCGGCCATCCATTTCGATACCTGGGTACCCAACTTCGGCATCCAGGAGCATATGCCCCACACCGCGGAGACCGATGCGGTCTTCCCCCACGACTACCGCTTCGAGGACGGCCACTTCCTCGTCGGCGAGTCGCCCGGGCACGGCGTGGATATCGACGAGGAGCAGGCTCGCCAGTATCCCTACAAGCGGGCCAGCCTACCGGTCAACCGCCTGGAAGACGGCACCCTCTGGCACTGGTGAGGAGAAGCGACAATGAAGGCATTTCAGGTCAAGGCCCCGCTGGAGTATCGAATGGCCGAGGTGGAGGCGCCCAGGGCTAGACCCGGTGAGGCGCTGGTGCGGGTCGCCTATGCAGGCATCTGCGGCTCGGACATGCACATCATCCACGGCGACAACGCCTTCGTGCGCTTCCCGCGCATCACCGGCCACGAGTTCGCCGGTATCGTCGAGGCGGTGGGCGAGGGCGTCGAAGGCGTGGCCGAGGGCGATCGGGTCTGCATCGACCCGGTGATCAGCTGCGGCCACTGCTACCCCTGCCGCATCGGGCGGCCCAACGTCTGCACCTCACTGGAGGTGATCGGCGTGCATCGCGACGGCGGCTTCGAGGAGTGCGTCGCCGTGCCGGCCGCCAATCTGCACCGCTTGCCCGAGGGACTGGGCCTGGACGCGGCGGCCCTGGTGGAACCCTACACCATCGCCGCCAACGTTCTCGATCGCATGCAGCCCCACCCCGGGGACCGGCTACTGGTCTTCGGCGCCGGGGTGATCGGCCTGACCATCCTGCAGATGGCCCGGGCCAAGGGTATCGAGGAGGTGATCGTCACCGATGTCATCGACGAGCGCCTGGCGGCCGCCAGCGAGTTGGGCGCCCGCCATGTCCTCAACGGCCGCGACCAGGACGTGGAGCGGGCCGTCATGGAGCTGACCGAGGGGGAGGGGGTGCCGCTGATCGCCGATGCCGCCTGCGTGCCGGCGCTCTTGCCGCAGATGCTGCGCCTGGCTTCACCGGCCGGTCGCATCGGCCTGCTGGGCTTCAATCCCACTCCCAGCGACCTGGTGCAGCTCGAGGTGATCAAGAAGGAGCTGACCCTGGTGGGGTCACGCCTCAACAACCGCAAGTTTCCGGAGGTGCTCGGGCTGATGGCGGCCGGGCGTCTCGATCCCCTGGCGCTGGTCAGTCACCGGCTGCCGTTCGACGAGATGCCCGACGCCATTCACATGCTCGATCACCATCCCGAAAGGGCCCGCAAGGTGCTGATCCAGATCGGCACCTGAGGGTCGCTGCAGGCCTTGCAGCACGACAATCCACGCACTGCCACTACGCGAACAACGCACAACGCCTACGTGCAGGAGAGACCACCATGATGAAACAGCTCTTCACCGGCGCCGTCCTCGGCGCGGCCCTGATCGGCAGCCAGGCGACCCTGGCGGCGGACTTCACGCTGCGCTTCGGTCATCTCGCCAACGAACAGAACATCTGGCACCTGGCCGCCGAGAGGTTCAAGGAGGAGGTCGAGGCCAACTCCGATGGCCGTATCGAGGTGCGCCTCTATCCCAGCGAGCAGCTCGGCGCCGAGATGGACGTGATCAACAGCATCCAGCTGGGCACCGCGGACATGACCATCACCGGCGAGAGCCTGCAGAACTGGGCACCCAAGGCCGCCATGATGGCGGTGCCCTACGCCTTCCGCGACTCCGAGCATCTGCAGGCAGTGGTCAGCGGCGAGATCGGCGCCGAGATCGAGGCGCAGATCACCGAGCGCGCCAACCTGGTGCCGCTGGCCTGGTTCGAGCGCGGGCCGCGGGAGCTGACCTCCAATCGGCCGATCCGCCACCCGGACGATCTCGATGGCATCCGCCTGCGCGTGCCCAATGTTCCGCTCTTCGTCGATACCTGGCAGGCGCTCGGGGCCCGCCCCACGCCCATGGCCTTCAGCGAGGTGTTCACCGCGCTGCAGCAGGGCACCATCCAGGCCCAGGAGAACCCGCTCAGCCTGATCGAGAGCGCCAGCTTCTACGAGGTGCAGGACTACGTGAATCTAACCGGTCATGTGCGCAGCTGGATCTACGTAGTGATCGGCAGGAATCAGCTCGAGCGGATGCCGGAAGAGCTGCAGCAGGTGATCTTCGATGCCGCAGCGGTGATGCAGGCGTACCAGGCCGAGCTGTTCGAGGCGGACCAGCAGCGGCTCGAACAGGCCCTGCGCGAGCGTGGCATGGAGTTCGTCGAGGTCGATGTGGCGGCCTTTGCCGAGAAGGCGCGCCCGGCCGTCGAGGCGGCGCTGAACGACGAGCAGCGTGCGCTCTTCGACGCCATCCAGAATCTCTGAGCCCGGTGGGCGGGCCTGAAACGGCCCGCTCCACGGCACATCCCGTCACGAGGACACGCCCATGGACTCCGACCAGAAGGCCGTCGAGAAGGAGATTCTCGAGAGTCTGGACTCGCTCTCCTCGGTGCCCAGCTTCCAGGGGCCCCTGGGGCGGCTCATCGGCTGGATCGACACCCTGTTCACCACGCTGGCCGTGGTGGCCCTGGTGACTATGGCCGGTACGGTGCTGCTGCAGATCGCCGCACGCCTCTTCCTGCCGTTCTCCATCGCCTGGACCGAGGAGCTGTCGCGCTACCTGTTCGTCTACATGGTGGCGCTCTCGGCCGGCGTGGTACTGCGCCAGCACCGTAACGTCAATGTCGAGCTCTTCCACCACCGACTCGGGCTGCGTGCTCGGGCCGCCTGCCAGGCGCTGATCTGCCTGCTGATTGCCGGCTTCGCCTGGATCGTGCTGCCCTACGCCTGGCAGTACGCCCAGGTCGGTGCCTGGCAGACCTCGCCGACCCTGCGGATTCCCATGCTCTACATCTTCTTTTCCACGGTGGTGATGTTCGCGCTGCTGTTGGCCTATAGCGCCATCAGCTGCCTGGAGGGCATCGTAGCCATCGTTCGTTCGTCCGCGCGTCCCGCGCAGGAGAAGCCTTGATGGAAGTCATCATCCTGTTCAGCGTCTTCCTGGTGCTGCTGGTCATCGGCATGCCCATCGCCTTCGCCCTGGGCATCGCCTCCCTGGCCTACCTGCTGCTGGAGGGCATCTCCCTGACCATCGTGCCGCAGCGCATGTACGCCGGCATCGATACCTTCGTGTTGCTGTGCATTCCCGGCTTCGTGCTGGCCGGCAATCTGATGAACGTCGGCAACATCACCGAGCACATCGTTCGCTTCTCCAATGCGCTGCTCGGCCATATCCGTGGCGGCCTTGGCCTGGCCAACGTCGGCGGGTCGATGATCTTCGGCGGCATCTCCGGCACCGCCGTGGCCGATTCGGCCAGCATCGGCTCGGTGATGATCCCCGGCATGGCGCGCTCCGGCTACGACAAGCCCTTCGCCGCGGCGGTCACCGCAGCCTCTTCCACGGTGGGCCCGATCATTCCGCCCAGCGTGCCGATGATCATCGCCGGCTCGCTCTCCGGGGTGTCGGTGGGGCGCATGTTCCTGGCCGGCGCCATTCCCGGCCTGCTGATGGGCCTGGCGATGATGGTCACCGTCTATATCCTCGCCGTGCGGCGCGGCTATCCGAAGGGGAGCCGCGTGCCCTTCCTGCAACTGTTGCGCGAGGCGAAGACCGCCTTCTGGGCACTGCTGATGACGGTGATCATCCTCTACGGCATCATCGGCGGCTTCTTCACCCCCACCGAGGCCTCCATCGTCGCCAGCCTCTATGCCCTGGTCGTTGGCATGTTCGTCTACAAGGGGCTCTCCTGGCGCAAGCTGCCGGGTATCCTCAGCGACACCGTGCTCACCTCCTCGGCGCTGCTGCTGCTGGTCGGCCTGGCCAACCTCTTCGGCTGGATCCTCACCAGCGAACAGGTGCCCCAGATGATCGCCGGCCTGATTCTTGCCATCAGCGAGAACCCGATCATCGTCATCCTGATCCTCAACCTGATCCTACTGTTCGTCGGGGCCTTCATGGAGACCATCGCCGCCCTGATCATCCTCTTCCCGGCGCTGCTGGGGGTGGCGGTGGGGGTGGGCATGGACCCGGTGCACTTCGCGGTGATGGCGGTGCTCAACCTGATGATTGGTCTGACCACCCCGCCGGTGGGGGTGTGCCTGTTCGTGGTCTCGGGGATCGGCAAGCTGCCCATGCTCACCGTGGCGCGGGCCATCGTACCCTTCCTGCTGTGCAATCTTGCCGTGCTGCTGCTGGTCTCCTATGTGCCGGCGGTCTCGCTGTGGCTGCCGACTGTGCTGATGGGGGAGTAGGGAGGCGGCGCTCCCACGGGTATGACGTTCTCCGACCGAATCCAGCAACGAAAAGGATGCTCATGAACATCACTCGATTGAGCGCGGCGCCCCGGGAGGGGCGGGTCGCCATCGTCCATCTGGGGCTCGGGGCCTTCCATCGTGCCCACCAGGCGGTCTACCTGGAGCGCTATCGGGGGCGCACCGGCGACACCGCCTGGGGGGTGAGCAGCGCCAACCTGCGCGCGAGCCTCGACCTGGTGGAGGGCCTGCGCGAGGCGGGCCACCGTTACCATGTCGCCGAATACGCCGACAGCCAGACCGTCACCCTGCGCGAGATCGGGGTGATCGAGGAGACGCTCTTTTCCGGTCGCGGCGCGGAGGGGCACTGGGGGCGCGACCTCGAGGCCCTGCTGGCGCGGCTGGCTGCCCCCGAGACGCGCCTCGTCACCCTCACCGTCACCGAGAAGGGCTACTTCCTTAACCCGGCCAGCGGCGAGTTGCTCGTCGAGGATCCCATGGTTGCCACTGATATCGCCGAACCGACGCGACCGCGCACCGCGCCGGGGATTCTGGTGGAGGCGCTGGCGCGGCGCCGAGCCGCGGGCCTCGCGCCCTTCACGGTACTCTCCTGCGACAATATGCCGGACAATGGCCAGCGCACCCGCAATGCCGTGGTCCAGATGGCCGGGCGGCGCGACGCCGCCCTGGCCGAGTGGATCGCCGCCGAGGTGGCCTTCCCCGGCAGCATGGTCGACCGCATCGTGCCGGCCATGACCAAGGCCGATTTCGCGCGACTCAATGAACTGGGCGTGGACGACCCCAATGCGGTGGTCGGCGAGGCCTTCGCCCAGTGGGTGGTGGAGGATGACTTCCCCCAGGGGCGGCCGGACTGGGCGGCCGACGGGGTGGAGATGGTCGCCGACGTGGCGCCCTTCGAGACCATGAAGCTGCGCATGCTCAACGGCAGCCATTCGCTGCTGGCCTACCTGGGCGCCCCGGCGGGCATCGAGACGGTGTATGAGGCGGTGAGCCACGACGATCTGCGTGCCCTGCTGCGCCGCTATATGCTGGAGGACGCCGCCCCGACGCTCGCCATGCCCGAGGGCACTGATCTTGCCGCCTACGCCGATTCGCTGCTGATGCGCTTCGCCAACGACAGCCTGCGCCATCGCCTGCAGCAGATCGCCATGGACGGCAGCCAGAAGCTGCCCCAGCGATGGCTGCAGGGCGCCCTGGCACGCCGCCGTGCCGGCCAGGCAGTACCTTGTGTTGCCCTGGGGCTGGCCGCCTGGATCCGCTATACCGCCGGCCGCGATCAGCGTGGCAACGGCTATCCGGTGGATGATCCCCTGGCGTCGCGCTTCGCCGAGCTCCATCGGCGGCATGGCCAGGCCCCCGAGGCGCTGGTGGCCGCCTTCCTGGCCATGGACGACGTGGTGCCGACGGCGCTCGCGGCCGATACCGAATTTGCCGGGGCGGTGCTCGCCGCCTACCGTATCCTGACCGAACAAGGACTCGACGGGGCGATGGTCGCCTTCGCTCGAGCCTGACCAAGAGGACTTCTTCATGGAACATACCTGGCGCTGGTTCGGCCCCAAGGACCCCATTCGTCTCGAGGAGATTCGTCAGACCGGGGCCACCGGCATTGTCACGGCGCTGCACGAAGTGTCCAACGATGAGGTCTGGCCCCTGGAGGCGATCCGCGAGCGCAAGGCGCTGATCGAGGCCGCGGGGCTCACCTGGTCGGTGGTGGAGAGCGTGCCGGTATCCGAGGCGATCAAGCAGGGGCTGCCGGAGCGCGATGCTCTGATCGGGACCTACTGCCAGACCCTTCGCCACCTGGCGGCCTGCGGCATCGACACCGTCTGCTACAACTTCATGCCGGTGCTCGACTGGACCCGTACCGATCTCACGTACCGCCTGTCGGATGGGGCGCTGTCGCTACGCTTTGATCAGACTGCCTTCGCCGCCTTCGACCTCTACCTGTTGCAGCGCCCCGGCGCCGAGGCTGAATACACCGACGCCGAACGAGCCGAGGCCCAGAGTTACCTCGACGGCCTCGACCAGGCTGGCCGCGACACGCTGATCGATACCCTGATCGCCGGCCTGCCGGGGGCCGAGGAGCACTACACCCTCGAGCGGTTCCGCGAGGCGCTGGCCGCCTATGCGGGGATCGATGCCGCGCGGCTGCGTGAGAATCTGGGCTATTTCCTAGCGGCGGTGATCCCGGTGGCCGAGGAGGTGGGCATCCGCATGGCGATTCACCCCGATGACCCGCCCCGCCCGATGTTGGGCCTGCCGCGGGTGGTCTCCACCGCCGAGGATGCCCAATGGCTGCTCGACGCCGCTCCCAGCCCGGCCAATGGCCTGACGCTATGCACCGGCTCCTACGGGGTGCGCGCCGACAACGACCTGGCCGCGATGGCTCATCGCTTCGGGCCCAGGGTCTACTTCGCCCACCTGCGCTCGACCCGGCGCGAGCAGCCGGATCCGCGCTCCTTCCATGAGGCGCCGCACCTCGACGGCGACGTGGACATGGTGGCGGTGATCCGGGCCCTGGTGGATGAGGAGCGGCGTCGCGAGCGGGAGGGTGGCCCGCGCCTGCCGCTGCGCCCCGACCACGGCCACCACATCCTCGACGACCGGCACCGTACCACGGCCCCGGGTTACCCCCTCTACGGTCGGCTGCGTGGCCTGGCCGAGCTGCGAGGGGTGGAGTTGGCGGTGCGCCGACTGACTGCTTGACCCCACCATTCCCCACCACGCAATGGCCCCGCCGATCGCTCGGCGGGGCCGTCTCGTTACTGGCGCCGGTGATTCAGCGGCCGGTGGCGGCGACCTGGGACTGGCTCAGGGGCGCATCGGGCCAGGCTCGAGGCGACACCGCACCTAGTCGTGGCCGTGGCATGATCCGGGAGCGCTGGCGGCTAGTTCGCCAGCCGAGCGATCACCCCCGGCAGCTCGCTGGCGTGGCGGATGGCGATGGCGCCGGCCGGGGTCGCTTCTTCCCCGGGGAAGTGGTTGAGGTGCACGACCTGCATGCCGGCGGCGAGCCCGGCTTCTACCCCCACCGCCGCGTCGTCGATCACCACGCAGCGTTCGGGGGCCTGCCCCATGGCGGCGGCGGCCTGTCGGTAGAGGGCCGGGTCGGGTTTCCACACCTGCAGGGTGTAGGCGCTGAACAGGTGGTCACCGAAGTGGGGCGCGAGGCCGGTGCTCTCCATGGCGCAGCGGATCTTGCGCTCCGGGCCGTTGGAGACTACCGCCTTGGGATGGGCGGCCAGAGCCTCCAGCGCCGCCGGCATGCCGACGACGGGCTGGAGCTCGGCTCGCATGCGCCGCTCCATCAGGCCGCGCATCTCGTCCTCCATTGCCGGGTAATGCCCATCGACCAGGGCGCCGTGGCGGTCCGCCAGGGCCTCGATAATGGTCTTGAAGCGTATCCCGCGGAACTCCTCCATGTACTGTCGGGCGGAGAAGGGCAGGCCGAAGGCCGGCAGGATCTCGCCCATCACCTCGGCGAGCAGGATCTCGCTGTCGACCAGGGTGCCGTCGGAGTCGAAGAGCAGGCAGAGCGGTGGGGTCATGAAGGCCTCGTGGTCGCGGATTAAGCAGGGAAGACACGCCGGCCCATCTTGGCAGGGCCGGCGTCGGGTGTTGCGGCGGACTGGCCTGGGCAAAGCCCCTGGACGAAGCCCTTAGACAAAGTCCGGCACCAGGGCACGGGGAATCGCCAGGACCAGGTCGGGGTAGACGATCAGCAGCAGGATCACCGCCAGCATGATCGCCAGGTAGAGCAGGGTGGTGGCCAGAGCCTTGAGCAGCGGGATGCCACCGATCTTGGCCGAGATCATCAGGCACAGGCCATAGGGCGGGGTGATCAGCCCCAGGCCCAGGGCCATCACCGCGATCACCCCGAACTGCACCGGGTGCACCCCGGCCTGCATGGCCAGCGGCTGGAAGATCGGCGCCATGATCGCCATGGCCGGCAGCGAGTCCATGAAGGTGCCGATGATCAGCATCACCACCGTCATGATCAGCAGCAGCACGATGGGGTCGGTGATGTTCACCCCGGCCATCAGCTTGGGGGGGATCTGATAGAAGCTGATCAGGTAGCCGAAGATCGCCGCCCCCACCAGGCTGAACAGCGACAGCGAGCAGAGCCGCACGGTGGCGGTGGAGGCGTCGAGTACCTGGCGGGGGTTGAGCTCGCGGTAGACCAGGGCGCCAAGGGCCAGGGCGTAGAGCACCGCGATCACCGCCGCCTCGGTGGGGGTGACGATCCCCAGGGTGATGCCGCCGATGATCACCACCGGGATGCCCGCCGCCAGCAGGCCGTCCTTGCCGGAACTCATCAGTTCGGCCAGGGAGGCGCGCTGGCGGACCGGCACGTCGTAGCGGCGCACATAGCCCATGTTGAGCGCCAGCTGGGCCACGCCGATCAGGATGCCGGGGAGGATGCCGCCGAGGAAGAGGCCGGCGATGGAGGTGTTGGTCAGGGCGCCCCAGACGATCATGTTGATGGAGGGCGGGATGATGATGCCCATCACCGAGGAGGCGGCGGTCACCGCCACGGCGAAGTGCACCGGGTAGCCCTCGCGCTTCATGGCCGGGATCAGCACGGTGCCGACCCCGGCGCTGTCGGCGGTGGAGGAGCCGGAGACGCCGGCGAACAGCATGCTGACCATGACATTGACATGGGCCAGGGCGCCGCGGATATGGCCCACCAGGCGCATGCACAGGGTGATCAGGCGGTCGGTGATGCGCGCGGCGTTCATCAGGTTGCCGGCCAGCAGGAAGAGCGGCACGGCGAGCAGCACGAAGGAGTCCATGCCGTTGTACATGCGCTGGAACATCACCCAGTGGGTGAGCCGGGGGTCGAGCCAGATCACCCCGAAGGCGGTCAGCACCAGGGCCATGGCGATGGGCACTCCGGCGATGATCAGCACGCCGAGCAGGGCGAACAGCAGCCAGGGCAGCAGAAAGAGCCAATCCATCGACAGCATCAGGGGCGTCCTCCGGGCGGGGATGAGGGGGTGGCCAGGGGGTCGCCCTGGTGAACGGCGTGATCGAGGGCCTCCTCGACCTCATCGGGGGTATTGAGGGCGGCCTCCATGGCGCTCATGCCGTGCAGGGCGGCGTGCAGCAGGCGCTGGAGGCTGAACAGCAGGATGAAGGCGCCGCTGATCAGGAAGGTGGAGTAGACGTAGACCATCGACAGCCCCGAGGCGGTGGCGCTGCGGCGCAGTCCCGAGAGGGCGAAGTCGCGGCCGTAGACGATGAAGATCACCCCCACCGCCAGGCAGGCCAGGTCACGGATCACGCGGGTGATCCGGTCGGCCCGGGAGCCACGGGGGAAGGCCTCGAGCACGAAGTGGTCGGCATGCAGCACGCCGACGGCGGTGCCCAACATGATCATCCACTGGAAGGCGAAGCGGCTGAACTCCTCGGTCCAGTAGAGGCGCGGCAGCAGCGGCAGGTTGCGGCTGGCCACCTGGTAGATGATCAGCAGGATGAAGCCGAACAGCAGCGCCAGCAGCAGCAGGTGGAGCAGGCGCTCCAGGACCCGGTTGAGGCGGGTCAGGCCATGAAGCAGCAGGGACATGGCGTTTACCCCTTGGCGTGGACGGGAAGGTCACCGGCATGCTCGCGGGCATGCCGGTGCGGGGCTTATTGGGCGTCGACGATCTTCTGGTGGAGCTCACTCAGCCCCATCTCGGCGATCACGCTCTCCAAGGGACCGGCCACGCTGGCCATCATGGTCTCGCGGTCCATCTCGTGGAGGGTGGCGCCTTCCTCGACCAGCAGCGCCAGGGCCTCGGCATCCTGCTCGAGCTGCACCTGGCGGGCGTAGTCGGCGGAGGCCGCGGCGGCGGTCATCACCTGCTCGCGCTGGGCATCATCGAGGCGCTGCCAGGTCTGCTCGGAGAGGGTCAGCAGGCGTACCGTGATGTCGTGCTCGGAGAGGCCGATATGCGGGGCCACCTCATGGAAGCGCATGCGGTGGATCCACTCCGCCTCGTTGAGCAGGCCGTCGATGGCGCCCAGCTGCAGGCCGGTGTAGATCTCGCGCCACTCCATCACCGTGGGGTCGGCGCCCAGGGCGCCCCAGGCGGTGATCAGCGGCGGGGTGGGGTTGGTGCGCAGGCGCATGCCCTGGAGGTCATCGAGGCTCTCCAGGGGATTGCGGCTGACCACCTGGCGCTTGCCGCCACCATAGAAGGCCAACACCCGCACGTCGGTCTCGTCGCTGATGCGATCGGCGATCTCGCGGCCCACCTCGCCGTCCAGCACGGTCTGCCAGTGGGCCTCGTCGCGGTACAGGAAGGGGATCGAGAAGACGTTGGCGGAGGCCGAGAAGTCGGTGATCAGGCCGGGGTTGATGATGGAGACGTCCAGGGCGCCGGCCATCTGCTGCTCGAACATCTCGGTCTCGTGACCGAGCACCGAGTTGCCGAGGATGGTGACGCCGATCTCGCCGTCGCTGGCCTCGGCGAGCAGTTCCTTGAAGCGTTCGGCGCCCAACTGATAGGCGGTGTCCTCGGTGCCGCCATGGCCGAAGCGCAGCTCCAGGGCCTGGGCGGTGCCGGCGGTTGCCAGGCCGGCGGCCAGCAGGGCGCTACCGAGCAGGGTGCGGGTGGTGTGGAGGGTTGTTTTTGGATCGATCCATTTCCGAGTCATGATAATACCCTTGTTGTTGTCGCCGCCGAGGCGGCGTGAGTGAGCTGGCGGTTGGTTGACGCTAGGCAGAGCCGAGCGCGGGATGCGACGCCGGGGCGCCGCAGGAGTCACGAATCTGGAGACGGGGGGCGAGGACGACCTGCTCTCGCGCGCCTTCCGGGTCGGCGATGCGCCGCAGCGCCAGGCGGGCGGCCTCCTCGCCGATGGCCTGGGGATGGGTGGCGACGCTAGTCAGTGCCGGGTCGCCCAGGGCGGCTTCCTCGAGGTCGTCGGTACCGATGACCGCGCAGTCGACACCGGGGGTGAGACCCATCCGCTTCAGTCCCAGCATGACGCCGAAGGCGACCAGGTCGTTATGGCAGACCACGGCGCTGGGGGCCGGTGACTCGGCCATCAGTTGCTGGATCAGCGTGAAGCCGTCGCGGCGGGTGACGCTGGCGCGCAGCAGGCGCTGGTAGCCGAGGCCGTGGCGTTCCAGGGATTCCCGGTAGCCTTGCCAACGCTCGCGGGTCGCCGAGTGCTCGCGGTGGCCGCCAAGGAAGGCGATGCGCCGGTGGCCGAGCGCCACCAGGTGGTCCATGGCCTGGCAGACCCCCTGGCGGAAGTCGGTGCCGGCGTAGTCGAAGGGCGGCTCGCCCACGTGACGCAGTACCTGGACACAGGGCAGGCCCCAGCCGGCCAGGGTGTCGACCAGGCCGGGATCGGTGCCCTCCGCCGGGCACAGCAGGATGCCGTCGACGCGGTGCTCGCGCATGCGCTCCAGGAAACGCTGCTGGCGCGCCGGCGAGTCCTCGCTGTTGGCCAGGAAGGAGACGTAGCCCTCGCGGTGCAGGGCGGCGTCGATGCCGGCCACCATGGCCCCGAAGAAGGGGTTGGCGATGTCGTAGACCACCACCCCCAGGGTCGAGGTGCGGCTGCCGCGCAGGGCCGCCGCGCCGCGGTTGTAGACGTAGCCCAGGGTCTTGATCGAGCGCTGCACCTTGCGCCGGGTGCGCTCGGCCACCAGCGGGCTCTCGCGCAGTACCAGCGACACCGTGGAGCGGGACACGCCGGCATGAGCGGCGATATCCTGCAGGGTGACGCTGGCGCTGTCGCGCTGGCCCTTGCCGGGGGTGTCCTGGGACATGGGAGCTCCGATGAAGTGTTTTTGGATTGATCCAAATCTAGGGCAGGCAAGCGGCTCGCGCCAATCGCCTTTAGTCTAAGACGACGCATCCTGGCGGGCGCGACGGGTCTCCCAGGCGGCCTCGTTGACCAGGCTGATGGGGCGCTCGCCGTGCAGCGCCAGGACCAGGTTATCCACCGCGCGCTGGGCCATGGCGGTGCGGGTCTCGTGGGTCGCCGAGCCGATATGCGGCAGAGCCACCACATTGGGCATATGGGGCAGCGGCGACTCCGGCGACAGCGGCTCCCGCTCGAAGACATCGAGGCCAGCGGCACGGATCCGCCCCATCTCCAGGGCCTCGATCAGCGCCGCCTCGTCGACCACCGGGCCGCGGGCGATATTGACCAGGATCGCCGAGGACTTCATCAGTGCCAGTTCCCGGGAGCCGATCAGGTGCCGAGTGGCCTCGCTGAGGGGCACGGTGAGGCAGACGAAATCGGCCTCGGCGAGCAGTTCGTCGAGCTCGCGTCGCTCGGCCCCCAGCTCCGCCTCCAGCGCCGGCTTGGGGGAGGCGTTGGAGTAGCGCACCTTCATGCCGAAGCCCAGTGCCCCGCGCCGGGCCACGGCGGCGCCGATGCGCCCGAAGCCCACCAGGCCCAGGGTCTTGCCGTGCACGTCGCTGCCGAAGTGCTCATGGCCGATGCTCGCCTGCCAGTCGCCACGCCGGACGAAATCGGCCAGTTCCACCACTCGCCGGGCGCTGGCCATGATCAGCGCGAAGCCGGTGTCGGCGGTGGTCTCGGTGAGCACGTCCGGGGTGTTGCAGAGCAGGATGCCGCGCTCGCTCAGCGCCTCGACGGGATAGTTGTCGTAGCCCACCGAGACGCTGGCGATCGCCTCCAGCTTGGGGGCCTTGTCGAGCAGCTCGGGGGTGATCCTGAGGCTCGAGCCGATCAGGCCGTGGGCCTCGGGCAGGGCGGCCCGGAAGGTCGGGTCGTCGGCCGAGTCGAGGCCATGGAAGGCCTGTACCTCGAAGTCGCGGGAGAGCTGGGCCAACTGGGCCTCGTTCAGGCGACCATAGGCCAGGATGCGCTTCTTCATGTTCGTCTCCTCACTCCGCAGGGGATTCCAGTTCGCTTTCCAGTTCGTTGAGCCGGGCGCGGTCGGGCAGGCCCTCCATATCGCCGATTACCTGCACCGCCAGCGAGCCGATCAGGTTGCCGCGGCGCAGGGCCACGCGGGGCGGGTGGCCGTCGAGCAGGGCGCTGATCACCCCCACCGCGAAGCCATCGCCGGCACCCACAGTGTCGACCACCTCGGTCACCGGCACGCCGGGCACGGTCAGGCTCTCGAGGCCGCCGCCGAGCTGGCCCCGATAATAGCTGCCTTCCGGCCCCAGCTTGATGATCACCGCCTTGGCCCCGCGCTCCAGGTAGAAGTCGGCGATCGCCTCGGGGGTGTCGCGGCCGGTCAGCAGGCGGCCCTCGGCCAGGCCCGGCAGTACCCAGTCGGTGCGCACCGCCAGCGCGTTGAGGGTATCGCGCATCTCGGCCTCGCTCGACCACAGGCTGGGGCGCAGGTTGGGATCGAAGGAGAGGCTGGCGCCGGCGGCCCGGGCCCGCTCGAGCATGGCTTCGCTCAGTTCGCGGCAACTCGCCGAGAGGGCCGGGGGGATGCCGGTGGCGTGCAGGTGGCGCAGGGCCGAGAAGTCGACGCCCTCCGCATCGGTCGGGGCCAGGTGGCTGGCGGCACTGCCGCGGCGGAAGTATTCCACCCGCGGGTCGGCACCCTCCAGGGCGCGCTCCTTGAACACCAGGCCGGTGGGGTGCGCGGGGTCGACGCGCAGGTGGCGGCAGTCCAGCCCCTCGGCCTCCAGGGCGCGGCGGAGGTAGGTGCCGAAACCGTCCGCGCCGACCCGGCTCAGCCAGCCCACATGAAAGCCCAGGCGGGACAGGCCGATGGCCACGTTGGTGTCGGCGCCGGCGAGGCGGCGCTGGAAGCGCTCGACCTCGGCCAGCTCGCCGGGGTGGTCGGCGACGAACAGTGTCATGGCCTCGCCGAAGGCGAGGATCTCGGGGGCGGAAGGGGGTGTCGACATGGCGTGTCCTCTCGTCGTGGAAGGGATCAGAGCCGGCGCAGCCGGTTCAGTTGCTTATCGGTGAGGGCCCTCGGGTCCGGGGCCTGCAGGGGGTACTCGATGGCGCGGGGCAGGTCGTCCGGGAAGTGTGCCAGCAAAGCTTGCCAGGCGATCAGCTCGGCGTCGTCGGGGACGCTGGCCTGGGGGTGTGCCCCGTCATGATCGATACCCTTGCAGTGCAAGTAGCGCACGAAGCGCCCCAGCCGCCCGGCGGCGGCCAGGGGATCGCTGTTGGTCCAGTGCCAGTTGCCGATATCGAAGGTCATGCCCAGCGGGCAGCCGGCGGCCTCGGCCGCTTCCAGGCAGGCGGCCAGCGGCCCCGGGGTGCCGCCCTCGGGCGTCTGGTCATTCTCCACCAGCAGCGGCGGGGCGGCGGCGAGGCGCTCGCCCAGTGCCGCCCAGGCAGCGGCGTCGCCAGTATCGTAGCGCCCCAGGGAGACCTTGACCGCCGCCGCCCCCAGGGCGCATCCCTCCCGCAGCCGGTCGTCGAGGCTCGCGGCGGGACGGTCCCCCTCCCAGAGTACGTCGGCGGCGGAATAGACTACCGCCAGTCCCAGAGCGGCGCAGTCCCGCCCCAGGCCGACGAAGTCGGTGAAATCCGCGGGCAGCAGCTCGCGGCGGATCTCCACGCCATCGGCGCCGGCGAGCCAGGGCAACACCGCGGCCTGGCCGAGCCGGGCGACGGTGTCGCGGCCATAGGCCGAAGTGGCGACCAGGACGGCGGGTCCTGAGGTGTGATTAGAGAATAGCGATGGGAACGTTACCATTGTGTGTCTGCCGGCGTGGGTGGTCATGCTGCCTCCTGGGGGTGGCGAGTCGCTAGCGGCGCGTGGAGCCGCGTGGAATCAGAGTGGCCTGGTAATGGATGCGACGGGCGGGGCTGGCGTGCCCACGCCCCTGCTGGCGCTGCATCAGGCACTCCACCGCGGCGCGGCCGATCGCCTCGGTGGGCTGGGCCAGGGTGGTGATGCCAGGACCGACCAGCGCGCACCAGTCGAGTTCGTCGATGCCCAGCAGGCCCGTCTCGCCGAGCCGGGCGTCGAGGGCCCGCAGGGCATGGGCCGCCGCCAGGGTGGCGTTGCCGTTGCCACACAGCAGTGCCCTGGGGGCCCCGCCGGGGCGGGCCAGAAAGGCGGCGATGATCTGCTGTAACGCGGCAGAGTCGTCGAGGGGGTGGCAGTGGGCCTCGCCGCCGAGGCCGCGTTCACTGATGCCCTGGCGGAAGCGATTCAGGCGGGCCTGGCGGGGGCTGGCCTGCTCCGGTGGTTCGCTGAGGTAGAGCAGCTCCCGATAGCCCTGGTCCTGGAGGTGGTCCAGGGCCAGGTCGATGGCCCGGGCGTTGTCGAGCCCCACCACCTCGGCGTCGACCGCGCCCAGCTCGCGGTCGAGCAGCACCAGGGGCGTGCCCTGATCGACCAGCGCCTGCAGCTCACGGTCGGGGCTGCCGGCGGCATTGATCACCAGCCCCTCGACCCGGTAGGAGGCGAGCAGGGCCAGGTGTTCGCGCTCCTGGGCCGGGTCGTTATCGGTGTTGCAGACCATCAGTGACAGGCCCCGCTCGCGGCACGCCTGCTCCACGCCGTGCATCACCGCCACCGAGAAGGGGTTGCGGATGTCTGCCACCAGCATGCCGACCAGTCGCGAGCGGCCGCCCTTGAGCCCCCTGGCCATCTGGTTGGGACGATAGCCCAGGCGTCGGGCGGCCTCGGCGATGCGCCCCCGCAGCTCCGGCGAGAGTCGCTCGCGCTCGCCGCCGAAGTAGCGGGAGACGCTGGTCTTGGAGGCCCCGGCCTCGCGGGCGACCTCGAGGATGGTGGCGTGTTGGCGTGGCGATGCGGTCATGGCGAGAAATCTATAAATGGAACCGTTCCCATCCTAGATCGCAATGCGGATTCTGGCAATCCTTGCGACGCTGATCGGTAGAGGGCTCCTGTCGGTCGCCGCGTACCGAGCCGTCGATTCAGGCGTCTTGCCGTGATGGCCTGGACGAGTGCTCCCGGAGAATCAGTCCGGTGATGATGGCGGTGGCTAGCCCCGCGAGCATGGCGGGAGGTGGAGACCATACGAAGGTTATCGGAATCAGCAGGGCGAATAGGGTCGCCGCCACCAGCCGGCCCGCACGGTGCTGCGGTGGCGGTCGCCGGCAACCAGGCACAGCAGCACGCAGAACAGCGCCAGCGAGCCGAGATAGAGCGCCGAGTAGACAGGGTTGAGGTAGCCGCTGAACACGGACTCGAACTGCTTGGTCTTGGCCACTGCCATGGTGATCAGCACCAGCGCCAGGGGCAGGTGAGCGAAGAGCCAGGGCGCCGGATTGTCCTCGCACAGTACGCGCGCCGTGGCGTTGTCGATGTCGGAGAAATAGAGCCACCAGAGGCCGAAGAAGGTGGCGATAGCCGGGGCGGAGAAGAGCTCTAGCCCGGAAATTGCACCAGACATGAAAGAAGCGGCTGAAAATCGGTTATAATTCAAGCTCCTACACAAGAATCAACCGCATCAGTCACCATGACAAAATGTACCACGCCGACTGCTTCCTTTCCACGCTGTAAAGGCCGCCAGGTCACCGCCGGTTTCGACGGGGGCGAGATCACCTCCGATGGCGGTGTCCTGTTGCTTCGCCAGCTCGATCGCGAGATGGGGTTGACCCGTACCATCGCGCGCCGCCTCGATGATGCTCGGGCCGCTCGCCGTTGCCAGCACTGGGCGGAGACCATGCTTCGGCAGCGCGTCTTTGGCCTGGCGCTGGGCTACGAGGGCCTCAACGATCACCACGCCCTGCGCCGCGATATCGCCTTGCAAACTGCGGTCGATACCGATGGCGTGCTGGCCAGCCAGTCGACGCTGTGTCGCTTCGAGCAGCAGGCCAGTCGCCAGTGGGCGGTGGCCAACCAGGAGGAGATCGTCGACCAGTTCATCCGCTCCTTCCGGCGACCGCCGAAGAAGCGCTTGATCCTCGATTTCGACGCCACCGACGACCCGGTGCACGGCGAGCAGCTCGGCCGGCATTTCTCCGGCTTCTACGACGGGTACTGCTTCCTGCCGCTCTACGTCTTCTGTGGCCAGCAGTTGCTGGTCAGCTACCTGCGCCCGGCCTATCGCGATGCGGCCCACCATGCCGGCGCCATCCTGGCCCTGCTGGTACGGCGACTGCGCCAGGCCTGGCCCGAGGTGAAGCTCGTCTTCCGTGGCGATAGTGGCTTCTGCCGACCGCTGATTCTCGATTGGTGTGAGCGCCATGGCGTCGAGTACATCGTCGGCCTGGCCACCAACAGCCGCCTCGAGAAGATGTCGTTGAACATTCGCTATCAGTCGGCCGTTCGCTGGGAGGCCGAGCGCACCAAGCAGCGCCACTTCGGGCGCATCGACTATGCCGCTCACAGTTGGAAGCGCCCTCGACGCAAGGTGGTGGTCAAGGCCGAGACCAGCCACCGCGATTTTAACACCCGCTACGTGGTGACCAACCTGTGCGGCAGCCCTCAGTGGCTCTACGACCAACGCTATTGCCCGCGTGGCGACATGGAGAACCGCATCAAGGAGCAGCAATGGCTCTTCTCGGACCGCACCAGCTGCCATGACTGGTGGCCCAACCAGTACCGGCTGCTGCTGACCGGCCTGGCCTATCTGCTGCTGGAACGGCTGCGTCGGGTGTACCTGAAGCGCACCGGGTATGCCACGGCCCAGGTCACCACCCTGCGCCTGAAGTTGCTGAAGATTGGTGGCGTGGTGATCCGCAATACCCGGCGCGTTCGGCTGATGCTGAGCAGCCACTACCCCGACCAGGACCTCTTCCAGACGCTTGCCCGCAAGCTGGTGCCGGGATGACCGGTGCAGTGCTGTCCCCGGCACGAGATAAACAACGGGGGCAGGGGGAAGTGCGTCTTGAGGGCGGGAAATCGATCAAAAAGTGAGCGATTTTCGCGCCATCCAACATGAAGAGCTGGCCTGCTCATCCACCAGGCCGAACTCGCGACACTGGTGCAATATTCAGGCTAGCCGTTGAGGATCAGGGTGCCAGACTCGCCCAGTGCTGGGAACCGAGATGCCTGTTGGCCGCTCAACGAAGTCAGGCGGCCACCAGGGCCGCCCGAGTGCGTCTTGCAGGATGAGGTGCGCGACGAAATTACCGCACCTTGGGATCCAGCTCGCCGCTGTCGTAGCGGCCGACCATGGCTTCCAGGCTGATCGGCTTGATGCGGCTGGCGTTGCCGGCGGTGCCGAAGGCCTCGTAGCGGGCGATGCAGACGTCGCGCATGGCCGAGACGGTCTCCTTGAGGAACTTGCGCGGGTCGAACTCG
>Ga0075011_10000391_pt1 | contig 23206 bp, 22 predicted proteins | sample TARM_MetaG_T_14_FD_72354 | JGI IMG/M metagenome (GOLD analysis project Ga0075011, IMG submission 72354) | Freshwater microbial communities from Pennsylvania, USA, analyzing microbe dynamics in response to fracking - TARM_MetaG_T_14 | ecosystem: Environmental > Aquatic > Freshwater > River... | reverse complement strand
AACAAAACATGCTGCGTGAACTACAACAAGTACTTAAAAACAGTGCCAAAGATAACGTATTAACAGCATTAGTTGAAAATAATAAAATTGAAATACCAAAAGCACTCGTTGATGGTGAGGTTAACGTTTTACGTAAGCAAGCAATGCAACGTTACGGTAAGCAAATGGATCCGAAAAACTTGCCTGAATTGCCAGCTGAACTATTTGCAGAACAAGCTGAAAAACGTGTTAAAGTTGGCCTATTATTAGGTGAAGTCATCAAAGTGAACGAATTAAAAGTTGATCAAGATAAAGTCACTGCATTAATCGAGTCTGCAGCGTCTGCATACGAAGATCCTGCTGAAGTGATTGAATACTACAAAACTAACAAAGAAATGATGCAAAATATGGAAAATGTTGCATTAGAAGAACAAGCTATTGATTTTATTATTGAAAAAGCTAAAGTAACTGAAGTGAACAAATCGTTTGATGAAGTTATGAATAGAACAGTTGCTTAATAGCTTAAGGCTTATTAAAACAATTGCTTAGATTTCAATGGCTCGTGTGATTTCACTCGGGCCATTTTCATTTTCAGTATTTCATATTACAAAAATTATTTATTAAGGTAGAAAATGTCAAATCCATTTGCTGGAAACACCAATACAATTAGTAACGCGCTTATTCCTATGGTTGTGGAACAAACAGCAAAAGGTGAGCGTTCTTATGATATTTATTCTCGTTTGTTAAAAGAACGAGTTATTTTTTTGACGGGACAGGTTGAAGATCAGATGGCCAATGTGATCGCAGCTCAGCTTCTTTTTCTTGAATCAGAAAGCCCGGAAAAAGATATCTTTATTTACATTAACTCACCCGGTGGCTCAATCAGTGCGGGTATGGCTATCTACGATACCATGCAGTTTATTAAACCTGATGTCAGCACTGTCTGTATGGGCATGGCTGCAAGCATGGGCGCTTTTTTATTGGCCAGTGGAGCGCCTGGGAAACGCCATTGTTTACCCAATGCAAAAGTGATGATCCATCAACCTTTAGGTGGATTTCAGGGGCAAGCCTCTGATTTTGAAATTCATGCTAAAGAGATCATCGCAACTAAACAGCGTATGAATGAGTTATTAGCATTCCATACAGGTAAAGATATTGAGGTTGTCGCTAGAGATACCGACCGTGATAATTTTATGCGTGCTGAAGAAGCGGTTGAATACGGTATCGTAGATTCTGTGTTAGCAAAACGCTCATAATTAAAGGAACAAAAATGTCAGATAAACACAGCGGTAGAGGCGACAGTAATAGCCTACTTTATTGCTCTTTTTGTGGAAAAAGCCAGCATGAGGTGAAAAAATTAATTGCAGGCCCGTCTGTTTACATTTGTAATGAATGTGTCGATCTTTGTGATGATATTATCAAAGAAGAGATCGCTGAAATAAACAGTACGGTAGAATCTGTTGGTCTTGATAAAAAGTTGCCCACTCCGCATGAGATCCGTGCCAGCTTGGACGAATATGTAATCGGTCAGGACACGGCTAAAAAAGTATTAGCGGTCGCGGTATATAATCATTACAAACGCCTCAAGCACGGTGATGTTGCTAATGGTGTTGAACTTAGTAAAAGTAATATTTTATTAATCGGCCCAACAGGCAGCGGTAAAACATTATTGGCAGAAACAATGGCGCGTTTGTTAGATGTTCCTTTTACCATGGCCGATGCAACAACCTTAACTGAAGCGGGATATGTTGGCGAAGATGTTGAAAACATCATTCAAAAACTGCTGCAAAAATGTGAATACGATCCTGAGCGCGCGCAACGCGGTATCATCTATATTGATGAGATTGATAAAATCACACGTAAATCAGAAAACCCTTCGATCACACGTGATGTATCGGGTGAAGGTGTGCAGCAAGCATTACTAAAACTGATTGAAGGCACAGTGGCTTCAATTCCACCACAAGGTGGTCGTAAGCACCCTAACCAGGAATTTATCCAGGTTGATACCTCGAAAATATTATTTATTTGTGGTGGGGCATTCTCAGGGTTAGATTCTATTATCGAGAAACGTGTTGATACAGGGGCCGGGATAGGCTTTGGCGCAACCGTTCGTGGTAAAGATTCAAAAGCGACATTGAGTGAAACGTTCCAGAAAGTTGAACCGCAGGATTTAGCTAAATATGGACTGATCCCCGAGTTTATTGGTCGTTTGCCTGTGGTGGCTACCTTAACTGAACTTGATGAACAAGCATTAGTTGAGATATTAACCGCGCCTAAAAATGCGATTACCAAACAATATGCGGCGCTATTTGCGTTAGAAGATGTGGAACTTGAGTTTCGCGAAGACGCGTTAATTGCGATGGCTAAAAAAGCGATGAAACGTAAAACGGGGGCGCGTGGTTTGCGCTCAATCGTTGAATCTGTCTTGCTGGAAACAATGTACGACTTACCATCAGTTGATAATGTTTACAAAGTTGTCGTCGATGAAAATGTCATTAAAGGGGAATCACAGCCATTAATGCTTTATTCTGATGAGCCGAGTAAACTGATTTCGTCTGATAAATAAGCAATCAAACAATTAATTGTTAATAAAGGGAGCGTTATGCTCCCTTTTTTTATTTATGACCTTGAAAAATATCATACAATCCCCAATATTACTGTTCACGCTTTTTTAAAATTTACCTGTTTTGAAAAACTCATATAACAGGTAACTGGGGATATTATGAAAACAGAATCAGAGCTGCAATTAACCCTGCCAGTCCTACCTTTACGCGATGTAGTCGTATATCCGCATATGGTAATTCCACTGTTTGTCGGTAGAAAAAAATCTATCAATTGTTTAGAAGCTGCCATGGAGCAGGGTAAAAAAGTGTTTTTAGTGGCACAAACTGAAGCCTCGTTAGACGATCCTAAAATGGAAGATTTATATACCATAGGCACAGTGGCCAATATTCTGCAACTGCTCAAATTACCAGATGGCACTGTGAAGGTGTTAGTTGAAGGTGTGCAACGTGCGCAGCTGATCAACGATATCGAAAATGAAGAGTATTTTTTTGCGCAAGTTGAATTGCTGGAAAGTCAGGAAATTGATGACGAGGAAGAGGAAGCGTTATTACGCAGTGTAATGGGACAGTTTGAGTCATATATTAAGCTCAATAAAAAGATCCCGCCTGAAGTGTTAGCCTCCGTTAATGGCATTGATGAAGCAGAGCGCCTTGCCGATACCATTGCCGCGCATATGCCATTGAATCTGGAAGATAAGCAAACAGCTTTAGAATTGACTTCAATCACTGAGCGGTTTGAATTTCTGATGGCGATGATGGAAAGTGAAGAAGATATTCTAAAAGTTGAAAAACGGATCCGCTCACGTGTTAAAAAGCAGATGGAGCGTAGTCAACGTGATTATTATCTCAACGAGCAGATGAAAGCTATCCAAAAAGAGCTGGGTGAATCTGAAGATGGTCAAAATGATCATGATCTGCTCGCCGACAAAATTGAAAAGGCTGGAATGTCCAGTGAAGCTTATGAAAAGGCTGTTTCTGAACTAAAAAAATTAAAAATGATGTCGCCAATGTCATCAGAAGCGAGCGTTATCCGAACTTATATTGAAAGTCTATTGAATGTTCCCTGGAAAAAACGCACGCCTGTGAAGAAAAATATTGCTAAAGCACAGGAGATATTAGATGCCGATCATTATGGTCTTGAGAAAGTAAAAGAGCGCATTTTAGAATACCTGGCCGTGCAGACGCGTATTAATAAATTAAAAGGGCCTATTTTATGTTTGGTGGGACCTCCTGGTGTGGGTAAAACTTCATTGGGTCAGTCCATTGCGCGATCCACTGGGCGAAAATATGTGCGTATGGCACTCGGTGGCGTGCGTGATGAAGCCGAGATTCGTGGGCATCGCCGCACTTATATTGGTTCATTGCCGGGCAAAATTATTCAGAAAATGAGTAAAGTCGGGGTTAAAAATCCGCTCTTTCTGCTCGATGAGATAGATAAAATGGCATCTGATATGCGTGGCGATCCCGCTTCTGCACTGTTGGAGGTGTTAGATCCTGAACAAAACAATACCTTTAACGATCATTATCTTGAAGTGGATTACGATCTCTCTGATGTGATGTTTGTGGCTACCTCTAATTCAATGAATATTCCCGGGCCATTATTGGATCGTATGGAAGTGATACGTTTGTCGGGCTATACCGAAGATGAGAAGTTGAATATTGCCAAACAGCATTTAACCACTAAACAGGTAAAACGTAACGGTCTCAATGACAACGAGATCAGCATTGATGATAGCGCTATTATCGGCATCGTTCGCTACTATACACGTGAAGCTGGGGTGCGGGGATTAGAGAGAGAGATCTCGAAAATTTGTCGTAAAGTTGTTAAACAAATTTTATTAGATAAGAAGCTTAAAAAAGTCGATGTCAATATAGATAACCTGAAGGATTATTTAGGCGTGCGTCGTTACGACTTCGGTAAAGCTGACTCAACCAATCAAGTTGGACAGGTGACGGGTCTTGCATGGACTGAAGTCGGTGGTGAACTCTTAACCATTGAAGCAACATCGGTTCCGGGCAAAGGTAAGCTAACCTATACAGGTTCACTTGGTGATGTGATGAAAGAGTCGATTCAGGCGGCGATGACTGTGGTGCGCTCGAAGGCTGAGCAGTGGCGAATCAATGCTGATTTCCATGAAAAACGTGATATTCATGTGCATGTGCCGGAAGGGGCCACTCCCAAAGATGGTCCAAGTGCGGGGGCAGCAATGTGTACCGTATTAATTTCTACTCTTACAGGCATTCCGGTTCGTGCGGATGTGGCTATGACCGGCGAAATTACCTTGCGTGGTGAAGTGTTGCCTATTGGCGGTCTAAAAGAAAAATTATTAGCGGCAAGACGTGGTGGAATAAAAACAGTATTAATTCCATTTGAGAACACCCGCGATCTGGAAGATATTCCGAGTAATATCAAGGATCAACTGGAAATTAAACCTGTACGTTGGATAGATGAAGTGTTAGAGATAGCCCTACAGGATAGCCTTAAGGGGTTTTCTGTAGAAAATAGCAAAAATAGGTGACAAACCGCATAAAATAGGGGCTTGTTGCAGAATTTTTTATAAATTTACTTGCGCCAGTTTAAATTGCAACGTAGCCTACGTGCAGTGTATTTCAATGTGTGTTTATCGCCTATATAAATATAAAGGTGAACACCACAATTATAAAAATGGGGATAAAAAATGAACAAAGGACAACTAATCGATAACATAGCTGAAAGTGCAGATATTTCTAAAGCAGCTGCTGGACGTGCACTCGACGCATTTATTGATACTGTTACGCAGGCGTTAGTTGATGGGGATAATGTTTCTCTTATCGGTTTTGGTGCTTTTTCTGTGAAAGATCGTGCTGCACGTACAGGCCGTAATCCACAAACTGGTGGCGAAATTCAAATTGCAGCAGCCAAAGTACCAGCATTCAAAGCAGGTAAATCATTAAAAGATGCAATCAACGCTTAATAGGTTGTTTGCATAATAATAAACTAAGCGCGTCAAATGATGCGCTTTTTTGTTTACAGTTTCTCAGAGAAGAATAGTTATGTTAGATAAAATGCGTGAAGGCTCACAAGGGGTTGCAGCTAAAGTTATACTGAGTGTGATCATCTTATCTTTTGCCTTAGCGGGTGTCAGCGGCTACTTGGGCGGCGGAAGCGCCTCTGTTGCTGTGAAAGTGAATGATCAAGAAATTAGCCAAGCCAGTGTTGAGCAAGCTTATAAAAATGAACGAGCGCGTCTGCAAGAGCAATATGGTGAACAATTTGAGCTTCTTGCATCGAGCCCTAATTTTGCGCAGCAAGTTAGAGCACAAGCAACGCAAACACTTATTTCCGAATCTTTAATCGCGCAAGCAATCAGTGAAATGGGGTTGCGTGTGGGTGATCAGCAAGTTAAAAATGAAATCCGTAAGATGGCGGAGTTTCAGGTTGATGGAAAATTTAATAACGAAAAATATCTCTCCTTGCTACGCCGTGCAACTTATACACCCGCTCAATTTAGCGAGAGCGTTAAGCAGGATTTAGCCCGTCGCCAGTTATTGCAAATGTTAGTGGGTAGCGAATTTGTTGTACCCCAGGAAGTTGAGTTAGCAAATCAATTGCAGGCACAGAAACGTGTTGCAAAAGTATTAACGGTCAGTGCCGCTGATTTTGCAAGTAGCGAAAAAGTAAGTGAAGATGAAATTAAAGCTTACTACGACAATAACACCCAGTTATTCCAGTACCCTGAACAGGTGAGTGTGGATTATCTGTTATTGGATAGCGCAAATTTGGTGCTGCCATCGCCTGTTAATGACGCTGATATTGAAGCCTATTACGAGAATCATCAATCAGATTACCAACGTGCTGAACGTCGTAAAGTGGCGCACATTTTAGTCCAGGGTGATAGCGAATCTTCTAAACAGAAAGCGGCTGCTATTTTAGCTGAGCTTGAAAAAGGGGCCGATTTTGGTCAGCTTGCGGCAGAAAAATCAGAGGATACTTTTTCTGCTAAAAACAAAGGCGAATTGGAGTGGTTTGAACGTGGCGTGATGGACCCGGCTTTTGATAAAGCAGCATTCCTGCTGACCAAAGAAGCACCATTGTCTGCACTTGTTAAATCTCAGTTTGGTTATCACATTATTAAATTAGTGGATATTCAAGCAAGCAAAACATTACCGCTAGCGGATCTGAAAAAACAAGTTAAAAACGCGTTAGAGCAGGAAAAAATGAAGGAACTTTATTACGAGCTGCAGCAGCGTTTAAGTGAAGTGGCTTTCGAGTCTCCTGATAATTTAGAGGAAGCCGCCAGCGTAATAGACAGCCAAGTACAGCATACTGAACTTTTTTCTGCAGAGCAGGCGCCTGAATTATTGGCGGATAAAGCGATCCTCAGTACCGTTTTTGACGCGAATTTCCGCGATCAGGGAATGAATTCTGAAGTGATTGAAATTTCAGATACTAAAGCTATTGCTGTGCATATTAATGAATACAAAGCGTCTTATCCGCAACCTCTCGCTGAGGTTTCTGATCTGATTGCTGCGCAACTTAACGCGGAAAAAGCACGTACACAGGCGCAAGCCTTTGCGCAAGCAATCACAGCTAAATTAAATGCGCAGGAGCCTGTTACAGCGCAACTCGCTGAAAAGAACATCGCTTTTAGTAACGATTTAACCTTCGGACGCTATAGCCGTGATTACGATTACCAAGTGGTGCAGAAGATCTTCAAACTTGCAAAACCAAGTGAAAAGCAAGTGGTACGTGATTGGGTAACGACAAGTACGGGTGATTACGCAGTGATCGAGCTCTCTGCTGTGATTGATATTGACCCATCTGCTGCTGATAATGCGGCTAAAGATCAGATTGCTAATATGTTATCACGCTCAGCTTCTGAAGCGACATACCAAGCATTAGTTGCACAGCTGATGGAAAATGCAGATATTAAATATAGCGTAAGTAAATAATAAGCTAAACTAGTTATTTAAGGCGACTTATATAGTCGCCTTTTTTGTAACTTGTGGCAGGTATTATTTAACAAAAGCATCGATAATAGGACAACATGGATCGGTATCGCCGTGGCACTGTTCGGTTATTTTTTTTAACCTCTCTAAAAGGGCTTGCTGCTGCTCGATACGTGCTTGCAGCTCTTCGATTTTCTGCACGGCAATGGCCTTAACATCAGCGCTGCTGCGCGTCTTATTTTCACATAACTGCAATAACGCTCTGCTCTCCTTTAAATTAAATCCCGCATCTTTAGTGCCTTTAATAAAATGCAGTTGCTTGAGCAATGTTTCCGGGTAATAGCGGTAGTCATTATCACCACGTGGCGGGTTGATTAAACCTATCTCTTCATAATGGCGAATTGATTTAACTGATAAACCAGTTTCTTTCGCGGCTTGGCTGATAGATAACATAGTAATTTCCCTTTAGATCAATGTGTTTTAATTATTTTGAATTTGTTAATACTGTAATGCCATTGCAGCGTATTAAAATAAATGGTCAAAACAGGTTTGGCTATATCTTAGCCCAAGTCGCTTTGGAAATATCAAGCACTTCTATTACTTTTCGCTTATCTGCTGTGCCCCACACTCAATACTTAACAAAGCTTAGCTATTACCCTTAGGTTAAGGTCAACCTTACTGCAGTAAATATTTGCTATTTAGGAAAAATAGTAGAAAATATAACTGTCTATACAAACAGGTTTTGATTGTGACTGAACTTTTTTTAACAAAGCAACGGAAAATAATTCATATTGATATGGATTGCTTTTATGCGGCAGTAGAGATGCGTGACAACCCCCAATATCAGCATATTCCTTTGGCGATAGGGGGAAAAAGCGAGCACCGCGCAGTACTCTCAACCTGCAATTATCTGGCCAGAGAATTTGGTGTGCGCTCCGCTATGCCGAGCTTTAAAGCCAAGCAGTTATGTCCTGATCTCCTGATTATTCCGGGGCGCATGCAGGTTTATGTGCAGGTATCTAAACAAATAAAAGCGATCTTTTTCCGCTATACAGAGCTAGTTGAGCCACTTTCATTAGATGAAGCTTTTTTAGATGTCACTCACTGCCCCCTGTTTAATGGCTCTGCCACCTATATTGCGCAAGATATCCGCCGCGCTATTTTTACTGAATTGAATTTAACCGCCTCCGCAGGCGTCGCCCCCTGTAAATTTTTAGCTAAAATAGCATCCGATGAAAACAAGCCCAATGGTCAGTGCGTTATTACTCCTGCGCAGGTTGGCTCATTTATAAAAACCCTAGCGCTTAAAAAAATACCGGGGGTGGGCAAAGTCGCGCAGCAAAAATTAGCCCAGCACGGACTCTTTACCTGCTTTGATGTGCAGCAATACCCTGCGCAAAAACTTATCCTGGAATTTGGTAAACTGGGCGCTGCCTTAATTAATTTTAGTCAGGGGATAGATAACCGTGAGGTTGAGCCAAACCGCGAGAGAAAGTCATTGGCCGTTGAGCATACCTTCGCACAAGATCTTAGCAGTGAAATGCACTGCCTTGAAAAGATAGCGCTTTGTTATGAAGAGCTCGAAGGGCGTTGGCAGAAAGTGAGTCGAGATAAATTGATCATTAAAGTTGGGGTTAAAGTTAAATTTACCGATTTTACGATCAAAAGTGCAGAGCGAAAATCATCTGAATTATCCCTACCCATTTTTAACCTGTTATTGCATCATCTGTTAATGAGCAATCCAGATAAACCTATCCGTTTGTTGGGGATCTCGATCGGTTTAGCGCCGCGTGGTGGCGAGCAGCAACAGGCGCTGCAGCTCAGTTTTATTGATAATGGTTTCAGCTAGAAAGAACAATTTAACAGCGTAATTCAACTAAGTAGGGGACAATATGGGTAAAGTGGTCTTAATTACAGGTGCCAGTGCCGGGTTGGGGGAAGAGTTTGCTTTCCAGCTGGCAGAGCAGGGCTTCTCTTTACTGCTGGTTGCCCGTCGGGCGCTGCGCCTGCAAGCTATTCAACAGCAATTACAACTGCAATATCCTGAGCTTGCTATTCACTATTTATGCGCAGACCTGAGCGATAATCAAGCGCCTGTGCAAATAATGAATTACGTGCAAGCACAATCACTGCAGTTGGTTGGTTTGATCAATAACGCCGGATTTGGCCAGCGCGGGCTTTTTTCGGACATCGCGCTGGATACCCATTTAGCGATGTTGCAGGTTAATATTCGCAGTCTGGTTGCGCTCACCTATCTGGTAATTCCCGCATTTACGTCGCAGAAGCAAAGCTTTATTGTCAATGTCGCATCAACGGCCGCTTTTCAAGCAGGGCCCAATCTGGCTGTTTATTATGCCAGTAAGGCCTTTGTGTTATCATTTAGCGAAGCGTTACATGAAGAGTTAAAGGCTAAGAACATTCAAGTCAGCGCGCTTTGCCCCGGGGCGACTGACACTGAGTTTGCAGAGGTTGCTGAGCTATCGGATTCTGTTCTTTTTACATTGCGGGTAATGGCAAAGCAGCCAGTGGTGCGTTATTCACTGGATAACTTAAATAAAGCGGTTGTGATCCCTGGGTTCATCAATAAATTTGGCGCGCTGATGGCACAACTTGTGCCGCGTGCTATCGCGCGTAAACTGGCTTATCGTATCCAAAAATAGACAGTGTTTTTTTGCCTCAGACACTATTAAAACGCAAGATTTTTGATGCCGTCATAAACAAACTGAATCGCTAACGCTGCCAGGATAACCCCAAAGAAACGTTTTAAAATTTCATCACCTGTTTTACCGATAATATTCTTCAGGTACTTAGAAGCCATCATGAAGACCAAAGTTAAAAGTAAAATAGTGATGATAGCAGCTGAAACAGCAATGCTGGCTGTGGAATCCGCTGTATGCGAAAAAAGCAGAATTGCCAGTGTTAAGGTACCCGGGCCTGCCAGCAGCGGAATCGACATTGGGAAGACCGAAATGTCTGTATCCTTGGCTGATGCCGTGAATTCCATCTCTTTAGTTATCATATGGAATGCAGTATAAAAGAGTAGCAAGCCGCCTGAAATGCGCAGTGAATTAATATTGATACCCAGATGCGAAAATAGCAGCTCACCATAATTACCAAATAAAATCAGTGTGATACCACTAATGATGACAGATTTGATAGCCATTATGGTGCGGTGTTTTTTTTCACTGTTTTTGGTCAATGAATTAAAAATAAGGGCCGCACCAATCGGGTCAATAATAACAAAGAGTGCTGTCAACGCATGCAGGTAAATCGCGATATCCATTGTACTTCCCTCTTCAATAGGGTTAAAAAATAAGGTGTGCAATGCCAGCTATCACAGGCAAAGTGACCAATGTGCGTAAAACAAAGATAATAAAGAGTTCACCAATATTCACCGGAATTTTACTGCCCAGCAGTAATGCACCCACTTCACTCATGTAAATCAGTTGAGTGACAGACATAGCAGCAATAACAAAGCGCGTCATATCTGATTCAATGGAGGTCGCTAAGATAGAGGGGATAAACATATCGGCAAACCCCACGACAATGGTTTTTGATGCAGCAGTCGCTTCGGGAATATGCAGCCACTCTAACAGCGGGATAAATGGGTAGCCTAAATATTCAAATATAGGGGTGTATTCTGCAATAATAAGGGCCACTGTACCTATTGCCATCACAACCGGGATGACAGCAAAGAGCATATCGAGCACATTCTTAAAGCCATCCTTAAGTGTCTCTTTAAAACCGCATGCGTTTGTTGCTTTGATGAGCGCCTGATCTAATCCCCATGAAAAAACATTATGCCCCGCTGGCGTCAGTTCATGCTCTGCTTCTCTGTGGCTATTGTCTATGTATTTGTCGTTTTTCCAAGACAGCGGTGGTAATTTTGGCACGATAAAAGCCGCAACCACACCCGCTGCACAGACAGTGAGATAGAAAGGCAGAAACAGGTGTTCTAATTTAACTTGCGAGATGACCACTAAAGAAAAAGTGATGGAAACGGCCGAAAAGGTTGTGCCGATAACCGCCGCTTCACGCTGTGTATAAAAACGCGCTTCATATTGTTTGCTGGTCATTAAAATACCGACACTGCCATCACCGAGCCAGGATGCGATACAATCAATGGCGCTGCGTCCGGGCAGATTAAAGACAGGGCGCATCACTTTAGTGAGTAAAGTGCCGAACAGTTCAAGCAGGCCGAAGTTGAGCAACAGGGGAAGTAACATCCCTGCAAAAATAAAGACACAAAACAGCACAGGTAACAGGTCGTTTAAAACTAATGCACCAGTATTTGCTGAGTTAATCGCTTGCGGACCTGCAGCGAAAAATGTCAGTAAAATAAAAACGGCACCGACAAGTCGAACCAGAAGCCAGACTGGCGAGATATCAAATAAGGCGCTTAAAAAATGATTGCGCTGGATTAATGATATTGTAAATAGCTTATTGATCAGCGTCAGCAAAGCACTAGAGACAACAATAGCGGTGACGATTGCAGTTAAATAGTCTGCCAGTAAGTTCTGCAACCCCTTGGCAACAATTGCTATGGGAATGGTAATCGCACCCTGATAACTGATGGGGGTCATAAACAGTAAAAGTCCCAGTAATGAGGGGACAATAAACGTCAGTACCGTTGCGAGGTTATGTGATTTTATGGTCGTCACTTGTGCAGGCGCTTCAGTCAGTATTTCAGTGGTCACTTTTTTCACCTTGAAAACGTATGTTTTAAAATAGGATGGTTAAGAAGAGGTAACTTGACGCCCCCTAAACGAAAGGCGCAAGGGTACTTGCTTTGATACCTTATGTAAATGCAGGAAAAGGGGAAATATAGGCGCTAGATCAATGATTATTGTAGAATTAATACCAAAGAAATTTTTTCCACGTTATGCTGTTATAAAAGCAACAGACAGACCAAGCGAGTGAGATAATTGTTATGGATAAAGATTTAATTATTGAATCGGCCGTTAATTTAAAAAAAGCACTACCTTTAATGATGAAATACAAAGTGGCGACAACGCCCTTAAACTACTCATTGTGGTATAGTTATGTGGCTAACGATATCCCAGAGTTGAATGTTAAATTAGACAATTTAATTGCTCATCATGATGTCTGCCCGCCGGCTCAGGCGGAATCTTTATATCGGGAATTTGTCGCCGATAAAAGCGAGTTCAGTACCTGGGAGTTAAGACAGAGTATTGAAAAAATGTTGCTGGAACTGGATCAGACATTGATTGATACCAGCAGCGATACAGACAAATTCCAGGCATCCTTTGATAAAACCTTTGTCGATATTCACCGCGCTGAAGATGCCGGGTATTCAGTTGAAGAGGTGGTGGGGTTACTTAAAAAGCTGGAAAGCGATTCGAAAAATATGCAGCGTTCAACGCAGTTTTTCAGTAACAGCCTGACATTGGCGAAAAGTGAAATTGCCTCATTAAAAGAGCAGCTTAAAAATAGCCAAAAACAGGCCCTGTACGACTCGTTAACCGGGTTATTAAATCGGGCTGCATTTGATGCTGAGGTGTCACTGTATTTAAGTAAAGATAATCAAGGCTTATGTTTGATTATGGCGGACATTGACCATTTTAAAAATTTCAACGATCAGTGGGGTCATCTGCTCGGAGATCAGGTTTTAAAAGCGGTAGGGCGGAAATTAAATGACAGTATGCGCGATGGCGCGACGGTATACCGTTTTGGTGGTGAGGAGTTTGTTATTTTATTGCCCAAGAGCAACTTAAGAATAGCCCGCCATTTTGCTGAAACACTGCGCAAGACTATTGAAAAATTAACCTTAAAAGATAAACGCACAGCGCAAATGATTAAGAATATTAGCGCTTCTTTTGGGGTTGCTGAATTTGCCCGAGGCGATTCATTAAGCGGATTAATTGCCCGAGCCGATGAACATTTATATCAAGCAAAACGGTTAGGCAGAAATCGTGTCTTACCTATTTAACCATTAAATATTACAGGTAGGTTAATTTGAAAAGTATTGTTGTTAATGGGAACTTAATTTGCCCCTCTAAAGTGGTTTGCATTGGTCGTAACTATGTTGACCATATTAAAGAATTAAGTAATGAGATACCTGAGCAGATGGTTATTTTTGTTAAGCCAAATTCTGCTATCTACAGTGAGATTGAAAGCACTAAAGATGGCGATCTGCATTATGAAGGGGAGATTTCTTTTATTATTAATGCAGGAAAAATCAGCGCGGTTGGATTTGGATTGGATCTGACTAAGCGGGCACTGCAATCGACATTAAAAAAAGCAGGGTTGCCTTGGGAGCGAGCCAAAGGATTTGATAAATCGGCTGTTTTTAGTGAGTTTGTCCACTTTGACTGTCAACTTGAAGATCTCTCTTTGCAATTATCCATCAATAATATTTTAATTCAGGAAGCCAATTTCGCTTTAATGATCAATAAACCACAGCAAATTATTGCTGAAGTCAGCTCATTTATGAGTCTTGACGATGGTGATATTATCATGACCGGTACACCAAAGGGAGTTGGACCTGTGTTGCGCGGTGATCAATTTATCGGCAGAATTTATGATGGTAAGCAACTGCTTATTGAAAAACACTGGATAGTCATCTGATTATAGGTAAATATCAAAAAAACTGTTTATTGGTCAGCAGTGCTCGGGGAGAGTTAGGTTATTCCGTTTAATTCTTACTTTTCCCCCTTTAACGCCGCTCATTTCGCCTCAGCACTAGCCTTATCCCTCTGATTTGCGTAAAATTACAGCCTATATTTTTTAATCCCCGCTTTAGGTAGAGATAAAACTCATGCAGCACCTTGATGAAATCGTTGCTAATGCGCAACAACAGATAGAAAATGCCGTTGATGGCAACGAACTAGAGCAGATCCGCCTGCACTATTTAGGCAAAAAAGGTCTGATGACTGAGCAGATGAAAGGGTTGGCTAAACTGCCTGCTGCTGAAAAACCGGCTGCTGGCCAGATGATCAACGTAGCAAAACAAGCTATTCAGGCAGTACTTGTCGCGCGTAAACAAGCTATCGACAATGAAGCCTTAAATGCCAAATTGGCTTGCGAAACGATCGATGTGACTTTGCCGGGCCGTGGCGCTCAATTAGGCGGGATTCATCCTGTTACCCGTACGATTGAACGTATTAGCGAATTTTTTGGTGAGTTGGGGTTTGAAGTTAAAAATGGACCTGAAGTTGAAGACAGCTACCATAACTTTGACGCATTAAATATTCCGGCGCACCATCCTGCGCGTGCTGATCACGATACTTTCTATTTCAATCCGGAACTTGTATTGCGCACCCAGACCTCTGGTGTGCAGATTCGCACTATGGAAAACAGCAAACCACCGGTACGTATTATCTCCCCCGGACGTGTTTACCGTAATGATTATGACCAAACGCATACACCTATGTTTCATCAGGTGGAAGGTTTAATGATTGCTGAAAAAGTGAGCTTCACACAACTCAAAGGTATTTTGCACGATTTCTTACATAACTTCTTTGAAGAAGATCTTGAGATCCGTTTCCGTCCCTCTTACTTCCCGTTTACCGAGCCTTCTGCTGAAGTTGATGTGCTGGGTAAAAATGGCTGGCTGGAAGTGCTCGGCTGCGGCATGGTTCACCCCACTGTTTTACGTTCAATGGGCGTCGATCCTGATAAATATTCAGGTTTTGCATTCGGTATGGGGGTTGAACGTTTGACTATGCTGCGTTACGGCGTAAATGATTTACGCTCTTTCTTTGAAAACGATCTTCGTTTCCTCAAGCAATTTAAGTAAGGGTTAGAATAATGAAATTTAGTGAAGCTTGGTTACGTGAGTGGGTTAACCCGGAAATTACTCGTGAACAATTAATGTATCAAATCACCATGGCAGGTCTGGAAGTTGATGATGTGGAAGCGGTTGCCGGTGAATTTAGTAAAGTGGTTGTGGGCTCAGTGGTTGAGTGCGGCCAACATCCCGATGCCGATAAATTGCAGGTAACTAAAATCGATATCGGCGCAGCTGAATTAATCGATATTGTCTGTGGTGCTAAAAATTGCCGTTTAGGGCTTAAAGTGGCTGTTGCTGTTGTTGGCGCCGTTTTACCGGGCGATTTTAAGATAAAAGAAGCCAAACTGCGTGGCCAACCCTCTTTTGGTATGCTCTGTAGTGAATCTGAATTAGGTCTGGCAGAAACTTCTGACGGTATTATTGAATTACCAGCAGATGCGCCAATAGGTACCTGCGTGCGTGAGTATTTAGCGTTAGACGATGTTATTATTGATGTTGATTTAACAGCTAACCGTGCGGATTGCCTGGGTATTGCCGGTCTTGCCCGTGAAGTTGGGGTGTTAAACAGTATTGCGGTGACTGAGCCGACCTGGCAAAACGCGGCTGTTACTATTGATGATCAGGTCGCGATTAATCTTCAAGCTCCCACTGCCTGTCCGCGTTACTTAGGCCGTGTGATTCGGGGTATTAAGCAAGATGCAACAACACCTTTATGGATGGTTGAAAAGCTACGCCGTTGTGGTGTGCGCAGCGTTGATGCGGTTGTGGATATTACCCAGTTCGTATTGCTTGAATTTGGTCATCCCATGCACGCTTTTGATTTAGATAAATTGGAAGGTGGCATTGAGGTACGTCTGGCAACGCAAGATGAAAAATTAACCTTGTTAGATGGTAAAGAAGTGAGTTTAAACAGCGATACTTTAGTGGTTGCTGACAGCCAAAAAGCGCTGGCTATAGCGGGTATTTTTGGTGGGCAGGACTCTGGTGTACAGGAAGGTACAACCAATATTTTCTTAGAAAGCGCCTTTTTCGCACCGCTTGCTATTGCCGGTCGTGCCCGTGCTTATGGCTTACATACTGATGCTTCACACCGTTACGAACGTGGCGTTGATCCGCTTTTACAAGCAAAAGCGATGGAGCGTGCAACACAACTGCTGGTTGATATTTGCGGTGGCAGTGTTGGTCCTATTACTGAAGCGTTAAGTGCAGAGAATCTACCTGTGCAGGCAACTATTACTTTGCGCCGCAGTAAATTAGATCGTTTAATCGGTATTTCAATTGCCTCCGATCGTGTTGAAACTATTTTGACCCAGCTGGGTTGTGAAGTGTCGTCAACAGAGCAAGGTTGGATTGTTGTTGCGCCAAGCTACCGTTTTGATATGGAGATTGAAGAAGATCTGATCGAAGAGGTGGCGCGTGTTTATGGTTACAATAACATCCCCAATATAGCACCTGAAGCCGCATTGACTATGCCGCTGCATAACGAAGCGACGCTTAAACTGTCTAAAATCCGCGATGTGTTAGTGAATCGTGAATACCAGGAAGCGATCACTTACAGCTTTGTTGATCCAGACAAACAGCTTAAACTTCATCCACAAGCTGACGCACTGATTTTGCCGCATCCTATCTCGAAAGAGATGTCTGCGATGCGTGTTAGTTTATGGACAGGGTTATTGGAAAGCGTGTCTAAAAATCAAAAACGCCAGCAACCTCGCGTGCGTTTATTTGAAACAGGTTTACGCTTTGTAAAAGATGAAAATGGTGAAAATGGTGTTAAACAGCAGGAGATGCTATCAGGTGTTATTATAGGTAGCTTGCATGATGCCCATTGGAATATTGAAACACGTAATGTTGACTTCTTTGATCTTAAAGCCGATCTTGAAGCATTGTTAGATTTATGCGCCGATTCATCAAGTTTTGAGTTTAAAGCAGAAAAACATAGTGCATTGCACCCCGGGCAGTCAGCGGGAATCTACCGTAATGGCAAAAACATAGGTTATATCGGCACTTTGCACCCAAGTTTAACGAAACCTTTTGCCTTAAACGGTACTGCGATTGTATTTGAAATTGAGTTGGAGCAAATAATCACCCGCAATTTACCACAGGCGGGTAATATTTCTAAGTTCCCGGCTAATCACAGAGATCTGGCTTTTGTTGTTGATGAACAGATAAATGCTGGTAACGTCTTAAAATTTATAGAAAAAATTGGCGGAACTGAATTAGTTGGCATAAACTTATTTGACGTATACCAAGGACCTGGCGTAGAAGAGGGTAAGAAGAGCTTAGCAATAGGTTTAATCTTACAAGAGGCGACGCGGACTTTGGAAGAACAAGAAATTGCTGATAGAGTGAACAAGATAGTAGAAGCAGTTTCTACGGAGTTTAATGCATCGTTGAGAGATTAATTTATGGCACTGACTAAAGCTGAAATATCAAACCATTTATCGGAAAAAATTGGTTTAAGCAAACGCGAAGCAAAAGAGTTTGTTGAGTCGTTTTTTGAAGAGATAAAAGCCTCATTGGAGTCTGGAGAGACAGTGAAAATTTCCGGTTTCGGTGGCTTTGAATTAAAAGATAAAGGTGAACGTCCAGGCCGCAACCCCAAAACTGGCGAAGATATTCCGATTGCCGCACGTCGGGTTGTAACATTTCGGGCAGGACAGAAACTGAAAGAGCTGGTAGAAGAAAATCTACCGGACACTGCAGATAAACGTTAGTTTTCGCATAAAAATAAAAAAGTCGCATCTGCGGCTTTTTTTTTACTTTATAATGGAGCGGCTGGGTGTAGTATTGCCTGACGTCTGCGCTCCAACATGTACAAGCAACCCCAACAAGAGTAAAAATTATGTACTGTCCTTTTTGTAATGCCCAAGACACGAAAGTTATCGATTCTCGATTAGTGGCAGAAGGCTCTCAGGTACGTCGTCGCCGCTCCTGTAATGAGTGTAATGAGCGTTTTACCACCTTTGAAGTTGCCGAGCTTGTGATGCCGCATTTAATTAAATCAGATGGCCGCCGCGAGCCATTTAATGATGAAAAGTTACTGGTGGGCATTAATCGCGCTTTGGAGAAAAGGCCTGTTAGTATTGAAGCGATAGAAAATGCGCTTAATAAACTCAAATCCACACTCCGTGCGACGGGGGAGCGTGAAGTGTCATCAAAAATGGTCGGTGAATTAGTCATGGAATTACTGAAAAGTTTAGATAAAATCGCCTATATACGCTTTGCATCTGTCTATCGCTCATTTGAAGATGTAAAAGAGTTTGGTGAAGAGATTGCCAAACTGGAAAAATAAGCGACATTTTTTGGCGCTTTTATCTGTGGAATATAAATGAACACTGCTCAATTTTCAGATCTGGATAAGTATTACATGTCCCGTGCCATTGAATTGGCAAAAAAAGGGCGTTTCACTACCTCGCCTAATCCCAATGTGGGTTGTGTGATTGTAAATAACGATGTTGTCGTCGGTGAAGGTTTTCATCAAAAAGCGGGATCAGCGCATGCTGAAGTTAATGCGTTAGCGATGGCTAAAACGCAAGCACGCAATGCAACTTGTTATGTTACCCTCGAGCCATGCTCACACTACGGACGCACTCCGCCCTGTGCGTTAGCCTTAACTAAAGCCGGAGTTTCTCGGGTTGTGGTGGCTATGGTTGATCCCAATCCGCAAGTGGCGGGACGAGGTGTGCGCATATTGCAGGAAGCGGGCATTCAGGTCGATCTTGGTTTGCTGGAAAATGAAGCGCAGAATTTAAATCGCGGTTTTATTAAACGTATGCAGCTGGGGTTACCGCGCGTCACGGTTAAATTAGCCTCCAGTCTGGATGGAAAAACTGCATTGAAAAATGGCATTAGTCAGTGGATAACCGGCCCTCAAGCACGTATTGATGTGCAATACTACCGCGCGATGCAATGTGCGATTTTAACTGGCAGCGCGACTGTCCTTAGTGATGATCCGAGTTTAAATGTGCGTTATGACGAACTGCAGCATTCCCCCTCTTTTGCAAATGAAATCGATCTATCGGCTGTCCGTCAACCCATTCGTATTATTCTCGACTCACATAATAGATTAACCCTTAATGAGAAACTCTTTACACTTGCAGGTAAAGTGATATTGGTTAGCCTTGCTGCGCGCAGCGATTTACAAAATAAGCCGTTTATTGCGGATGTCGAGCAGATTGTCTGCGCTGATGATGGTCGTGACCATATTGATCTGCATCTGCTGCTGACCAGATTAATGGACTATGAGATCAATGATCTTTGGGTTGAGGCGGGCGCGACTCTTGCTGGAGAGTTTTTTAAACAAAAGCTGGTGGACGAATTTATCCTTTATCAGGCAGCAAAATTAATGGGCGATCAGGGACGAAACTTAGTAAACTTACCGGACTATTCAAATATGGAGGATGTTGTGCAATTAACGCTGCAGGACGTGGCAGTAATTGGTGACGATATTCGACTGATAAGCAAGCGAGATTAATATGTTTACAGGCATTATAGCGGCAGTAGGGCGCGTCACTGCAATCAAAAAAAATGAAAAAGATATGACTATTCGCATCGACTCAGGTGAGCTGGATTTAAGTGATGTGAAATTAGGGGATAGCATTGCCAACAATGGGGTCTGTTTAACAGTGACAGCATTATACGCTGATGGTTTTAGTGCCGATGTCTCCTATGAAACAATAAAACGCAGCGGCTTTGCAAAAATCAAAACAGGTTTTGCCGTGAATTTAGAAAAAGCGATGCAGATGAAAGACAGGTTTGGCGGCCATATTGTCAGCGGACATGTCGACGGGGTGGGGGAAATTATCTCCATTACAGCGCTTGGCAATGCGGTTGAATATTGGATTAAAGCGCCGGATGAATTAGCGAAATATATTGCACTGAAAGGATCAATTACCGTTGACGGCATCAGTCTGACCACCAATGAAATAGATGGCGCTGCCTTTAAGCTGACCATTATTCCGCACACCATAGCGCAAACCAATATGGTTGATTATGCCGTTGGCACACAGGTCAATTTGGAAGTAGATCTGATTTCCCGTTACTTAGAACGGCTGATGCTCGGTGAAAAAGCGGCGCACAGTACAAAACAACAAAATCAATCAACCCTGGATCTGCTTGCCCGTAGCGGTTTCTTAGGTTAAGCCTGAATAGCGAATAGGAACAAATATGAAATTAAATACGACAGCTGAAATTATTGAAGATATCCGCCTAGGTAAAATGGTTATTCTAATGGATGATGAAGATCGTGAAAACGAAGGCGATTTGATTATGGCCGCGGAGATGGTCACACCAGAAGCGATTAACTTTATGGCCACCAACGGCCGCGGTCTGATCTGTTTAACCCTGACCGAAGCGCGTTGCGCACAGCTTAATTTACCCCTGATGGTGGATGATAATACCGCCGCTTTCTCGACAAATTTCACTGTTTCTATTGAAGCTGCGGTCGGCGTGACCACTGGGATTTCTGCCGCGGATCGTGCAGTGACGGTACTGGCTGCCATCGGCAAAGATGCCAAACCAAGCGATATAGTGATGCCTGGTCATATCTTTCCACTAAAAGCGCAATCGGGTGGCGTGTTAACACGGGCAGGCCATACAGAAGCTGGCTGTGATTTAGCGCGCTTAGCCGGGCGTGAGCCGGCCGGGGTGATTGTTGAAATTTTAAATGAAGATGGCAGCATGGCGCGCCGCGCCGATTTGGAACTCTTTGCTAAAAAACACGGTCTGAAACTGGGTACAGTTGCGGATTTAATCGAGTACCGCAATAACAATGAAACAACCATTGAACGGGTCAGCAGCTGCAAATTACCCACTGAATTTGGTGAGTTCGATTTAGTGGCCTATCAAGACACCATTGATAAGCAAGTTCATTTTGCATTAGTCAAAGGGGAAATTAAAGAGGGCGCGACGACCAAGGTGCGCGTCCATCTGCAAAACACTTTTACTGATAACTTTTTCTCTGACCGTCTGGGCGCGCGCACTTGGCCGTTAAGCGCGGCGATGCAACGTCTTGCTAAGGATGGCGGTGTATTAGTGATGCTCGGTCATCAGGAAAGCGCAGAATCACTCATTGAACAAGTTAAACATATCGCCAAGCAAGATGCGGGCGAGCGTGGTGCAACTAAAACGCAGGGCGCAAGCCGCCGTGTCGGCGTCGGTTCGCAAATTTTACGTGATTTAGGTGTACAGAAAATGGCACTGCTGAGTTCTGAAAAGAGATATCATGCGTTAGGTGGATTTGGTTTGGAAGTGGTTGACTACATCAGTGAGTAATCAACAATAGTCATAAAATTAAAATGTGCTAGAATGCACAAAATTTTGCAATAAGGGTAGAAAATGAAAATAATTGAAGGTGGCTTAGCCGCTCCACAAGCAAAAATCGCAATCGTAATCTCTCGTTTTAACAGCTTTATTAATGAGCAGTTATTGGCTGGCGCAATTGATACCCTTAAACGTACTGGTCAAGTTGAAGACGATAATATTACGGTTGTTCGCGTACCCGGTGCTGTTGAGCTTCCACTGGCAACTAAACGCGTTGCAGCTTCTAAAAAATACGATGCAATCATCGCATTAGGCACTGTGATTCGAGGTGGTACGCCACACTTTGAGTTCGTTGCCGGTGAATGTAACAAAGGACTGGCACAAGTATCGATGGAATTTGATATCCCCGTTGCATTTGGTGTCTTGACAACGGATTCAATTGATCAAGCAATTGAACGTGCAGGCACTAAAATGGGTAACAAAGGCAGTGAAGCTGCTTTAAGTGCTTTAGAAATGGTTAATGTAATGGCGGACTTAGGATAATGAAAATGAAACCTGCAGAGCGCCGTCGCGCTCGTCAATTTGCAGTACAAGCGGTTTATCAATGGCAAATAACTAAACTCAATGTTGCTCAGATTATTGAGCAGTTTGCAGTTGATCAAGATCTGTCAAAAACAGATGTTCCCTATTTTAAAGAGTTGTTAACAGGTGTTGTGCATCACGTTGATTCTTTAGATGAAAAATTGTCACCTTATCTTTCTCGTAAAATTAAAGATGTGGATATGGTTGATCTTGCCGTACTGCGTATTGCAATGTTTGAACTGACCTGCCGCACAGATGTACCCCATAAAGTGGTATTAAATGAAGCTATTGAGTTAGCCAAAGATTTTGCAACGGACGAGTCATACAAGTTTGTCAATGGCGTTTTAGATAAAGCATTACGTAGCTTAAAATTACGTGACGATGTCGTTAACGATTAATCGAACCTAAACTTGAAATTTTAAAATCCAGTAACCATCTTTTTAGTTACTGGATTTTTTTTATCCCCCAGATCCTGAAATTGAACAATAAACAGAGGAAATAATGAATAAAAGTTTTATGACGAATGTAGTCGCAACGGCTATTTTACTTGTTGGTTTGTTATTGGGTGAAAGAGAATACGCAGCTGTTTTAACTATGGTGGGTTTATTTGCACTTTCCGGTGCATTAACTAACTGGCTGGCGGTGTTTATGCTGTTTGAGAAAGTGCCGTTTTTATACGGCTCAGGTGTTGTCCCTGCACATTTTGAAGAGTTTAAAAAAGGCATTCATGCATTGATGATGAAGCAGTTTTTTACTATTGAAAATGTCGACCGTTTTTTAAGTGCTGGCTCGTTTTCTCCGACGCATCTCAATCTTACCCCTGTTATTGATAAGGTCGATCTCAACCCGACCTATGACGGTTTAATTAAGGTAATTATGAACTCTTCGTTTGGTGGCATGCTAGGTATGTTTGGTGGTGAGGAGGCTTTAGCGCCACTGCGAGAACCCTTTATCAACCATATGAAAAAATCTATCATAGAGTTAACTGAAGATGAAAAATTTATAAATCTCTTAAAGGAAGAGGTTGAGCAGCCCGGTATGATGCAGGATATTCTGGCAAAAATTGAGCAGATTATTGAACAGCGATTAAATGAATTAACCCCCTTGCTAGTCAAACAGATTATTCAGGAGATGA
>Ga0075011_10000390_pt1 | contig 23220 bp, 35 predicted proteins | sample TARM_MetaG_T_14_FD_72354 | JGI IMG/M metagenome (GOLD analysis project Ga0075011, IMG submission 72354) | Freshwater microbial communities from Pennsylvania, USA, analyzing microbe dynamics in response to fracking - TARM_MetaG_T_14 | ecosystem: Environmental > Aquatic > Freshwater > River... | reverse complement strand
CGCCACCATCGAGCAATAAATGAAAACACACAAAAACCTGATGGCGAAAATTCTAGCGCCAGACAACCTGATCGCAGCGTGGCAAACCGCCCGCAAGCGAAAAACGCGCACCCGCGCCGTGCTGGCATTCGACATTCGCGCCGGTGCCATCCTGGCCGAGCTAAGCAATCGCATCAAGCAAGGAACATACCGGCCGCGCGAATACAGGCGATTCCAGGTCTGCGAGCCAAAACAGAGGGAAATATGCGCCCCATGGTTCGGCGATGTCGTCATTCAGCACGCCATATATCGCGTCATCATGCCGCTCTTTGAGCGCCGCTTTATCGATCAGAGTTACGCCTGCCGCCCAGGCAAAGGCACCCACAAGGCCGCCGACTACGCCCAGGCCGCCCTGCGCGCCAGCAAGCCAGACAGCTACACCCTCAAGCTGGACCTGCGAAAATTCTTCTACCGCATCGACCGCACCATTCTGGAGCGGCAAATCCGCACAGTGATAGGCGACGAGGCGCTAGTCAGGCTGATGATGACATTTGCTAGCCTGCCAGAGCCGCTCGGGATCCCCATTGGCAACCTGCTGTCGCAGCTTTACGCGCTCATCTATCTGAATCCGCTCGACCACTTCATCAAGCGCCAGCTAAAAGTTCGCCAATATTGCCGCTACGTGGATGACTTCATTCTGTTCGACCTGAGCCGTGAGCAAGCTGTAAGCCACAAAGCAGCCATCGAGGAGTTTATTGCCAGAGAGCTGGGCATGACCTATTCAAAGTGGACCATCGCGCCCGTTCGTCGTGGCGTGAACTTCGTTGGCTATCGCACTTGGCGTGGCAGGCGATTTATCCGCAAGCACTCAATGATCAAATTCAATCGCGCCATCCGCCGAGCCAACTGGCCTGCAGCAATATCGATACTGGCCCACGCCCGCAGAACGTCTTCATGCGCAAGGATGCAGGGCGCTATAAAACAGCGCCGCCAGGAGAGGGAGGTGGCCATCGTGCCGAGCGTCGCGATTAGCGAGCCTTGTCACCGCTTCGCCAGTGTGTACGGCCCTCACACACTGGCCGCCGCTCGCCTGTCATCCCCCGCCCCTGCATCCTGACCCTGCTCACATCACATGCATTACCCATGCGAAAAATTGCAAAGAATGCTCCGTCCGGACAACAGGAGAACCTATGGCACTGGACCAATTTCACCACGGCGTGCGCGTCGTGGAAGTCAGCGAAGGCACGCGCACCATCCGCACCGTCGCCACGGCGGTGATCGGCATCATCTGCACCAGCAGCGATGCGGATACCGCTTACTTCCCCCTCAACAAACCCGTGCTGATTGCCAACCTGCCGGCGGCCATCGCCAAGGCGGGAAGCACCGGCAACCTCAAAAAGTCGCTGCAGACCATCTATGACACCGTCAACACCATCGTCATCGCCGTGCGCGTGGCCGATGGCGCCGACGCCGCCGAGCTGACCAGCAACATCATCGGCACCATTCTGCCGGATGGCAGCTATACCGGCCTCAAGGCACTGGAGCGGGCCGCCCCGGTCACGGGCGTCAAGCCGCGCATCCTCTGCGTGCCGGACAACTGCACCTTAGCCGTAGCCACCGCCCTGGCGGGTGCGGCCAAGAAGCTGCGCGCCTTCGCCTATGTGCCGACCATTGCCGACACCGTCGAGGCGGCACTCGCCTACCGCGAGAACTTCTCCAGCCGCGAACTGATGCCGATCCACGGCGACTGGACCGCCTGGGACACTACCGCCAATGCCAGTATCAAACTGGATGCCTGCCTCAAGGCGGCCGCCATGCGGGCATTCATCGACAAAGAAATCGGCTGGCACAAGACCCTGTCGAACGTCGGCGTGACCGGGGTCGACGGCATGACCAAGGCCCTGTTCTGGGATCTGCAAGACCCCGATACCGAGGTCGGCCTGCTCAACGCCAACGAGATCACCGCCCTCATCCGGGCGGACGGCTTCCGCTACTGGGGCAACCGGACCTGTTCCGATGATCCCCTGTTCCAGTTCGAGAACTACACCCGCACCGCCCAGATCCTGGCCGACACCATGGCCGAGGCCCACATGTGGGCCAACGACAAGCCGCTCACCCCCACCCTGGTGAAAGACATCATCGAGGGCATCAAGGCCAAGGGTCGCGAACTGGTGGCGGGCGGTTACCTGCTCGGCTTTGACTGCTGGTACAACGAGGAGCTCAACGACAAAGACACCCTCAAGGCCGGCAAGCTGCGCATCGATTACAACTACACCCCGGTACCGCCGCTCGAAGACCTGGGCTTCATCCAGCGCATCACCGACACCTACCTCATCGACTTCGGCGCCCGCGTCGCGGCCGCCGCATAAGGAGCCACCATGGCACTGCCGAAAAAAGTCAAACAGCTCAACATCTTCACAGATGGCACCAACTGGATTGGCGAAGCGGAAGATTTCACCTTTGCCAAGCTCTCCCGCAAGTTCGAGGCCTATCGCGGCGGCGGCATGGGCGGCGCCGTCAACATCGATATGGGTCTCGATGACAGCGCCCTCGATACCTCCTTCACCATGGGCGGCTACAGCGCCGAGATCCTGGGCAAGATGGGCAATGGCAAGATCGACGGTATCGCCCTTCGCTTTGCCGGTTCCATCCAGCGGGATGATGTCGTCGGTGTGCAGGCCGTAGAAGTGTTCACTCGAGGTCGTTTCAAAGAGATCGACTGGGGCACGGCCAAGGTCGGCGATAACAGCCAGGCCAAGGTCAGCATGGTCAACACCTACTACAAAGTGACCATTGACGGGGCCGTCATCCACGAAATCGACCTGCTCAACATGATCGAGATCGGCCCCGATGGCGTCGACCGCATGGCCGAACACCGCAAAGCCATCGGCCTCTAACCACATAAACCAACGGGCAGCGTGACTGCCCTTATCTATTCACGAATCTATTCACAAAATCAGGAAACTCCATGGAAAACAAAACCATTACCCTCGATACCCCTATTCAGCGTGGCGAAACCACTATCACCGAGCTGACCATTCGCAGCCCCAAAAAGGCGGGCCACCTGCGCGGGCTCAACACCATGGACATCGTCCAGATGAACGTGGATACCCTCATCAAACTGCTGCCCCGCATCACCGACTTGACCGAAAAGGAAGTGAACGATATGGACCCGGCTGACCTGCTCAAAGCCGGGGTAGTGGTGGTCGGTTTTTTGATGGGCTCGCAGCAGGAGGCCTACCTCACTGCATAGACGACCTGATGGCCGAGATCGCCATCATCGCCCACTGGCCGCCGTCCGAGATGGCGGCCATGGAGATCAGCGAGCTGATGGGCTGGCACCAACGCCTCGTTGATATTCACAACCGCATCAACGGGGCCGAAGAACAATGAACCCTCTCAAACTTCAAATCCTGCTGGGGGCGGTCGACAAGCTCACCGCCCCCCTCAAAGCAGTCAGCGGCCAGAGCCGCATCACCGCCAAAGACCTGGTCGACACCAAGAAGAAAATCCGTGACCTCGAAACACAAGCCGGTCAAATCGAAGGCTACAAGACGCTGGGTGCCCAGATTGGCGCGACCAAAGCTCAGTTGAAACAGGCCGAGGGTTCTTTCAGCGAACTGCAGCGCAAGATTGCCGACACTCCAAAGCCCACCCGCCTGATGATCAACGAGCTCAACAAGGCCGAGAAAGCCCTCAACCAGCTCAAGACCAAACAGGGGGAAATGATCACCCGTCATGCTCAGATGGGTGAAGCCATGCGCAAGAGCGGCATCAACACCAGCAACCTCAGCGAAACACAGCGCCGCCTCAAGACCGATTTGGCCGCCGCGAACACCGTGCTCGACTCTCAGCGCACCAAGCTGGGCCAACTGGCCGACCAGCAAAAGCGCCTCAACCAGGTCAAAGCCAGTTACCGCCAAACCCAGGAGCTGCGTGGCCAGATAGCAGGCCACGGCGCCACGGCGCTGGCGACCGGCACAGCCATGGGCTTGACTACCCTCAAGCCGGTGATCGAGTTCGCCAGAGCTGAAACATCGGTCGTAGACCTCAAGGTGTCCATGATGGGCAAGGGCGGCCAGGTGCGGCAGGAGTTCCAATCCATCAGCGATCTGGCCACCAAGCTCGGCAACAAACTGCCGGGCACCACGGCGGACTTTCAGAACATGATGAGCACGCTGATCCAGCAGGGGATGAGCGCAAAATCCATCTTGGGTGGCCTGGGGGAGGCAACTGCCTACCTCGGTGTGCAGTTGAAAATGCCATTCGACCAGGCGGCGCTGTTTGCGGCCAAGCTGCAGGATGCCACCGGCACCGCCGAGCAAGACATGATGGGGCTGATGGATACCATCCAGCGCTCGTTTTACCTGGGCGTTGACAGCGGCAACATGCTGGGCGCCTTCACCAAACTCACCCCGGCCATGGGAATCTTGCGCAAGTCAGGGCTTGAGGCCGCCAAGGTGCTTGCCCCGCTGGTCATCATGGCCGATCAGGCTGGCATGGCGGGCGAGTCATCAGGGAACGCCTACCGCAAAGTTTTCCAGATGAGTATGAACACCGGCAAGATTGCCAAGGCCACGAAAGGCACAGGGTTGAAGCTGAATTTCACCGACGGCAAGGGGGAATTCGCAGGGATGGAGAACATGTTTGCCCAGCTCGCCAAGCTAAAGGGGTTGAACACCGAGCACCGCCTGCAAGTTCTGAAGGGCATCTACGGCGACGATGCTGAAACCCTGCAGGTGCTGGAGCTGATCATCAACAAAGGCATGGATGGCTATCGCGCAACCCAGAAGAAGATGGCCGACCAAGCCGCCCTGCAAGAGCGGGTCAACGCCCAGCTTGGCACCCTGGGCAGCCTGTGGGATGCCGCCACCGGCACCTTTACCAACGTCATGGTCAACTTTGGCGAAGCTATCGCCCCCGAGATCAAGGCCATCACAGAATGGATTGCCGACCTATCAGAGCGCCTCGGTAACTGGGCAAAGAAAAACCCGGAACTCTCCAACACCCTGATGAAGATTGGCGCCATTGTGTCGGTCGTCACCATCGCCTTCGGAGGCCTGTCGCTGGCCGTTGCTGCCCTGCTTGGCCCCATGGCTATCATGAAGTTGACCCTTGGGGTGCTGGGCGTCACCTTTGGCGGCATGCTGGGGGCCATCACCGCCATCTTGGCGCCACTGGCCGGGCTCGCAATCTTGGGCGTGGCCATCATCAAGTTTTGGCAGCCCATCAGCGCATTTTTCAGCGGGCTATGGCAGGGCATCATGGCAGGGCTCGCCCCCGTCTTTGAAGCCTTCAAGCCGTTCGCCCCGCTGATTGATGGCATCGGTACCGGGGTTAAAGCGCTATCGGGCTGGTTTGGCGACCTGCTCGAACCACTCCAGTTCTCGAAAGAGACGCTGGAAGGGTTTGGCAGTGCCGGCCAGTTCGTCGGCCGCATCCTGGGCGAAGCCTTCAACCTGGCCCTCACCCCGCTCAAGGCTTTCCTGAAAGGGATCGAATGGCTGCTCGAATCGCTCGGCATCCTCGAAACCAAGAAGATCCCGAAGTTCGAGATCCCGACAGCCAACACGCCAGGCTATCTGAATGGCAACTTTGGGACCCCGGCACTTTCCTCGGCTTACACCTACGGTACCGGCCCGCGTGTCGTTCCGACACCGACCCCTAAACCGGTCGCCAGAGGCAACACCACCACCCAGATCAGCGCACCGATCCACATCGTCCAGCAACCCGGGCAATCCGGCGCGGATGTGGCGCAAGAGGTGCGCCGCGAACTAGACCGACGCGAACGGCAGGCAGCTGCCAATGGCCGCGCCTCCCTGACCGACCGCAATTAAGGAGCCACAACCATGATGATGACCCTGGGCTGGTTCGTGTTTATGCGCTCGACCGTGGCTCCCCTTTCACAACAAGACGAACGGGCATGGCGCCATCCGGGCAATAACCGGATTGGCGCCCGCCCGGGGTACCAGTACCTCGGCCCGGATGATGAAACCACCACCTTCAGCGGGGTGCTGCTGCCAGAGGTGACCGGCGGCCCCGTCTCCCTCGATTTGCTCAACAGCATGGCCGACAGCGGCCAATCCTTCCCCCTGATCCAGGGCGATGGCGTTATGCGTGGGTCATTCGTGATAGAGGGCATCAGCACCACCCGCAGCGAGTTTTTCAGCGATGGCACCGCCCGCAAAATCGAGTTCACCATCAAGCTCAAGCGGGTAGATGACAACGACAGATCCCTTGGCCAGACCCTGCTGGGACGCACCGCGGGCAACCTCTTCGGCCGCCTGGGTCTGGGCAAGCTGGTCGGCAGTATCGGCAACAAGCTCGGGGGGCTTCTCTGATGGGGGCATTCGACCAGTTCGGCACGCGATTGGCCGAGAATTTGGGGCTGACCAATCCGCTCGACGCCTTGCGCCTAGGCCACCCGGTACCGGCTTACCAGGTGCTGGTCGATGGCAAAGACATCTCGGCCGCCATCCGCCCGCGCCTGATGTCGATGACCATCACCGACAACCGGGGATTCAACGCTGACACCATCGAGCTCACCCTCGATGACAGCGATGGCCAGCTCGATATGCCACGCCGGGGCGCCACTCTGCGCGCCCTCATTGGTTGGCAAGGCCAGGCCCTGGTCGATAAGGGGACCTACAAAATCGACGAGGTAGAACACAACGGAGCCCCAGATGTGCTCACCATCCGGGGCAAGGCGGCCGATCTGCGCGGCGGCATGAACAAGCTGCGCGAGCGCAGTTGGCACCAGACCACTGTTAACGGCATCGTCGAACAAGTCGCGGCACCCTACCAGCTCACCCCCTGCGTAGGTGACTCACTCAAGGGCCTGCTGATCGACCACATCGACCAGACCAACGAAAGCGATCTCGCTTTCCTTACCCGTTTAGCGGGTCAGTGTGATGCCATCGCCACCGTCAAGTCTGGCCGCCTGATGTTTATCAAGGCGGGCCAGGGCACCACCGCGAGTGGCCAGCCCCTGCCCGCCATCACCATCACCCGTAGGGATGGCGATCAGCATCGCTTCTCGGTTGCCGACCGGGATGCGTACACCGGCGTGACCGCCTACTGGCAAGACAACAAGACCGCCGAGAAAAAGAAAATAGAGGTGAAGCGCAAGAAGAAGGCCAAGCCGAAGCAGGAACGGCCATTGCCGCCTGGGGTCGTGGTCAACAAGAAAGAAAACGAGCTGCTGGTCGGCAGCAGCGAGAACGTCAAAGAGCTGCGCCATGTTTACGCCAACCAGAGCAACGCCATGCGGGCCGCCCGTGCGGAGTGGGAGCGGATCCAGCGCGGGGTAGCCGAGTTCGACATCACCTTGGCCAAGGGGCGCCCCGAGCTCTACCCGGAACAACCAACCACCGTCAGGGGATTCAAGCCTGATATAGACGCCGCCCCCTGGTTACTCACCCAGGTGGTGCACGACCTCACAAATCAGGGCTACACCAACCGCCTGCAGCTCGAAGTGAAGCTCGACGAGCTGCCAGAATGAAAATTGCAGTCGCAAAACCGAATAGTAATACGGGGGGATTTCAATCCTCACATGCTCGATGCAGCCACGGGGCAGGGGTGTTATCTCTTGCGAGGTGAACGCTTTATCACTAAGGGATTGATCTGCATGCAATCGCCCCAATATCCGTATGGAGCATACCGCTTGATACTAAGGATTTTTTATGACATTAGGCTATGAAAAGTTGGTAAAGGGTGAGCAGCTCCGTGCCAACGTGCAGCGTCTCAAGGCAGAAGTTGATGCTTTGCAAAAGGAAGCGTCAGAAACCAAAACTACGCCTCCGGAACTGGCTATAAAAACAGCTGAGTACATGGAAGCCTATAAACAAGAACAGGATTATGGGAAGGAGGATGTGTCCCCATACTCAGACCATTGATGCCGATAAATCCGTAACAAGGAGAAGTTGATGCAAAGATATCCTCATGTATATCCAGGCCAAGTAGTGTGCCTATTAAGTGGTGGGCTGCCTATGACCGTTAAGCCTGTGATTGATGAAGGCGATAGCGCGAGTAACGATGTTAGCTGTATTTGGTTTAATACTGATTTGGGCGGAACACCTGTAGAGTCGGTTTTCCCTCGATGCGTGCTTCAGAAGTTAGATGCAGAAAATGAGCCACCGTATGGTTATCCGCAAGTACGCTTTGAGGCTGGACAAGTTGTAAAGCTTCGTAGCGGTGGGCCTGCCATGACTGTTGCTAAAACCTTTAGGACTAACGGTATACCGTATGTCTCATGCATCTGGCTTGATGAGAAAAATAGAGAGCCTCTGTCGACGGAATTCCACTCCGAACTCTTAGTTCTTCAGGGCTGAATGATATAGGGCTTGGTTGTTGGATTACCTAGGGGCCTCCGGCCCCTTTGTTCTATCTACAAGCCTGACCGTGCATAATGCGTCATTCTGTTAAATCACTACCACCAACAGAAATCGATCATCAAATCCGTTGCCGCCACTTTGCCGCCACAACCGCTTAATCAACTAGCGAGATCGCAAATAAGTAATTGTTTTTAAATTACTTTTACCATGTCAAAAACCCCACACCAAAGAGCATAGAATTTCTTAGGCATAGTAATTGGCTCAACGACTTACAGTTAAAACAATGGGTTAGTGCGCAGTATCACGCGGTATCATGTAATGCGTGCGGAGTTCCGCCGCCACTTTGCCGCCATTTTTACCTATGAGTGAGGGCTGGCCAGAGGATTTAATCTGACAGCATCATCAAGGTGTTCGGGGGCAAAATGGGCGTATCTCATGGTCATGGTGATGGTGCTGTGACCGAGGATTCGCTGTAGGACAAGGATATTACCACCATTCATCATAAAATGGCTGGCAAACGTATGTCTGAGCACATGAGAAAGTTGTCCCTCCGGCAGCTTCACCCCGGATTTTTGCGCAGCATACTCAAATGCGTCATAGCATGGAGGGAACAACCTGCCTTCATGGATGCCGCGTTTGGGGATCAGTTCATAGAGCTCTGGCGAGATGGGGACAGAGCGATTGCGCTTGCTCTTGGTCTGGGTGAACGTCAGCCGATACTTGCTCACCTGGGCGCTGGTCAGCCCCTGCACCTCAGACCAACGCGCCCCGGTGGCCAGACAGAGTTTGACCACCGTGGTCAACGCCGGCACCCGGGAGGTCGCGCAACTGGCCAGCAGCATGTCGATTTGCGCTGCCGTGAGGTAGGTCATCTCCGATTCATGGGTTTTGACCTGGCGCAAGCCAGTCAATGGGTGGGGGTTCACCCACTCCCCCAATCGGATCAGCTCACCAAACACCGCATTCAGCAAGCGCTGTTCGTCGTTCACCGTTTTGGGCCCAGCGGCCCGGTCACGGCAGCGACCCGGGAAGATGATGGCTCCAGTGAGCCGCCCTTCCCGGTACGTGGCGAAATGCCCCTTGTTGAGATCGACCGCATAGGGGTTGCCCATCGCCTCGGCCATCAAGTCGAGTTTGCGCTTGACCTGTTCGCCAGAGACCAGTGTCTGCCCATGCAAACGGAACCAGAGGTCGATGACGTCGGATAGGCGCCGCTTGTCTTCGGTCACCTTGTTGGCGGTGAGCCAGGGGTTGCTGTTGCTCTCTTCCAGCAACCACTTTTCCCAAGCCAGCGCCTCGCCCTTGGTGGCGAAGCGCTTGCGCTTGCGGGGGCCTTCACGGCCTTGGGGATAGACTTCGGCAAGCCAGAGGCGCGGCTTGCCGTCGTCGAGTTTGCGGACGGTCATAAAAAGGGATAGATCAGGACGGCTGATGCACTAAACCATATTCTTCGACCAGGGCTTGCCATTGACTGCTATCAAGTTCATCGCCAATAGCTGAGGCGTCATTTTTATTGGTCTCATCAATAATGTTGACGAGATAAAACTCGTCATCATCAACAAAATCATCGTCCTCTGGGCCGAACACATCTTCAACGATCAACCTCATACCTTCGACTTTTTTAGTAGAGATATACAGTCCGGTCTTGGGTAACGCGTTCATCTTGCCTGCTCCTGCATGACGGGCACTCGAGCACCCTGTTAACGTTTGAAAAAACACGAAGTCATTGTGAAAACTTCACGCCCTAGTTACCGCTTCAAAAAAACATGATGCTCTACCACCGTGGCAATGATGCTGATGGCGCTGACGTCGGAACGCAGCACTGGATAGTCATCATTGAGTGGTGTCAATTCAAACACCTCAACCCCTGCGTCGTTGTAACCACGCGGGCGATACTTTTTGAGCGTTGCCTCTTCGTGACCGTTCTTTGCTATCACGAAGTCACCAGGTCGAGGAACCTCATCAGGATCAGCGATCACCAGATCCCCCTCACTGAAGCGGGGAGCCATAGAGTCACCACGAACCCATAGACCAAAGGAGCAGGGGCCTATCGGACTCCCCGCAGTCGCATACTCGACATCCCCATCGAAACCACTGGCCTGCTCACACATTTCACGCCAGTTACCCGCTTGCACGTAGCTGATAATGGGTACTCGTCTCCCCTGTGGAATCTCAGCTGGCTCGACATTGTGATAACCCGCAGCCCCCGCTCTTGCAACGTCTGCAGAATCACTCCCAAAGAGCAGCCATTCCGGCTTAACTCCGAGAATTTCCGCCAACCTTACCAAATTGTTGCCTTTAGGCGACGTATCGCCGCGCTCCCACTGACTTATAGAAACGCGGTTTATCCCTAACTTTTTAGCCAAGGATTCTTGGGTCAACCCATGCACCAATCGCTGTGATTTTATGCGTTCATGTATGTTCATGTAAGTTATCTTACAGAACGACTGCGGAGTTTTTACTTCCTTTTTGAGTAAGTTTTTGTTGCCTTTCATAGAAGGTGCGCTTACATTTAATTCCATAAGGTATGTCAACTCTTCAGGGGTGTAAGAAAATGAAAAAACATGAGGCCATAAAATACTACGGCGGTGTTGTGCAGTTGGCTGCCGCTTTAGGTATCACTCCCCAATCAGTTTCTCAGTGGGGAACCTACGTACCTCAAGGTCGCGCCTACCAAATCGAGGTACTGACCGGCGGCCAGTTAAAGGCCTCATCTCCCAAGCGCCAAACCAAGCAAGTTGGCTCATTCCGTGAATCGGAGTGTGTCAAACGGGCTATTGACGCTGCCAGTGTTCAATCTGTGCAGGAGTGATCACTATGACTACCACCCTGACTGTTCCAACTATCGAAACTCAAACCGGTGCTCGGCGTATTGGGCCACGCGCTCTTATTCAAGATATCGATGTGCTGTGTTTGGTCACCGAGTACGACTTTGACCTGAGTAACGAAGCGTTTGTCGATTACTGCTGCCGCCGCGGCGTTTATCACAAAGCTGGTGTTCGCCAACGTTTAGCTTTTACTGCCAACCATCTAGCTACCAGAGAAGAGTTCAATTCTCTGTTTGGTTGCTCAACCACCGGCATCGAGTACAGCGAAGAAGAAATGGATACCCACTGGAAAATCATGCTCGGTGCTAAAGGTGCCCTGCAAGATTGCTGGCAACTCTGGCTCGATAGCCTCAACGATTCAGGCAATGCCACCACCACCGTTCCCTCTGATGTTGTTGCTGAGTCCGTATCTACTGGCCGTCAAATTGATAGGCATGAAGAGGTTTTGCGCCAGTTGAGCAACATCAAGCAGAGCCTGACATTTACCACTTTCCCTGCCATCCCACTCGATGCCTTCCTGACCATGCTGCGGGACGAACTCAAGTTCGACCTGCCACTGCGCACCGCCCAGGACATGATCAGCGACGGGCGCCTGCCCATCGTTCCCAAACTGCGTGCTGGCGACAAGCCGTGGGTCAATCTGCACCGTTGGCGCGAGATGACCAAGGAGCCGGAACACCACTTCAAGTTCGTTCATGAGAACTCCCGTCGTCGTGTGGCCAAGGATTCGACCAGCAAGTCGCGCCAGCGCGCTGCTGCTTGACCTAACGGTAGCGATTGAGCACAGGGGGATAAAGTGTCAAACCAGCACACTCGTTCACACAGCCACTTTGCAGGGGCCTGCGACCTGTTCAAGCAGGCGCACAACATCAGCCAATTGGCTGAAACCATCGGCATGTCACACCACGTGCTGCACAACAAATTCAACCCGGCGTGTGAGCGGCACAACCTGACTGCGCACGATCTCATCGCCCTCTACCACGCCACCGGCGACGACACCCTGTTTGATGGTCTGCTGTTTGACTGCGGCCTGACCGCCGTTCGTCTGCCGGATGCCGCCCAGGTTGCCCCAGAGGCCCGCGCCCAACAGGCGCTCAATGCAGGGGCCCAGATCCTGGGCGTCACTGCCCAGGCCACCACCCTCCTCGCCGGTGACCGCGTCACCAAATCACACCGAAACACCGTCGTCACCGGCATCTGGGCAGGCATCGAGCACCTTGTGCTGCTGGCTACCGAGGTCGAGGACCGCTTTCACGCCATCCCCAGCCTCGCGTGCGCTGCTGATATGGCCCGCGCCGCCATCGGCGCATAGGAGACCAGACATGAGATTGATTTGCCCACACTGCGGTTACCACGCGAATACCCGGAACTCCACCAAAATGAGCCCGCTGACAGGCCACGCCTATTACGCCTGCAGCAATGTCAACTGCGGCCACACCTTCAAGGCGGCGTTTGAAATCGTCGGCACCATCAGTCCATCCGCCATGCCCAATCCGGCCATCGTGCTGCCGTTCTGCAAGGGCGTGGGTAAAAACCACAAAACCATGTCGAAGAGCGTCCCGCTCAAGGAGTCAGCATGAAACTGCGCGCCGAGCAGCCGGGGCTGATCCCGCTGCCGTTTTTGCTGTTCAACCGCGCCACCGTCGTCACCAGCGGTGACGAGCCGGTGATGCGCAACACCACCCGTTTCGACGGCAGTTATCTGGAAGACAGCCAGGGCCGCCGTGGCGCGCTGCGGTTCCAGCCGTGCCATCAACCTCGCCCACACTGGCTGACCAAGCTGCTGCAGGCATAACCGGAGGGCCACCCCATGAGCACCGCAAAGATTTTCGAGCTCGTTCAACAGCCCAGCGCCGCAGAGGTGGCGCTGGCAGAGATGCGCGCCCAGTTCGGCCGCAATGGGGCGGCCAGCCGCTGGTCACGCCTGCCGACCCGGGCCCGCGCCGTCATCTGCTACGCCGCCGGGTTATCAACCACCTATGGCACCCGCGAGCTGGACCAGTTCGACTTTGACCAACAAGAGGCGATCCGCCTCGCCCTGGGTGCGCTGCTGGCAACCCTGCATGAGTTTGATGGCGGCGTGCTGCACCGCCGCGAGTGGCACCGCACCACCCGCCGCAGCGAGGGGCCGACCCGCAGCGAGCAGGAACAGGCAGAACACGAGAACAAGCGCCGGGCCGAGCTCAACAAGCAGGCCGGCATGTTGGAAAGCCGCAGAGCGGTTTTGCAGAAGGTGGCCGGAAGCGGCCAATAAAAAACCCCGCTATCGGTGTTGACGCACCAGCGGGGCTTTCAATCAATCAGCGAGGTAAACCTCATGAACAATCTTACAGCAGAACAGGCGATCCGAAAAGTCGCGAACAGCCTCATTAATACCCACCGTCCCCAGCTCGGGGCATGCCACAGCCTCGCCATCGAGGCGAGCCTCGAAGCCCTGGCCGAACTGGCCGACGAGCTGGCTCTGCTCGACATCTACGCCGAGCTGACCAAGCGCCTCGAGATCCTGCAGGGTGGCTATCGTCCGAACATCATCGGCGTGGATATAGCCAGCGGCCCAGATAGCACCGTGGTATTCCAGCCGCCCTTTGCCTATGCGCTGCAAGGCGGTGCCCAATGATCGCCATCACCAGCAAGCACACCGCCCAATCCCCTGCCGATGCCGTCGCCTACCTGGTGCGCCATGGCTACATCAAAGTGCGCGGTCACTGGCTCAGAGGCCAGCGTCACGCCGCCCGTATCGAAACCCTGGCCTCTGGCCGCGCCTGTGTACTGGAAGGAGTAGCAGCATGAGCAAGGTCTATGTGAACCCCATGGCAATGCGGGCCCGTCTGGGTGCCGAGTTGGCGGTGCTGGATTTGTCAGGGGTAGCCACTGACTCGGCCTGCGGTTTGGGAAATTGGTTCGACGATCTCGGCGAAGCGCTTTCTGGCGAGTTCGTCGGTGAAGTGAATACCAGCATGGTCGCCATGTCGCTTGCAGTTGGACGCATGAACGAAATGTCAGCAGTCGAGCTGAGCCAGCGTATGGATGCCTTCGAAGACACCGGAGAGCTGGTCGCGCAGTTACTGGCGGAGGTGAATAAGGTTGTTGGCCTGCGCCGAGAGGATTTGGCTGTCACTCGGTCAGCGGTGTTGCTGCTGGCGATGTATGGGGCGCTGGCATTGGCTAGCCGAGAAGCCAATGCAGACAGCGAAGATGAGGAGTATCAGGCATGAGCAACACCATCATGACCCTCGCCTGCTTGAAGCAGTGGATAGCCGAGAACGAGCAGCGCCTGGTACCGACCGCCCCGCTCTGCTGCTGTGGCGAACTGGGGATCTCCATCCGCATCGAGGCTGGCCATGTCGCCATCGACGAACCGGATTACAGCGACATGGAAGGGGGTGCCCTGTGACTGATGACCTGTTCGAACTGGAGCCGCCAATCGACGAGCTGGGTGGCGCCGAATCTGGCCCCGCCCATATGCAGCCGCCGGCACCGGTCAGCCAGCTGACCAAGCACTGGGAAGTCGCCCAGGAAGAGTTCAACACCTCGGGCAGCGATGCCCGCCGAAACCGCAACATCGCCCAGGAGTTGCTGGCCCTTGGTGCCATCCGCGCCGTGTATTGGCTGGCGCTGGGTGGCGGTGAAGTCACGCTGGCCAAAGAGATCGCCGAGTGGTGGGCCGAGTGTGAGCCACTCCACGGATTGGGGGAGACCATCAAATGACCACGCCAAGACAAGAAGAGTGCACCACTGAAATGGTGTATGGCGCCGATAACGCCGCCCTGAAACTCATCTTCCTGGTAAAGAAAGAAGCCCTTCGCCAGTTTCAGAACCAGCTGATCGCCCTGCGCAAGGAGCAAAAGCCAAGCACGAATGTTGCCGCCGTCCGCTCCTTGTTGTTTGCCTGCCGCGAAGAACGGGCTGGTGCCAATTTTGCGTTCGAGCAAATCGAAAGCAACGAGCGGTTCATAGAGGAAATGAGTCAGCTCTGGGAGAACTGCCCATTCAGCATGCCGGAGGAGACCATCAAATGATCCACGACTTCTGGCTTGATGCCATGTTGAGCGACGCGGCGCGCCGCCGGGAATACCAACTCGAGTTACTGGATGCCCGTCGTCGTCCCTGCCGCCCCCACCGATACATCAAAACCCTGCTGGTCATGGTGCGCGCGGCCCGCCGCTGCGAGCACCAATCTGCCGCCCGTCTGCGCCAGTCATACAACGGAGGCGCCATCTAATGACTCACCAAAAACCAGCCGGGCTTGCCCCGGCTTTAGGCGTCGTGCGCACTGCAAACAGCCATATCGTGACGCTGGAGCCCTGCACCAAGTGCCGCCAGATGGCGGTTTGCCTGCCGGTTGCGGGCCGACACGGTCGCCGCTCTTACCCCTACTGCGTCGAAACCTGCTGGCCGCTGGCCCGCGCCGCCAGTGAAACCGTGGTGAAGACCGTCCCGGCCAACGCCCGCCCCTCGATGCGCTGCAGTTGCTGCGGCGAGTTCGGCCATGTGCGCCCGGTCATCCTTGTCGGCAACCGACTCACCAGCCTGTTTTTCTGCGAGGCCACCTGCTGGTCTGATCGGCTCGCCACCCTGGACATGGTGCCGACCTGCTCCACCTGCGGCCGCTACCTGCAACCCAACGAGTATGTGAACAGCAAGTGCGGGGTGTGTAAATGATGGACGCCATCACCAACCTGCACGGCATCCAACTCCCCCAGCACTACCTGGTCGGGCACCACGCCATCAACATGGCCGGGGCGGCCGAACAACTGGCCCGCATCGAGTGGCATGTCGCCAAGCCGCTGGCCGCGACCTTCCTGCGCCGCTACCCAGCCAACCCCAAGACCGCCAATATCTGGCTGCGCCGCATGGTCGACGCCTGCGCTGCCGCGCAGAGCCGGTTCCCCATCCCGGTGATCGACCTGCGCAACGATGTTCGCCGCGAGCTGGTTGCCGCCGAGTGGGCACGTCGCTGCCAACAGCTGCTGGCGCGGGCCGGCAACGAGCGCACCGCTGCCGAGCTGCTGGCCGATATCGGGGCCCAGGCCAAGGCGTGGCACTTCTGCCCGCCCCTACCGATCCACCCGCGCACCAAGGTCGAGCGTCTGCTGGGGCGTCCTCTGAGTCAGGAAGAGCGGGACGACCTGAACGACGAGGTGGATAAGTTCGAAGGGGCCGCCGCCAGTCTGCTGGTGCGCCTGCTCGACGAGTCGTGGTGGCTGCGCAAGATCAACCGCGCCTGGGCTATCTACTGCGAGCTGATCGCCATCCTCACCGGCCAGGTGCGCAAGGGGGTCAGCCCCTACGCCAGTGCGCACGCAGTGCGTGAGTTCACCCAGCGTAAAGCAGCCCAGCAAGCCTGGATGGCTGGCATGAGCGCCGTCAACGAAGAGCTGGGGCAAGAGATTGACCTGGTCGATGCGGTGATGGGCTCGGTCGCCAACCCCGAGATCCGCCGTCATGAGCTGATGGTGCGCATGCGGGGCTTTGAAGACATGGCACAGGAGCAGGGCAAGCTGGGCCTGTTCCTTACCCTGACCGCCCCCTCCAGCTATCACGCCTGGCGCCAGGGCAGCAAAGACAAGGCGAAGACCTACCAGAACGAGAAGTTCAACGGCGCCTGCCCGACCGAGACCAACCGCCTGCTGTGCAAACAGTGGGCCCGCTTTCGGGCCGCCTTGGCCCGCGAGGGGATCATGGCCTTCGGTTTTCGGGTGGTGGAGCCGCACCACGACGGAACCCCGCACTGGCATTGCCTGCTGTTTATCAACCCCGAGCACCAACGCGACTTTCTGACCCTGCTCGCCTACCACTTCACCGCCGCCGAACGGGCCGAGCTCAAGATGCCCAACGGCGACCAGCTCGATGCGCTGGCCGAGATGAAAATCCGCAACAAGATGCCGCGCATCAAGTGGCTGCTCGATGTGAACAGCCCGGCGGTGGTCAAGGCCATCAACCCACGGGTGAACTGGAAGGAGATCGACCCGACCAAGGGCAGCGCCACCGGGTATATCGCCAAATACATCGCCAAGAACATCGACGGCCACAAGGTCGGGATGGACTACGAGGCAGAGGCACCGGTCGACCACACCACCATCGCGGTCGCGGCCTGGGCGAGCTGTTGGCGTATACGCCAGTTTCAGCAGATAGGCGGCCCTGCCGTGAGCGTATGGCGCGAACTGCGCCGCCTGGGGGACGAGGTGATCGAGTGGGATTGCATCCTGGAAGCCGCCCGCGCCGCCGCCGACAACAACCGCTGGGGCGACTTTATCAACGCCATGGGCGGCATTGACCTGCCCCGCAAAGAGCACCTGATCCGCCTCTCCAAGCGCCTCGATGAAGCCGCCAACAAGTATGGCGAGGATGTGCTGCGCCTGATGGGGGTGATTACCGACATCGGCCAGACCACCGCCATCACCCGCACCGAGGGCTGGCAGATAGTGCGCAAGGGGGTCAACGGGTCGGGTTTGGGCGAGCAGCGCGAGCATGCAGTGGGCGAGCGCAGCGAGTTGCACTCAGGCGGCGGCAGCCGCCCCCCTCGGAGTTCTTTCAATAACTGTACGGAAGGATCCAAATCAGGGGTTAAAGGATTCACTCTGGCCAAAGAGTTGATCCGTATGGGTCTCGATGCAAGCAGCGCCGCCCTGCTGCAACACGGCAGCATCATCAATGCCGGTGGCCAGTACGTGCGACTGGTCGGCGATCGGCTGATTGTGACCCGTCGCTGGCCGGGTGCTGGCGATGCCGTGGCCGACCAGCTGACCGCCGAGGTCGAGGCCGAACAGGCCCGCAACCGCGCCGCCAGCAGCACCGAGCTGGAAAAGCAGGCCCGCGAGCTGATCCACACCAGCGGCAGCGTCACCGACTGGCTGGCCGCCATGCCGCTGGCGCAGGCCGAAGAAGCGATCGCCATCTTCACCCGCCTGCTGGACGACGAAGAAGACCGGGGCCGCTACCAGCCCAGCGAACAGGAGCAAGCCCGGGTGGACTGGCTGGTAGCAGATAACAAGCGCCATGAGGCGGAGATTGCCAAGGCGCGGGCGCGCCTGGGCGTGGAGTAAGGAGAAGGGTATGAAACACATAGATTGGAACCAGACCAGCGATCAGGAACAGGCAAGTGTGATGGCCAGCAACTGGTTGCTCAACTGCCAAATCCTGGACACCGAGACTACCGGGCTCGATGACAAAGCCGAGATAGTGGAAATCAGCATCATCGACCAGTTGGGTAACGTGGTTTTTGACTCTCTGGTTAAGCCACAACAGCCGATCCCTGCAGAGGCTACCGCCATCCATGGCATCACCAATGACATGGTGGCCACCGCACCGAGTTGGGCAGATATCCACGATGAATTGTGCCGGCTCATCAGCAGCAAGCCGCTGGTCATCTACAACGCTGACTATGACATGCGCCTGATGGCTCAGACTGCGGCCCTTTATGGGCTAACGCCGGTTACTGCCGACGCAGGGGTTCATTGCGCAATGTTGGCCTATGCAGAGTTCTATGGCGACTGGAATGACTACAAGGGCTCATACCGTTGGCAGCGTCTGACCAATGCCGCGGCACAGCAAGAGGTTGTGACTGACGGCCTCGCTCACCGTGCTTTGGCTGATGTAATGATGACGCTGGGCGTGCTGCAAGCGATGGCTCGGCAACGGGTAGGGGGTGAGGCATGAAGCACGACAACGACAACCTGAAATTCCCATCGGGTAATACTGTTGAATTTTGCCGCAAGAGAGCCAAAAGGCTGGTGAAGGAAGAGAAGGCGAAAGGTAAGGAGTTGAAGCTATCCAGTGCTCTGGACATGGTAGCCATTACCAACGGGGTCAAGGGTGGCTGGGCCGAAGCCATGCACCAGCTTGAGATGGAGGCCGCATGCATCACGATCTGAAAATCCTAACGACCTACTTCCCTGCGGTACTGGATGGCTCCAAGCCGTTCGAGATCCGCGACAACTCAGACCGCAACTTTCAGCAGGGTGACACCGTCACCCTCAATGAATGGGACGGCGAACGCTATACCGGCCGCCAAGCCAATCGCGAGATCACCTTCGTCACCGACTACGCCCAGAAGCCAGGGTTTGTTGTGTTCGGGATGAAGGCGCTTTCGTTGGAAAGGGATGAAACGACAACTGTAGCGCTGCCCGCCACCGTCTATTTTATGTCGGGTTGGAAAGAGATTCAGAGGGGGTGGCAATATTCATGGCTGACAAGGATATACCCAGACGACATGACAATTTCAGATGTTCTTGATGACATGAAAGGCAAGATCTTCTCCCCAGAAGATGAATTTGTAGTCACATCATTCAATGTCGTACGCCAATACCCTGCGGATCAAAGCGATAAGGCGGTGGCCGCATGACCGACCTTATCTCACGCGCCGACGTGGAACGCCTGCTGCCGCACTGCCTGCGGCTCTGGCCCATCATCCAGCAGCACCCGCCGGGATCGGCGGGTCGCACGGCCATCACCCGCGAACTCAATGGCCTGCCGGCAGCCGACCGCCACATCTGCGATCAGTTGCTCGACCGGATGGAACGGGTCATCCGGTTCGAGGATGCCTGGTTTCCCTTCTACCTGGGCGAGGTCGACACCCTCACCCCACCGGTGAAGGCCAAGCGGGTGCTACCCACTGGCCCCACCGCCAAGCAGGTATGGAAGGACACCCGGGCGCGGCAGGGTGACTTTGCCAGATCGCACCGCTGATGACACATTCACCAGCACATGGGCATTAACTGAGACATGAGGGGTATTTATATGAAAAATCAAAACGATATCGAGCTAGATAAAAGGATCTCCGAGGGCAAAAAACTCACCCGCCAACATATCGAGGCGCTAAGCAAGCGCTTTGCGTTGTCCCCCGCCCTGTTCTTTTAACGGGGTGCCAAGTCCGTACCAATAAAAACGCGCCCTGTTTTGTGCCTGATAGAAAAATCAGATACAAACGGGGCGCATTGTTTTACTCGCCACTGAGTATTTGCGCACCCAGAATACGGGGGCCTCAAAAGTGAAAGGATCTGACGGAAAGTGAAGGATCACAAAAAGGATCTGGTGGGTCGCGCGCGCCCAGTGCTGGCGCGGGGAGCAGCCACCCGGCCACAGTCTTTCACCCGCATGATTTCCCACACATAAAGCGCGCAGGCGAGGCGAGGTCTTGCGGCGCGCTCTCGCCGCGCGGCAGGCTGCGCCAGTCGCTCCGGGTGCTCGCGGAAGGATCCGCCAGGGTGCGAGGGTAGCCCGCATCAGTGATGCAGCAGCGGGCCGCTGATGCGCCCAGGTGCGGGGCAAAAGAAAACCCCGCCTGATGGCGGGGTGGTCGGGATGGGTTGGCCGGGTCAGCGCAGCTGATCACTTTGGCTGGCCTGCTCGGTACCGGCGGCGAGCTTGTACGGATTGAACCGGATGATTTCCTCCCCTGCCCAGTCGTTCATCGCCAGCAGGCTGGCCTTGATGCTGTCGATCTCGTTGACGTCGAACACCTGGGCAGCCTCCGTCACATTGCCAAACCCGCCAGTGCTGTTCGGCATCACCCCCATCAGCTGGGGCGGTACCCGATGAGTGGCCAGCTGGTCATCCCGGCTCACGTTCTTGATGCTCAAGAAGTCATCCTTGGCCGCCACCTCGGCCACCGGGATCAACTTCACCCCGTCCTTGCTGCCGCCAGGCGTGTAGAGCAGCAGGTTGCGGAAGTTGCCGGGCCCCTTGCTCTGGCGCAGCGCCTCTTTAAGGTCCTTGATATCCTGCTCGTTCTGCGTTGGGTCGGTGATGTGCATGATGAAGCCGGCATGGCTGCCGTTCTCATAGTACCGGCGACGAAACAGGGTGGCTGACTCGTTCAGCAGGGTCGAATTCAACCCGCCCACATAGTCGGGGATGCCGTAGATCTCCTGGTTGATGTCGCTCTCCATCACGTGTCCCACCCGACCTGCAGGCAGCTCCTGCTCCTGGCCGGGTTGGGCAATCCACCAATACTGGTTCAGATCCAGCCCGCGCCGGGTGTACTTGGCGCGCAGATGGTCATAGCGCAGCACCCCGCCGATCCGGTTCTGCACCGCCTGCAGGTAGCCGTTGCCAAAAATCAGATAGTCCAGTGCCAGCCCGGTAAAGCCTGCCAGGCTCAGTTTCGGATGAGGGATAAAGCACGAGCGCAGGATGTTGCGCTTCACCTGGATGGCCGAGGCATGGTGCACCCCGGCCCGATAGACCCGTGATAGCCCGTTGAGGGAGAGCGGCGGCTCATACCAGCGGCCGTTGTGCATTGACTCCAGGTAATCGAATACCTCCCGCTGCGATAAAACCGGTACCGGCTCGCCAAAGGTGAATGCCTCCATGGATCTTCCGGGTTGTTGGGTTGCCATCACCGGTGGCGTGGGGGATGAAGAGGGTCGACGAGTACGGCGTTTGCTCATTAGAAAAACTCCATAGAACTGGTATTGGCACCGTTGGCACCTGCCAGCGGCTCATGTAAAAGGGCCTGCATCGTTGCCCAGGCAATATCGGCGTGGCTGATCTCCTCGGAGCGGCTGGCCTCAAAGGTCGGCATCCTGCCGCTAGCCGTTAACCCTCGACGGATACTCATAAACGCTTGGGCCAAGTCAGTAAAACCGCTGTCAAACTCCAGCCGCCCCTTGTTCATCACATCCTGCGCCTTCATCACCATCTGCATTTTTACGTTGGCGCTGTACTGAATTGCAGTCACCGCGGGATAGAACTGGCGCACCAATTGCAAAACGCCCTCCCCGATACCCGTTGAGTCGATGCCGATATAGGTAACGTTGTAGCGATCGCACATGGCCCGGATGGCCTTAGCCTGCGCATCAAAGTCCATCCCGCTCCAGCGGTGGCGCTCCAGCACCCGGAACTTGCCGCCCGGTGCAGCCGGCGGGGCCAGCACGGCGCAGCCCGCGCTATCACCCTTACCGCCCTTGGCCGGGTCATAACCGATCCACACAGCGCGGTTGCCAAGTGGACGCAATGCGTGAGGTTTGTAGTCCTCCCACAACTCCCAGCTGTCGACCATACAACGCTGCAGGGTAGCGAGCGGGAACACGCTGGCCGTGTCGTCCATGAACTCGCACATCAGCAGGTTGCTGTATTCATCATCGGAATACTCACTACGCAGCTGCTCCAGATCGAACAGGTCGCAGCCGCCGAGCACCGCATCCTCGACAGTGACAATCTGCCGCCATTGGCCATCGGCACAGAGCTTGCCGCCAGACAGATTGGCGTGACTCAGATCTATCTCGACCCGGTCGGCCTTGGCCTTGCCCCGGTTGAAATTGGCGCCGGACCAGAACGCATAGGCGGGATGGGAGAGGCTGGACGGGGTGGAAATGTAGGTCTGGCGCCACGTCTTGTGCATCGCCATACCAGAGGCCACCTTGCGGAACTCAAGAAAGCCATGGATCCAGAAATACTCATCCATGTAGATGTTGCCGTGGTAACTCTGGGCGGTGCGGGCGTTGGTACCAAGAAAATACATGTGCGCCCCGTTCGGCAGCACCATGGGGTCACCTTTCAGCTCAACCCCCTCCTCCTTGGCAAACTGGATGATGTACTGCTTGAACACATGGGCCTGTGCCTTGCTGGCAGACAAGAAAATCTGATTACGCCCGGTCACCAGGGCATCAATGAACGCCTCGAAGGCAAAGAAGTAAGTGGCCCCAATCTGGCGCGACTTGAGCAGATCGCGGATCCGGTGCAGCTTGCCAGCTTCGTACCAGGTGCGCTGGTAACCGAACATGGTCGACTCGAACCGCTCGATTAACCGCTCTTGCTGCTCGGGCTCTACCACATTGCGCTCGGGCGCCTTCTTCGGCCCCTTGTTGCGGTTCGCCACCTTGGGATTGAGGTCGGTTTCATTGCCGCCATTGCTGTATTTGTTGACCCGGGCGATGCGCTCCAACTGCCTGCCCAGCAGGTCAATCTCCTTGAAGTCGCCGCCGCTCTTCACCTCCTTGGCGATCAGCTGGCACATTCGCGCCTCGATGGCGAAGTCGACCCGGTCAATGGGTTTGATGTCATCCCAGCCGTCGCGCTTCTTCCAGGTCGAGACTGTCCCCTCCGGCGTCTGCAGCAATTCAGCAATGGCGCGGAGC
>Ga0075011_10000389_pt1 | contig 23282 bp, 18 predicted proteins | sample TARM_MetaG_T_14_FD_72354 | JGI IMG/M metagenome (GOLD analysis project Ga0075011, IMG submission 72354) | Freshwater microbial communities from Pennsylvania, USA, analyzing microbe dynamics in response to fracking - TARM_MetaG_T_14 | ecosystem: Environmental > Aquatic > Freshwater > River... | reverse complement strand
CCCCGGCCGACAGATCCACGCCGAGCGCTTGCCACCGGGGGCAAGGGCGGTGGCAAGCGCGCCCGCATTGACCGGCTTGTCGAGTTTGATGCGCCCCTTGCGCATGATCCCGACCAGAGGATCGTACGACGACATTCCATCCGCCCACCAAATCCCCGGCCTGGCCCCGCCTCATCACACCCAGCGCACCACGGCCAGGGTCATGTCGTCGCGCTGGGGAGCGGTGTCGCGAAAGGCGGTCACGGCCTGATCGACTATCTGGACGAGGGAGGCCGCATTTTCGTTCGCATTTTCGCGGACCAGGGCCTTGAAGCGATCCTTACCGAACATCTCCCCGCTTGGGGACACGGCTTCCCAGATGCCGTCCGTGCCGATGAACACGATTTGGCCGGGCACGGGCTTGCGGCGGCCCACGGTGAAATCGGCGTCCGGAATGACGCCAAGAGGCAGCCCCTCGCCGGGCAACTCATCGAAACGCTCCCCGCCGGGCACAAGAAGCAGGGCCGGGTCGTGGCCGGCGCGGACCCATTCCATGGCTCCATCCTCGAAGAGTTCCAGAAGGAAAAGGGTCATGAACCGGCCCGAGCCGTCCGTGTCCTCGAAGACCAGCCTGTTCACGGCCGGGACCGCCTCATCAAGCGGTGCGCCGCCGGACAGAAGGCTGCGCAGGTAGGCGCGGGCCGAGGCCATGGTCAGGGCTGCCTGGACCCCATGCCCGCTGACGTCGCCCACGGCCACCACCAGGCTGTTGCCCCGATCTGTGGTACGTGGGATGAAATCGTAATAGTCACCGCCGGTCTCATCCGAGTAGGCGCTGGCCCCGGCTATGTCCGCGCCGGGGAACTCCGGATCATGGCCGGGCAGGAGGCTGAGCTGGACCTCCTGGGCCACTTCCAGGGAATTTTGCATGCGCACCTTGTCCTGGAGTTCGGGGATCATGTCGTTGAAAGCCCGGGCGAGCCGGCCCACCTCGTCGCAGGACCGAACCTCGGCGCGAACCGAGAAGTCGCCCAGGGCCACACAACGGACCGCGTGGGCCACTTCCCGGATATTGCGGGTAAACAGCCTGGACAGGAAAAAGGCCATGAGCACCACGGCCAAAGCCACGGCCAAAACGACCGCGCCCATCTTGGCGTTGTGCTCGCGCACCTGCCCTGCCACGTAGCCGCGCGCGGCCCGGGCATCCTTGACGATCTCCTTCTCGGGCACGATGAGCAGCAGGGAGACGCCGCTCTCGTCCATGGGCGCAAAGGCCCAGAGCTCGCCGCCCGAGGCCCCGGCCACACTGATCACGCCGGATTTCCCGGCCAACATGGACTCGGCCATACGCTGCGTGGGGCCGGTGTCCTCCGGGGTCAGCCAGGCGTCCGGCTCGGGTATCCACATGTGGCCCATGCCGACCCGTTCGGCGCGTTCGCGGGCCACGATGCGCAGGCCGGGCTCATCGGTATCGGGATCGACCTGGGGCCCTACCAGCAGGGATTCCGTGCCTTCGGGGAACGGGCTGGTGCGACTCTGCTCATGCAGAACCGCGTCCACGGGCACCACCAGGGTCAACCGCCCGGCCACCGCTCCGTCAACATCACGGATGGGGGCGTTCAGGGCAAAGACCATGCGCCCGGTGACGCGGTCCACTTGCGGGGCGGACCAGGTCAGGCCGGAAGGGAAGGCGTTGCCGCCGGATCGACGGCCCATAGAGTCCATCATGCCCCGCTCGCGGCCCCGCATGCCCATAGGGCCCATCATGCTCGGCCTGACCTCGGGGTAGCGCACCCGGTCTCCGTCTTTCAAGGCCACATCGAGCCACAGGAGCAGGTCGGGGTGTTCGGACTTGATCTGCCCCAGGACCGGGGTCAGGCCGGCCAGGGGCGTGTCCGCGCCGCCGGACCGGACGGCCGCCCGACCGAAGTCGACGTCGAGCGGCTGAGGGACGCCGGACATGCCCAGGCTGTAATAATCGCGGTTCAGGAGGGCCAGACGGTCCTCGGGCGGGACATAGGTCCCGCCTTGGGGCACATGCCCATGGCCGGAGAGGACCCCTTCCACCCTGGACGCCAGAAGCCAGGCCGTGGCTTCGAGCATCTGGCGCTCCCGGTACAGGATGGCCGCGTGGTCGGCCACCACCCGTTCCAGGGACTGGCTGGCCTTGCGCACCAGCAGATCGCCGCTGCGGTCGGCCAGGTTCTCGCCCATGGAGGTCATGTCGCGGCGCACGCCGGCCCACACCAGGAGCAGGGGCACCAGGGAGACCAGGAGAAAAAAGATAAGCAATTTTGATCGAATACGCATAAATCCATCCTGAGGTTCACTTCTGCCGCGCTCGCGCCGGAAGAAACGGACCGGGCGGGGAAAGGCTTCGTTCTCTTCCAGGGTACAGACTATCCCGCTGCCGAACAGTATTAATTAACGCATCGTTATGATAGAGGCCCTATGGTTGGCAAACGCGCAAGAAGCTGCATGAATGGCTTGCACAAAAAGTGCAACTCCGTGCAAAAAAGAAGCCCTAAAAAAACCGAAAGCCCTTTTCAAAAATCAAAAATCAAATCATATATGCTACAACCGGGCCTATTCGTGGCAAAAGCGAATTCTGGCACGAACCTTGTTGCAATCCAGGGGCCAGGGACGACCACACGTGCATGCCCTCCGCACTACTGTCCGGCACCCACGACCGGCTCATGCACGTAGTCCTCCCGCCCAACCCATGGCCGGGCAGACACTACGACAACCCCCTTCTTGAAGGCGACCCGCGACCGGGCCGCTAAAGAACGATGAGCGGGCCCGCCCCGCAAAGGAGAACGACATGAACAAAGTCACCCCTCTTATCCTGACCTTCACCCTGACCCTGATGGCCGGGTCTCTGGCCCATGCCATGGACAACGGGAACATCCGGCCCGAATATATGGCCATGCGCCAGAACGTGCTGGCCATGGATAACAGCATGCGCCGGATGAAAGAGACCGTGAAGGTCTTGCGGGACCCGCTTCGATGCCGGGAGGCCTTGAAGGACCTGGACAGGCACATGACCGACATGCGCTCGCACATGCGCAAGGTCGAGGGGTACGCCGAATTGTCCGAAGACATGACCATGTCCAATTCCCTGAACAACCTGGACCGGGCCATGACCGCGACCATGCAGGGCATGGGGCAGTGCCTTCGGGACAAGGACAAGGCCATCCCCATGGTGCAGGACGGAGTGGATCGGATGCAGTCCGCGCTCGACGAGATCAGGGCCGGAATCTAACCCGGCACAACGGAAAAGGGCCCGGAAGGCAAGCCTCCGGGCCCGAAAATGGATGCGCGAACCGCCAATCAGACGCGGTCGCTCAATAGGATGCCTCTGCCCATGGCAATGAACAACCCGCCGGTGAGCTTGCCGATCCTGCGTCCGAAAACCTTGAATCCAATCATGGGCACGTCATCAAGGCTCTCACCTCAAAGAAGGTTGTGCTGCTAATGGACGGGAGCAGGCAAGACAACACGTAAATTCACCCCATCGGCGGGCGAAAAAATGATCCGGCTGACTTGCTCCTTTCTCGGGTTGGCAAAAACCTTCCATTCAGGCTATCTTTCCCGGTGAAGCGACAACCGCTTCGGGAGGAACGTTTTCCATGCCTAACTTTTTCGCCCCGCACCTGCTGGACCTGCTCTGCCTGGTCGTGTCCACCGGTATATTCTCCTTCTACCACCTGTACATGCGCCACAAGCTCAAGGCCAACCCCACCTACTCGCTGTACGGGGCCACCACCCTGGCGCGGACCGCATGGGTGGTGGGCGTCATGGAGGAAAAGAACGACATCCTGGCCGTGCAGACCCTCCGCAATTCGACCATGGCCGCCACTTTCCTGGCCTCCACCTCCATCCTCCTGGCCGTGGGGCTGCTGACTCTCTCCGGCCAGGCCGACAAGCTGGGCGAGACCTGGCACGCCATGAACCTGTTCGGCTCCAGGGCCGAGAGCACCATCACCCTCAAGCTCCTGGTCATCCTCGGCAACCTGTTCATCGCCTTCTTTAATTTCTCCTTTGCCATCAGGCTGTTCATGCACGTGGGTTTTCTGATCAACACCCCGCCCGAAGAAGGCAACTACGGGGCGTCCATAACCTTTGTGGCCATGGAGCTGAACAAGGCGGGCGGATATTTCCACGTGGGCATGCGGGCTTACTACTTCCTGGTGCCGCTCATCTTCTGGCTGTTCAGCCCCCTATTCATGCTCGTGTCCACCGTCACCCTGGTGGCGCTCATCTCCAAGATCGAAAAAACCCCGCAGCTCAACTCTGAGTACCTCGGCACCATCTTCAAGAACGCCTGTACCCTGCCGCAAAAATAGGGAGCGGGAGACCTCCCACACGGTCCGGTCCTTGGCGTTCTGGATAAGCTTGTTTGGCACGCTGCCGAACGGAAGCTCCTCGACCGCGGCGAACCTCACTGGGCCGATCCTTGGGGATAATCCCCTGTTTTCAAACACGATAGGGCTCGGAGGCGAATGACGAGTATAGATTCCGACGGACGGCCGGTGGGCGGGAGAATGAAAAGGACGGCCCGAGGATTGGGCTGTTATCCTGCGTCCAGGCGTCCGCGCAGGGTGTGGGTAAAGTCGGTGATGATCCCGAAACAGCCCGCATCGATGAGCCTAAGCGCCCGGTCCATGTCGTTGACCGTGTAGGGGGAGACGAAGACGCCCGCGCCGGTCAACCGGCGGACCAGTTCCTCGTCGAGAATAGCCTCGTCCGGGTGGTAGCCCACCGCGCCCAAGTCCGCGAGGTATTCCTCGATGTTCGTGGGGTGACGGCCCTCCACCAACGCGGCCAGGGGGATCTCCGGTGCCAGGCGGTGCATCTCGGCGAGGTAGTCGTGGTTGAAGGAGGAGACCAGAATCAAATCCTCGGCCTTGGCCTCGCGGATCTGGCGCAGGACCTGGGAAACGATGGACAGATCGCCGGGGGCGTACTCCAGGTCCTTGATCTCCAGGTTCATGGGAAAGTCGTTGCGCCGGGTGAAGGCCAGAATCTCTTCCAGGGTGGGGATGCGCTGGCCACGCATGCGCCCGAGGTCGGCCTGGGACACCTCACCCCGGGCGATGGTCCCATACGGATCGGACTCGGCGAACCACGTCCCGGCGTCCAGGGAGCGCAACTCCTCAAGGGCGAACCGACGGATGGGCCACGGGGCGCGCTCGCAGAACTCGGGCCGGGCGGAAATGTCCGTGGTCCGGCCCAACTCGTCGTCGTGAAAGACCACCAGTTCCCCGTCGGCGGTCCGCTGGACATCCATCTCCCAAAAATCCGCACCAAGGGCCAGACCGAGCTCGGCGGCCAGCATGGTATTCTCGGGAGCCATAGCCCGCGCGCCGCGATGGGCGCAGACATAGCCCGTACCTTGCAGGTATTCGAAAAACATCAGTCCGTCTTCCTGGTAAAGTAGAAGTTGATCAGGGCCAGCAGCGAGGTGCCCACAATGAGCATCAGCGAGACCGCGTTGATGACCGGCGTGGAGCCGTCGCGAACCTGGAGGTAGAGGTTTATGGGCAGAGTCGGTTCCGAACCCACCAGGAACAGGGTGGTATTGAAGTTCTCGAAGCTCATCAGAAAAGCCACGGCCCCGGCCCCGACGATGGCGGGCCGCAGGAACTTGAGCGTGACGTGCCGAATGACCCCGAAATGGGTGGCCCCGAGGTTCAAGGCGGCCTCTTCCAGAGCGGGATCGAACTTGCGCAGCCGGGCCGAGACCACCAGGGTGACGAATGTGGTGATGAACGAGAACTGGCCGAGCACCACCAGCCAGAAGCTCGGCCGAAAAAAGGGAATGTCCACGCCCATGGTCTCGTCGAAGAAGATGCCCGCCGTGTTGGCCGCCAACAACTGGGAGATACCCAGGATAACGCCGGGGACGACCAGCGGAGCGAGCATGAGCATGTAGAGCAGCCCCTTGAAGCGGAACTCCTCCTTCTCGAACAGGAAGCTCGCGCAGGTGCCGACCACTACACTCAGGATGGACACGAAGAAGGCGGTCTCGAAGCTGGTCACAATGGACCGCAGATTCTGCGCGTCGTGGAACAGCCCCACGCGGTCCGGCCCGTCGGCCAGGAACCAGTCCAGGCTGAATCCCTGCCACGGCAGGGCCGGGAAGTCCGAGTTGTTGAAGGCCAGCACGCAGGTGACAACCAGGGGCGCGAAAAGGAACACGAAATACAGGATGATGAACCCGGTGAAGGACCAGTCGTAGGCCTTGGAGCGCGGCAGGGAACGGATCATGAGGCCACCTCCCCGAGTTTTTGGCCGGACAGCTTCAGCCCCGTCCAGATGATCAGGGAACTCAAGACCAGGAGCAGGAAGCCGAAGGCCGAGCCCTGGTTCCAGTTGAAGCTGGCGATGAATTGGTTGTAGATCTGCTCGGTGAACCAGAGGGAGTTCTTGCCGCCCATGAGGTTCGGGGTCAGATAGTTGCCGAGGGTGAGCATGAAGACGACGATGGCCCCGGAGGTGATGCCGGGCTTGCAGTGCGGAATGATGATCGTCCGCCAGATGGCCGTTTTTCCGGCCCCGAGGTCATGGGCCGCCTCGATGAGGCTGTCGTCCAGGCTGTCCATGACCGAGACCAGGGGAACGACCATGAAGAGCATGGAGGTATAGACCAGCCCCATGATCATGGTCGCGTCATTGTAGAGCATCTCCACCGGCCGGTGCAGGATGCCGAGCTTGACCAGGAAGAAGTTGAGCACCCCGGACTCGCGCAGCAGGATCATCCAGCCGTAGATGCGCACCAGCTCGCTGACCCAGAACGGCAGGAGAATGAGGATCATCAATGCGCCCTGTATACGGTGCCGGGCGAGCTTGGAGATATAGAAGGCCACGGGCATGGCCAGGACAAAGGTGATGGCGGTGGTGATGACCGCGTAGAGCGCGGTGCGCACGAAGGTCAGCCAGTAGATGGGCTCAGTGAAGAAATTCAGGTAGTTCCGTGCGGTCCAGACCATGTCGCCATAGTCATTCTCGCCCCGAAGGCTCATGGTCAGCAAGTCGAGATGGGGCAGGATGATCAGGAGCACGAGCCACATCAGCACCGGGGCCAGGAATATCCAGAAAGCGAGGCGTGAGCGGACCACGGATCAGTCCTCCGCCCGGAAACAGATGCCCGACTCCGGGTGCCAGCCCACGCGGATGACATCGGCGGGCCGAATGTGGTCGAACTTGCGATTCTGGGGCAAGGTGACGATGAGCTCGCGGTCCTCTTTGGTGACCGTAAGCAGGCGGCTGTTGGCCCCGTCGAAGAGGATTGACTTGACGGTCACATCGAAGGTGTTCAGGTCCTTGCTCTCCCTGGGTTCGATGCGCATGGCCTCGGGCCGGAGGAAGAGGTCCACCCGTTTGCCGCCCGCGCAGGAACTGTGCGCCATGGTCCGGAATGAATAGCCCTCGTCGGTGGCGAGCAACACCTCACCATTCTCCATGGTCTGGGTGATGGACCCGCGCCAGCGGTTGTTGTCGCCCACGAACTCGGCCACGAAGGGAGTCTCGGGCCGTCCGTAGAGCTCCTGGGGCGTGCCCACCTGCTCGAACCGGCCCTTGTTCATGACCGCCACGCGGTCGGACATGACCAGCGCCTCGGACTGGTCGTGGGTGATGTAGATGAAGGTCGTGCCCACCTTGGCCTGGAGCTTCTTGAGCTCCACCTTCATCTGCTCACGCAGCTTCAAATCGAGGGCGCCCAGCGGCTCGTCCAGGAGGAGCACCGAAGGCTCCAGGACCAGACAGCGGGCAATGGCCACACGCTGCTTCTGCCCGCCGGACAGCTGATCGATCCGTTTCGCCCCGTAGCCGGGCAGCCCCACCCGCTCCAGGATGGCCTCGATCTTCTTCCTGATCTCGGGCCCGGCCACGCCGCGCCGCTTCAGGCCGAAGGCCACGTTCTCGGCCACGTCCATCATGGGGAACAGGGCCAAGTGCTGGAACACGAGGTTCACAGGCCGCTGGTTGGGCGGCACGCCAAGCATGTCACGGCCGCGGATCTCGATGGTGCCGGAGCTCTGGGCCTCGAACCCGGCGACCATGCGCAGCAGCGTGGTCTTGCCGCAACCCGAGGGACCGAGAATGGAAAAAAAGGACCCGTCGGGGACATCGAAGGTCACGTCGTCAACGGCGGTGAAGTCGCCGAAACGCTTCACCAGGGCTCGTACGGAAAGATCGTTGGTCATGGGTTCTCAAATGCTGAAGTACGGAATGAGGCGGGGAGCCTCATCGGCTCCCCGCCCCGCGCTATTGTCGTAAGCCGGGTAACGTTAGTTGGCGGCCTTGATCTTGTCCAGGACTTTGCCTTCAATGCTCTCGAGCTTGGCCGGAACCGGCGGATACCACTTGATGTTGTCGATGGTAGCCTGCGGGAAGGAGCGGGCGAAATTGTCCGCCACGGCCTTGTCCGTGAACTTGAGGGCGTCCTTGGACGCGGTGGCGTACTTTTCCTGGGAGGAGAAGTAGCCGCAGCTCTCCGGCTTCATCATGAAGTTGATCCACTTGTAGGCGGCGGAGACATTCTCGGCCTTGGCCGGGATGGCGAAGGTGTCGATCCAGCCCAGCGCGCCTTCCTTGGGGGCCTTGAAGTCGATGGCCGGGTTTTCGGTGTGCAGCTTCCATCCGCCCGCGTCCCAGGCCATGGCCACGAAGACCTCGCCGGAGCGCATGGACTCGATCAGGGCGTCGCCGTTGGCCCAGTAGTTCTGGACGATGGGCTTGGCGTCGATCAGAGTCTCGGCGATCTTGTCGAGCATGGCCTTGTAGCCCTCGACGTCGCTGTACAGGGCGAACGGGTCATAACCGAGCGCGAAGCCCATGGCGATCAGGGTCGGGCGCTTCAGGCGGTAGCTCACGCGGCCCTTGTACTTGGGATCAAGGAGCGCCTTGAAGGAGTCCGCTTCCGGGGCCTTGTCGCTGTTGACGATCAGGCCGGAGGTGCCCCAGCAGAACGGCACCGCATAGGACTTGCCGTCCACCAGGGTGTTCTTCTTGACCGCCTTGAGCATGGACGGGATGAACAGGGGCGCTTCGATCTTGGAGTAGTCCAGGGCCTGGTAGATGTGGAACTTCTCCTGAACCGAGGAAATACGGTCCTGGGAGGGCTGGGCCAGGTCGAACCCGGCGCCGCGCGTGGCGCGCAGCTTGGCGATCATCTCCTCGTTATTGGAGAAGGTCACCTCGACATTGATGCCGGTCTCCTTCTCGAACTGTTCGATGAGCTTCTGGGGTGCGTATCCCTTCCAGGTCAAGAGTTTCAGGGTCTCGGCCTGCGCCGTCCCGGCGAAAGCGAACATTGCCAGCATGAAAAGCACGAAAATCCGTTTCATCATCATCTCCGTTTGCACGTATGGGGTTAATTCAAACGATTGTTACAATCATCCGGCCCTTTGGGCAATATCGCATTGTTACAACTGTATGACGTTCTCGGGTAAGTTTCGGGAAAACCGTCTATTCCGCCAACCGCCCGGCCTCCCGGCCCGGGGCGAGGGCCAGTGCGTCATCCACTTTGAGATCCACGCCGGACACCGCACGCCGGAAGGCCTCGCTCATCAGTGCGCACAGGGTTCGGGCCGCCTCCGCATAGCCCAGCCCGGCTGGCCGGATGTTGGAGATGCAATTGCGAGCCTCATCCGTCGTATCAGATTTCGGGCCATATGTCATATAAATGCCCATGCTGTCCGGGGAACTCAAGCCGGGCCGCTCGCCGATGAGGACCACGGCCATGCGCGCCTTGAGCGCCAGGGCCACGCGGTCGCCCAGGGCCACCCTACCCTGCTCCACGAAGCACGGCCGGGCCGTGCGCAGGCCAAGCCTCTCCAGTGCGGGCGCAAACTCGTGCCAAAAGGGCTTGAAATTCTTTTCCACGGCCGTGGACGACAATCCGGCTGAGACCGTGAAGGCCACATCGATCCCACTGCCCGCACGGGCCGCAAGCATGGCCTCACTCTCCGGGGTGAGCAGCCGCCCGAGGTCGGGTCGCCGCAAGAAGACCGTCCGATCCCGGGCCCGACTTTCCACCTCCAGATACTCGATCTCCCCGAAGGCGGCCTGGCGGTCCAGGACCTGATGCACCGCGTCCCGCGCCCGGGCATGATCCAGCTGAAAGGCGAGTACGTCGCGGGTGCGCTGGCTGACCCCGGCCCGCCCCAGCGCGATGCGGGCGTCGGTCCAGGACCGCAGTCCGGCCCAGAAATCCTCGCGGACAATATCGTCGCCCGTTTTTTCGTCAGCCGTCATGCCGTCGGCGGGACGAGCGCGTTCAGGAGGGCAGGCCATCAAACCGCTCCTTGTCCGGGATATGCAGGGAATGTTTCGGGGCCTTGAGCTCGCCATCCTTGAACACGCCGGTGCGCTCCAGCCAGGCCGCAAACTCCGGGGCCGGAGTAAGGCCGAGCTGGCGGCGGACGTAGAGGGCGTCGTGGAAGGAAGTGGACTGGTAATTGAGCATGACATCGTCCGCGCCGGGCACGCCCATGATGAAATTGCACCCGGCCACGCCGATCAGGGTCAGCAGGGTGTCCATGGAATCCTGGTCCGCTTCGGCGTGGTTGGTGTAGCAGACGTCCATGCCCATGGGCACCCCGAGCAGCTTGCCGCAAAAGTGGTCCTCCAGCCCGGCCCGGACGATCTGCTTCTCGTCGTAGAGATATTCCGGGCCGATAAAGCCCACCACGGAGTTGAGCAAAAACGGCTCGTAGTGCCGGGCCACACCGTAGGCCCGCGCCTCCAGGGTCTGCTGGTCCACGCCATGGTGCGCCCCGGCGGACAGGGCCGACCCCTGACCGGTTTCGAAATACATGACGTTGTCACCCACGGTGCCGCGTTTCAACGACCGCCCTGCCTCCAGGCCCTCGCGCAGGATGTCCAGGGTCACGCCGAAGCTCTTGTTCACGCCCTCAGTGCCGCCGATGGACTGAAAGACAAGATCCACCGGCGCGCCCCGCTCCACGGCCTCGATGGTGTTGGTCACGTGGGTCAGCACGCAGGACTGGGTGGGGATGTCGTATTCCCGGCGCAAACGGTCGAGCAGCTCCATGAGCCGGACGGCAGAGGCCGTGCTGTCCGAGGCCGGGTTGATGCCGATGCAGGCGTCGCCGCTGCCGTACATGAGCCCGTCGAAGATCGAGGCCACGATACCCGCCGGGTCGTCGGTCGGGTGGTTGGGCTGCAACCGGGCGGCCATGGTGCCGGGCAGCCCGACGGTGGTCCGGAATCCGGTGACCACGCGGACCTTGGAGGCCACGTGAATGAGGTCCTGGACGCGCATGAGCTTTGACACGGCGGCCACCATCTCGGGCATGAGGCCGGGGGCCAGCCTCGTCAGCGCTTCCCCGTCGGCCTCTGCCGAGAGCAGCCAGTCGCGGAATCCGCCCACGGTCAGCCCGGCCACGGGCGCCAGCGCCTCGCGGTCAAGGGTGTCCACGAGCAGCCGGGTCACGGCGTCATCCTCATAGGGGATGACCTGGTCCTCCAAAAAGGCGGTCAGCTGGACCTCGGCCAGGCACAGCTGGGCCACGGCCCGTTCGTACGCCGAGCGCGCCCCGATCCCGGCCAGTTCGTCCCCGGATTTGGGTGCGGAGGCCGCGGCCAGCAGGGTGCGCAGGTCCGCGTACTTTTGGGTCACGCTGTCTATGGTAATGGCATACATGGCGGCACGGTGTTCAGGGTTGCGTTGAGGAGGCCAGGGGCGCGAACGGCTTGTTTCGATTTGCGAAAACCGTTCCACTTTCCGGGAACAATCCCTGGCCCGGCCCGATCCGTCCCACCATACCCCGTCCGGCCCGCCCGAGACAAGGGAATTGCCGTCCTTTCCGCCCGCCTGGGCCGCGCGGCCCGGAGGAGACGGACGGCCCCGCCCCTCTGACAACATTGTCAGACCAAGGGAGCCGATTGCCCGATATTGTGCAAATATCGCCTGTTGCGCGGGCTAGACCCGCTTGGGCATCGCCATGCAGCCGAGGGCGCAGCGGGCGAACAGGGCCGCCCCCGGGGCCAGGCAACGCTCGTCGAAATCGAATCGGGCGTTGTGGTGCCCGGCTGCCAGGTCGCTGCCGAGCATGAGATAGGTACCCAGTCCGCCCCGGGACTGGACCTCGGCCAGCATCAGGGCGAAGTCCTCGCTGCCGCGCAGGTCTATGGTCTCAATGATCTCGGTGGGGTCGAAAAAGTCCATGGCCCGGGCCTCCCGCCGAACCAGCGCCGCCAGCTCCGGGTCACTCCGTCCGCTCACGCTCCGCCCGGCCACAGTCAGGTCGAGGTCCACCCCGTACATCCGTGCGGCTCCGGCCAGGACCTCCCGGGCTCGTTCGTACATGAAGTCGTTGATCGCCGTGGTCTGGCCGCGCGTCTCCCCCTTGATCAGCGCGTTCGGGGGCACGACGTTGCGCCCCTGGCCCGCGTTGAGCACGCCCACGGATATCCGGGAAGCGCCCTGCCCGTGGCGCGGAATGGCGTGCAGGTTCAGGGCCGCGCTGGCCGCGGCCAGCAGGGCGTTGCGCCCCTGCTCCGGGGCCGCCCCGGCGTGGGCCGCCACCCCGGTGAAGGTCGCGTCAAACTTGGTGGTGGCCAGGAACCCGCCCACGCCGCAGACCAGTTGCCCGGTCCGGGGCACGCGGAAGCCGATGTGCCCGCCCAGAAGATAGTCCACCCCATCGAGCGCCCCGGCGTCGACCATGGGCCCGGCACCGCGCACGCCCTCTTCTCCGGGCTGAAAGATCAGCCGGACCGTGCCGTGCAGCCTGTCCCGGATCCCGGCCAGGAGTTCGGCCACGCCCAGCCCGATGGCCACATGGCCGTCGTGACCGCAGGCGTGCATCACCCCGGGATTGATCGACGCGAACCCGTCGCGGCAGGGCCGGTGTTCCTCATCGCGGGCCTCGTCCAGATCATTGGCGTCCATGTCGAAGCGCAAGGCCACCACCGGGCCGTCTCCGCAGGCAAGCTCCCCAACCACCCCGGTCAGACCGCCCTGCATGCGCCCGATCAGGGCCGGATCGCCGCCCTGGGCCACTGCGCGTTCCATATGGGTCGCAAGCTCCTCTTCAGTGGGCACGCCGAGCATGGATTCGCGGCGCACCACGTCTTGGCCCAACCGGACCTCGTAGCCTGCGGCCGAGAGCGCGGCCGCGACCATGGAGGCAGTTCTGAATTCCGTCCAGGCGGCTTCCGGGAAGCGGTGCAGGTCGCGGCGCCGGTCGATAAGTCCGTCTTCCAATCCCGCTGCCAGCCGTTCAATATCCTTGGTCATGTAACCCTCCGATTGTGCGTCCTCACTGTTTTGGCCCATTGGTCGGCCAAATGCAAAGGGGAACCCGCGTTCACCGCAACTCCGGGAAATCCCGACCATGCGAAAAGGCCCGGAAACAGAGCTTCCGGGCCTTTGTCGTTCGACCCGCAGGCCTTGGTGATATTGTCCACGCAGCAGTCCGGCGCACTCCGTGCCGGGATCAGCCGTCCAGACCGGCCACGTAGTCCATGATGGCCCGGGCCGAACGCTTGGACCGGCTGACCGCCTCGGCCACGGTCTTGGCCCCGGTGACCACGTCGCCCGAGGCGAACACGCCTTCGCGGGTGGTCCGGCCGTCCTCATCGGTAATGATCAGTCCGGTCTTGCCCACTTCCAGGCCGACCAGATTGGATCGTGGGGCCTGGCTGACCGCGATGAAGACCGAGTCGGCCTCGAACAGAAACTCCGAGCCCTCCACGGGCTCCACGCGCGCCCGGCCGTCTTCGCCTTCCTTCAACTGCGTCTCCACGCAGACCACGCCGTCGTCGTTGATCTCTTCGGGCGAGGTGTAAAACCGGAAGCGGACCCCGTCGACCTTGGCGTACTCGTATTCGTACTTGGTGGCGGACATGTCGTCCTCGCCCCGGCGGTAGAGCACGGTGACCTCGCGCGCGCCCTTGCGCAGGGCGGTCCGGGCCACATCCATGGCCACGTTGCCCGCGCCGATGACCACGACCTTGCGGCCCAGGCTGTAGACCGAGGGATTCTTGAGGTAGTGGATGGCGTAGTGAACGTGCCCCAAGCTCTCGCCCTTGAGGCGCAGCGGCCTGGGGTTCCAGACGCCGGTGCCGATGAAGACCGCCTGGTACTCGTCACGGAACAGGTCGTCGATGCTGATGACCGGCCCGATAAGCGTGTTGGGACGGATCTTCACACCCAGCCCCATAAGCTTCTCCTTGAGCTTTTCCAGGATATCCTTGGGCAGGCGGAAATCCGGGATGCCGTATTGCAGCACCCCGCCAATGCGCTCCTTGGACTCGAACAAGGTCACGTCGAATCCCTGCCGCGCCAGGATGAAGGCCACGGTGATCCCGGCCGGGCCGGAGCCGACGATGGCGATGCGCTTGCCGTTGTTGCCGTTGACCGGGCGCTCCGGCTGGAACTGCTCCAAGTAATACCGGGAAATGTATTGCTCGATGCTGCTGACCTGGACCGGCGCGCTCTTCCTGCCCAGTATGCAGTGCCCCTCACAGAAGTGCTCGTGCGGACAGATCAGTGAACAGACCGAGGTCAACGGATTGTTCTCGAACAGCATGGCCCCCGCCTTGCGCATGTCCCCCTCAAGCAGGGCCTCGACCATCAGGTTGGCCGGGGTAGAGACCGGGCAGCCCTTGCTGCACAACGGTTTCTTGCACTGTAGGCAACGCGACGCCTCTTCGATTATATGCTTGCCCATTTCACTTCCTTGTTTGGTTGTCGATACGGCCCGCACAGCCGGGCGGAACGATGGTCCTACAGCATGTTCGACCGACGTGCAATTCCCGGCATGCCGCCGTTTGCGGCCCGGGTGCCAAATCATTGCCAACGCCAAAGGCTGTTGACTTGCTTGATTCAGCATAATAGGCGGAGGCATTGGCGGCGAATCATCCGCCGACCCGGCGGTGGGCCCGCTAGCCGACCAGGGGCCGCCCTCTAAAAAACGTCAGAGAACCAAGAGGCTTGCATGCGTTACTTTCTATGCATCGACGACACCGACAATCTGGAGACCAAGGGAACCGGTTGGCTGACCGAACGGGCCTGCGACGGGATGAAGGAGCTGGGGCTGGGCGCGTTCTCGGCCATCAGCCGCCATCAGCTCTTTGTCCACGAGGACGTGCCCTACACCTCGCACAACAGCTCCATGTGCGTGGAAGTAATGGAGTGCACCGACCCCGATGCGGTCATCCGCTACATGCAGGACTTTCTCGAACGAAACGGCGCGCCCGGCTCGGACCCCGGCCTGTGCATGGTCCCCGAAACCCTGTCCGGCGAGGCCAGGGAGCGGCTCATCAGCTTTGGCAACGACGCCAAATGCACCGTGCTGAACAAGGGATTGGCCTACGGGCTTGCCGGTGAACTGGGCGTGCACCTGTCCGAACACGGCGGTACGGGCGACGGCGTGGTCGGGGCCCTGGCCGGCGTGGGGCTCCGCATGGGCGGCGAAGACGGCCGCTACCGTGGCTGGATGCACCTGGGCCCCGCGGGAACGGCCATGCCCGCCGGGGAGATCACCCGGTTGTGCGGGGCCGATCACGTGCAGGACGAGGCGGACAACGGCCTGGCCGACGAGACCCCTGTCCTGCTCCAGGAACGTATCAAGCTCATCCGCCGCCACGGCCTGCCGGTGCTCCTGGCCCGGCCCGACGCGCCCAACGGGACCATGCGTCTGCTGCACAAGAGCGAATTGAAGATATACTGACCCACCACCGGGATCGCCCCTTCCAGCAGAGAATATTTCTTCCACCGCACAATGCCTCACGCCATTGGCACTACGGACCCGCGAAAGCGGAGGTAACCGGAGACAATGGAGGGCAAGCCCGGCTTCGCCCTGGTGTTTCGTTAGCGGCACCGTGGCTCAGTCCACGGTCGAAAAACGAATATCCCTTTCCCCCATGGTCATTTTTGCTTGCATTCACAAGGCGATAGTCAAAGGGCCTGGTTTCACGAACTCATCCCTGCGGCTACAGCCCGGAAGAAAACGGGCGCGGCGCAACGCTCCCGTTCGGAAGAAAGCCTCGCCCACCGGGGCTTGCGGCAAGTTCCGCCTGACGGCGAAACCACCCTTTTGACTTGGTGAAGACTCTCAGGTAGGGGGGATTCTCCATTGGGGCGGGCCGGGGTTTTTCCGGTCTGCCGCCCCACAGGATTTCGCATCGAGCGAGGGGAAAACCATGCAACGATCCATGGCCTGCAACGAACTGGAATTTCTGGCCGATTACAATTTCGCCAACTGTCTGGTCTGCGGCACCTGCGCCAATGTCTGCCCGACCACCGGCGCTCCGGGGCTGGACGGCCTGGACGCGCGCAAGGTCTTGCGCATGCTGGCCAATGGGCTGGTCGACGAAGTCGTGGCCTCGGACTTCCCATGGCTCTGCACAGGCTGCGGCCGCTGCACCGGGGCCTGTCCCGGAGGCATCGACATCACCTCGCTCATGGGAAAACTCAAGGGACTCAGGCCGCGCGATCAGGTTCCGGGCTCCCTGCACAAGGGTATGGTCAACAACCTGGAGACCGGCAACAATCTGGCCATCCCGCAAACAGAATATTTCGAATCCATGGCCGACCTGGGCCGCGAGCTGGCCGAGGAGGAGTGCCCCGGCTTTTACGTGCCCATCGACAAACAAGGTGCGGACACCCTGTTCTTCCCCAACTCCAAGGAAGTGTACGGCGATTTCGAGGACCAGTTCTGGTGGTGGAAGATATTCTACGCGGCCCGGGAGGACTGGACCGTTCCCGGCAGGAATTGGGAGGCCGTGGACTGGGCCCTGTTCACCGGCAACGAGGAAGGCAACAAGGAACTGGCCCGGCGCAAGATCGAGTACATGCAAGAGCACGATATCAGGCGGATGATCATGCCGGACTGCGGCGGCGGCTCCTACGGCGCGCGCAAAGGCATGGCCAAGCTGGCCGAGGAGACCCCGGACAACCGCGTGGACTTCCTCTATCTCTACGACTATCTCATGGAGATCATCCGCGACGGCCGCGTCAAGCTCGACAAGTCCGTGCATGCGGGCCGCAAATTCACCTTCCACGACTCCTGCAAGCACGGCCGCGAATTGCAGCGTTCCTTCGGCAAGGGGTATTTCGAGGAGCCGCGTTGGATCATGAAGCAGTGCGTGGACGACTTCGTGGAACTGACCCCCAACCGGGAGAAGAACTACTGCTGCGGCGCGGGCGGCGGCATGTGGCCCCTGCCCTACGAGAAGCAGTCGGCCTGGCACGCCCGGATCAAGCAGCAGCAGATCGAGGACAGCGGGGCCGACGTGGTGGTCGTGGGCTGCTCCAACTGCCGCGACCAGCTCATGCGCCGCATCCCCAAGTTCTACCAGGACCGCAAGTTCGAGGTGAAATACCTCTGGCAGCTGGTGGCCGAAGCCCTGGTCATCGAGCCGTGGGACAAGGAGCGTATCGAAGTGGCGCAGGCCGAGGCCGAGGCACAATGGAAGGACCTGGGCGTGGAACTGGACTGATTCCGATTTCCGATTCAATGGCGACCAACATGCCCCGGTCCGAAAGACGGTCCGGGGCTTTTTCTTGCGACCTGGCCGAGCGCGGTGCTACCCTTCCCCATCGCTCGACTTCAATCCCCGGGAGACCCCATGCAGTTCACCTTTTCCACGGCCTCGAAAATCATCTTTGAAACCGGCGCAGCGCAGCGTATCCCGGAACTGGCCGGGACCCTGGGCAGCCGCCCCTGTCTGGTCACGGGGGCCAACCCCGAACGCGCCCGTTGGCTCATGGACGGACTCACGCAGGCACTACGCGAACCGCTGGTCATCCCGGTCATGGGCGAACCCGACACCGGGAGCGCGTCCGCCGCCGCCAAGGCGGCCCGCGAGGCGGGTTGCGACGTGGTCGTCGGGCTGGGCGGCGGCTCGGTCATGGATACGGCCAAGGTCGTGGCCGCGCTGATCACCAACACGGACGACATTTACGAATACCTGGAAGTGGTCGGCCGGGGGAATCCCCTGACCGAGCGGCCCGTCCCGCTGATCACCGTGCCGACCACCTCGGGTACGGGCTCCGAGGTTACGGCCAACGGCGTGCTGCTCAGCCCGGAACACGGGGTCAAAGTCAGCCTGCGTTCCACCGCGATGATCGCGGATCTGGCCGTGGTCGACCCGGAACTGGCGGCAAGCATGCCGCCGGGAGTCACCGCGGCCACGGGCATGGACGCCCTGACCCAGCTCATGGAGGCCTTCGTCACACATCAGGCCACGCCCATGACCGACGCCCTGTGCCGCGAAGGACTCATGCGGGCCGCCACCGCCCTGCCCCTGGCCTTCGAGGACGGCTCGGACATGTCGGCCCGAGAAGACATGGCCTTGGCCGCACTGCTGTCCGGCATCTGCCTGGCCAATGCCAAACTCGGCGCGGTGCACGGTTTCGCCGCGCCCATCGGCGGCAGGTGCCACGCCCCCCACGGCGCGGTCTGCGCCGCCCTGTTGCCCCACGTCATGGAGGCCAACCTGCGTGCCCTGCGCGAACGCGACCCCGACTCCGCGTCCCTGCACGCCTACCGGGAGGTCGCGGTCATGCTGACCGCCGACGTGGCCTGCGAACCGGAGGACGGCGCGGCCTGGGTGCGCGAATTGTGCACAGCCATGTCCATCCCCACCCTCAAAGAGCTGGGCGTAGAGCGCGCGGACTTCGGACTGTTGGCCGATCAGGCGGCCAAGGCCGGCAGCATGCGGGGCAACCCCGTGGAGCTGACCCGCGACGAATTGATCGGGATTCTGGAAAAGGCCTTCTGAGGCCGGTTCACGACGCCAGCCGGGGCAATAAAGGCCCCCTGGCCGTTGGCTTGCCCACCAGTTGCGGCAGGTATCGCTTGAACAGCCAGATGACGGGCAGGCAGGCTGCCAGGCTGAACACCGTAAACCCGAAGGTCACGGCGGTCAGGGCCGCCCAGTGATCCGGGAAGGTGGCCACGTACCAATCCGCGAACGGGCCGTTGAAGTAGTGATAGAATATCCCGTTCAAGCAGAACAGGATGAGCACGTTTTCCCCCAGAAACATCAGGAACCGGTTGGCCCCGACGCTGCGGGCCGCAAGGAGCAGAAACAGGCTCCCGGCCAGGGCGGTCAGGGGAAAGAGTAGCACGTTGCCGTGCCCCGAGGCCACGATGACCACGGCCTGAAACAAACGGAACGGCCCCTGGTTGAGGTCGAACGTCAGGATCACGGCCAGCAGGCATAGTCCGGCTCCGGCCAAGAACCGCCAGCGGGGCTGGCCGCCGATGAACACGGACTCCCTCCGCATGAGCACCCCCACCAGATAAAATGCGTAGGACACCGGAGCCTCCGGGATGAGCCAGTAGGTCGGGCCGGGCAGGAGCGTGACGTGCAGGGTCAGGTAGTACCCGCCCACGTAGCAGGCCACGGCCGCAGCCGCAATCTTCACCGAGGAATCGAGGAACCGGCCGAACGCGAAGTGGATGAGTTCCACCGCGACCAGAGCGGCCAGGAACCACAGGGGGATGTTGAACAGAGGGAAGCCCAGGAGCGTGTACCACAACCCCTTGAGGTATTCCTCCCCTTGGGTCAGATCGAGCAGCGGAAAATGCCCGGCGAAGAACAGGCTCAGCACCAGCAGCAGGCCCGAGAAGGCCACGTAGGGCACCAGCCGGGAAGCGGCCAGCCGTTTGAGGAAACGGCCCGCGGGCAGACGCGCCTTTTCCGGGGCCAGGCTGAACCCGGCCAGCAGAAAGAAGAACGGCATGTGGAACGAGTAGATGAACTTGTACTGGGCCGTGGCCGCCGGATTCTGGAGATACATGATCCGCTCCACGGCATGCCCGTAATAGACCAGGAACATGCCCAGGAACCGGGCCACGTCCAGCATGGGGATGCGCCCGCCCGATCTCGTCCAGCTCGCCATTTTCCCTTCCTTGTCGAGCGGTTACTCCACCCAACCGTAAGTCCGTTCCACGGCCTTCTTCCACCCGGCGTACTTCTCGGCGCGGTCCTTCTCGTCCATGTCCGGTTGCCAGGTCTTGTCCTCTTCCCAATTATTGTAGAGTTCCTCGCGCCCGGACCAGAAGCCCGACGCGATGCCCGCGGCATAGGCCGCGCCCAGACAGGTGGTCTCGGCCACCTTGGGACGGACCACCGGCACGTTGAGGATGTCGGACTGAAACTGCATGAGCAGCTCGTTGTAGACCATGCCGCCGTCCGCCTTGAGGGACTTGAGCTCCACGCCCGAATCCCGGTTCATGGCCTCGACGATGTCCTTGGTCTGGTAGGCCGTGGCCTCGAGTACGGCCCGGGCGATGTGGTTGCGGTTGATGTAGCGGGTCAGCCCTACCATGACGCCGCGCGCATCGGGCCGCCAGTATGGGGCGTACAGGCCGGAAAAGGCGGGCACGATATACGAGCCTCCCGTATCCTCGACCTTGGCGGCCAGTTTCTCGATCTCGGGCGCGGACTCGAACATCTTGAGGTTGTCGCGCAGCCACTGGACCAGGGCTCCGGCAATGGCGATGGACCCTTCCAGGCAATAGGACGGCTTGCGGTTGGAAAACTGATAGGCCAGGGTGGTGATCAGCCCGTGCTCGGACTGGATAGGCTCGTGTCCGGTGTGCATGAGCAAAAAGCAACCCGTGCCGTAGGTGTTCTTGGCCTGGCCCGGCGCAAAACAGGTCTGGCCCACCAGGGCGGCCTGCTGGTCGCCCACCGCGCCGCAGACCGGCACGCGCGCGCCGAGCGGCCCGCTCTCCGAGGTCGGGCCCCAGGTCCCTTGGTCGGACGAGGGCACAATGCGGGCCAGCCCGCTCATGGGCACGCCCATGATCTTCATGATCTCCTCGTCCCAGGCCAACGTCTTCAGGTCCATGAGCATGGTCCGGCTGGCATTGGTCACGTCGGTTACGTGCGCCCCGCCCTTGGGCCCGCCGGTCAGCCACCAGATGATCCAGGTCTCGATGGTCCCGAACATGGCGTCGCCTCGGTCGGCGGCGGCCCGGGCTTCGGGCACGTTGTCCAGTATCCAGCGGATCTTGGGGCCGGAAAAATAGGTTGCCACGGGCAGGCCGGTGGCCTTGCGGAAACGGTCCTGGCCGCCCTCCTCGGTCAGCCTCTTGCATATGTCGTGGGTCCGGGTGCACTGCCAGACGATGGCGTTGTAAAAAGGCTCGCCCGTGCAGCGGTCCCAGACCACGGTGGTCTCGCGCTGGTTGGTGATGCCGACGGCGGCCAGCTCGCTCCCCTTGAGCCCGGACTTGGTCAACGCGCCACGGATGACCTCGCCGGTGTTGCGCCATATCTCCATGGGATCGTGCTCCACCCAGCCCGGCTTGGGGTATATCTGGCGGTGTTCCTTCTGGTCCTGGCCGACGATGCGGCCCCGCTCGTCAAAGATGATGAACCGGCTGCTGGTGGTTCCCGAATCTACGGCTCCGACGTACTTGGCCATATTTCCTACTCCTTGTGCTCAGGGTATGGGGAGTCCCCCGCATATCACGAAACGTCTTTTGACAAAACCGATTTGGGCCAGGGGATGCGGTTGCGGGCAAGGCCGAGCTTCACCTCTTCAAGTCCCAGGGCCGTACCGACCAGTTGACTCACGAGCACGGCCGGAAGCATGCTTCGCCACGGGCTGTTGAACGGGTGCCGGTCCCGTTCCACGTCGAACTGGAGCTGGCAGTAAGTGCAGGCCGTGGCCAGGATATGGGCCCCGGACGCGTCCGCGCTCTCCAGCTTACGGCGCATCAATGACTCGCTGATGACCTCGTCGCGCCCGCGCAGGGGATGACCGCAGCACTCCAGACGCAGGGCCCAGTCCACGGTCTCGGCCCCGAGGGCGGTGACCACCCGCTCGAACACGGTGGGGGCCAGCGGGTCGTCGAACCCGGTGACCTTGCCCGGCCGAAGGGCGTGGCAGCCATAGTGGCAGGCGACTTTCACCCCGTACAGGGGCAGGGTCGCCCGCTCGGCCAGGGTCTTGGCGCCCACGTCGCTATTCAGCACGGTGAGCAGGTGAAGGACCTCCATGCGTTCGGGCAGGTCCAGCCCCTCGCGGGCCAAAAGCCGCTCCACTTCACGGGCCAGGTCTTCACTCTCGTGCAGGCGCGAGGCCGCGTACTTGAGATTGCCGAAGCAACACTTGCACGGGGTCATGATCGCCAGCCCGGCGCGTTCGGCCAGGGCAAAGTTGCGCGCAGCCGAGAAGACGGACGCCAGTTCGCTCTCGTTGCGCACAGGATAGCCGCAACAGTTGAACTCCACGTCCACAAGCTCCACGTTCAAAGCCCGGCAGATTGCCCGGACCGAATCGCCGTACTGGGGCAGATGGTGGGGAATCTTGCACCCCGGGAAATAGGCGTAACGCATCAGCCTTCCTCGCCTTCGGCCTGGCGCAGCCGCGTGGCCGCGGTGTTGCGCAGTTCATAAAGCACGTCGGCCACGCGGATGTCCTGCGGGCAATGCTCCTGGCACTTGTAACAGGTGGTGCAGCTCCAGACCATGCGCGCCCCGAGCGTCTCGTCCTTGAGCCCCATGCGCAGCAGATTCATGACCTGCTGGGGCAAGAGGTCCAGGTCGCGCGACGGGTCGTCGCTGACCGCCACCACCGGACAGACGCTGGTGCAGGTGGTGCACTGCACGCAGGCCCAGAACGAATCGCGCTTGTCGGCCAGTCCCTCGGTCTCGATGCGGCAGCAGATGGCGCTGCGGGCCTGCACCGTCATGGCCCGAACCGCCTGATTCGGGTCCGGCACGGACCCCGCCGCCAAAGGTTTGGAGGCGAGCCACAGGTCCTGCAGATTGATGCCCGCCGGGCAGATGTCGGTGCAGCGCAGGCACTCGGTGCAGATACGGCTACCCTCGGCAAACCGCTCCAGCCCCAGGCCGGACAACCGATTGTCGCGGAACGCCGCAAGCGAGGCGAGCTTTTCCGAGGGCAGGATGTCCGGGTTGCCCATCACGGCGAAGGACGGAGCCACGCTGCAATGCAGGCTGCACTCGCCGCAGCGGGTGCAGGCGTCCAGGCCCAGCCCTCGGAGCACGGCGCTTCCGGGCCGGTCGCGGTCTCGCCGCCCTCTGCGAACGGCCAGGTTGGCCGGGGTGGTCAGAGGATGCAAGAACTTGGCATAGGGCAGGGCGGCCAGTCCCAACAGACAGAAAAGGATGTGCACGTACCAGAAGACGCGGTCCGCCCGGCTGCGGTTCATGGCCGGGGCAAGGGGCGTCAGGGCCGATGCCAGGGGCTTGGAGATGAAGGCCGAGGCAGTGTCGCTATGGCAGGCCGTGCAGCTCTCCTCGTTGATCTCGAGCCCCTGCTCGACCCGGTCCGG
>Ga0075011_10000387_pt1 | contig 23342 bp, 19 predicted proteins | sample TARM_MetaG_T_14_FD_72354 | JGI IMG/M metagenome (GOLD analysis project Ga0075011, IMG submission 72354) | Freshwater microbial communities from Pennsylvania, USA, analyzing microbe dynamics in response to fracking - TARM_MetaG_T_14 | ecosystem: Environmental > Aquatic > Freshwater > River... | reverse complement strand
ATACATGAAGATATGAAAAATTTAGAAAATATTTTAAATGATGACTTATTTGATGTAGTTTTATCTAATCCACCTTTTTTTAAATTAGATAATAATATAAATCAGCTAAATGATTTGGAGCAATTATGTAAGGCTAGACATGAACTTAGTATTACTTTGGAAGAAATAGTTAGTGTTGGGTCTAAGTTTTTAAAAAATAGAGGATATTTTGCAATGGTTCATAGAGCGGACCGTTTATCAGAAATTTTAGAGATTTTTAAAAAGTATAAAATAGGTGTTAAGCGTATTCAGTTTTGTCATGCTAATACTGAAAAAAGAGCAAAAATAGTTTTAATAGAAGGATTAAAAAATAGTGATTCTTCTTTGAATATTTTGCCACCATTATTTACAAATAAGAAAGATGGTTCTTATACAGATACTATTTTAGATATGTTTAAAGGGAGTTATAAATATTAGAATGGTGCACCATACAGGAATCGAACCTGTGACAATCTGATTAAGAGTCAGGTGCTCTACCAACTGAGCTAATGATGCTTATTTTCATGATACTATATTTTATTAAAAATATCAAATTTTTTTTAAAATAATTCTAGGTACTAATAACTCTATATATTTTATATGCTTTTTTATGTATGAGGTACTAGTAAGTTTATCTATTTGATATTAATGTTACTGTTATTGTTTATTATTGTTAATAATGTTATATTGTTTATAGGCAGACTTTTTATTTTGATTTAACTTAATAAAAATAAGGATTAGAAAAGGAAAAGTAATTTAAAAAAAAGTTTGTTAGTACCTAAAATCTGGAGTTGTTAGTACCTAAAATAGATGTTGTTAGTACCTTATGTTTAGAGTTACTAGTACCTAAAAAAAAGTTTGTTAGTACCTTTACTTTATAAAAAAATATAATTTGTTTATAAAAAATTCTTTTTCTTGTAATTAAGTATAAGATATGGTACTATAAAGTTGTAAGTACCTAAAAAAAAATATTAGGTACTATTAGTTCTGTTTGCAGAACGAGTTATTGGTACCTAGAATATTATACATCTGTAAGTACCTCTCAAGGTATTTTAAGAAAAAATAAAACTAAGTTGGATATAAAATTTATAAAAATTCAACAAAGTTTGTTAGTACCTAAAATCATTAGTATTAATAGTACCTATAATAAGTTATGATTATTTTGTTAGTACCTAAAAATGCAATTGTAAGTACCTAATTAAATAAGAATTAATATCAAAATTTGAAAAAATAGAGTTGTAAGTACCTAAAATTTTATTTTTTGATTTCATTGTTTAAATTTAAAAAGATATAATTGTAAGTACCTAATATAGGCAGGTGTAGAAAATGGAAATATTGGACAAAGATGAATTTGATATTTTTGAAGAAGAAAATGTAGTTGAAAAAGATATAAAAAGAATAGAAGATGAGGAATACTATGATGTAGATACTCTTGAAGAAATGGAAAAAAAAGAAGGTATGGTTAGGTATGAAATGAATGTAGTTGAATTACCTTTTTTTTCAAAGGATAAAAAAGTTAAGGTCAACGAAATAAAAACTTATCATTTTTCCAAAAGAAGAAATACATATATGAGAGTTATTCCTGGCTTAGATAGAAAAATACCCTTAGAATTTGCTGAAAAGGTATTTTTGGTTTTATTACAATTACAAAAAGAAAATGGCTATCAAAAGACTGTTTTTACAGATATTAATTATTTGATTGATAAACTAAATATACAAGTAAATGGAAAAAATAGAAGGCTCATTTGGGAAGCTATATTGGATTTAAGTAGAACTACATATGTTTTTAATAATGTATATTATTTAAAAGAAAATGAGGATAAAAAAGGAATAATAGTAAAAGATTTATTAGAAACTCGTATTTTAGAAGAAGTTAGAAAGATAAAAGTAGAAGATATGAAAGCCGAAGATAGGGATTATATTAGAAATTCATATTTGAAAGAAATAATAAAGATAACTTTTTCAACTTATATACAAACAAATATAGTAAATAAAGGTTATTTACTTTTCAATTCCAAGCAATTACTTGGAATTAAAAGTTCTGTAACCAGAAGTATATATCAAATGACAGAAAAATGGAGAAACAATAAAGAAGAAATGACAGTTTTTTCCAAAAGATTAGCATCAAGAATTCCTCTTTCTTGGAAAAAAGAAAATATATCTTCTACCGTTTCGAGACTAAAAAAAAGCTTTAAAGAATTAGAAGATATGGAACTTATAAAATCTGCTAAGTTTTTTCATAATGGACATAATGAAGAAAGTTATTTTATGGTTGTATTTAATAATTCTAGATTAAGTCAAGCATATTACGTAACTGGTCAAGAAAGTATGATAATTGAAGATATTGAAAGTTTTGATAATTTACCAAATAATGTTTTGGAACCATTATCTTTTATTGTAGATAAAGAAAGTATAGAAGAAATAGAAAATATATTTCCACAAAAAGTTAGGGCTTTAAAAACTTTGAAAAGAACAATAAAAAGTGCTTTGGAAAAATATGACTTGGAATATGTAAGATATAATGCAGAATATACAGTATTAAATGCTAAAAAAAGTCATTTGAAATATTTTGTAGGTGCTTTAGAGGGAAACTGGGCTGAAGAATACGCTATAAATAAAAAGAAAAAAATGAATTCACAGGAAAAACAAGCAGAGAAAAAAGAGCAAAGTACAGATAACTCTGAAATAAAAGAGAAAAAAATAAAAGAACAAAATAATGAAAAATATCAAATGTTAAATGAATTTTACAAAACTTTTAGCAATGAAGAAAAGCAAAGTTTTAAAATAGAAGTATTTAATGAAATAGATAAAGTTAGCGATGCACCTCTTCCGCACAATGTAAAGGAAACTATGTATAGAAATTCTAATTATAGATACATAGTTTTAGAAAGAATTTATAAAGAAAGAAAAAAAGGTATATATATAGAGGAACAATTTACAAATATTAGTCAATTTGGAATTAGGGTATATAAAGAACTTATTGCTTCTAACTTAGAGCCCTATGTAAATGAAGTTTCATTTAGTTTAAAGACTTTTGAATTTTGTGATATAGAAGATGAAAATATAAAAATAGATATTAAATATAATAAAGAAGGTAGAAGTTATATTAAAATAATCAAACAGAAGGGGGAATAATGGCTAAGATAATTTCATTAGTAAATCAAAAAGGTGGAGTAGCAAAGTCAAGTTCAGCAATTAATATTTCTTGTGGATTGATAAAAAAAGGAAAAAAGGTATTATTAATTGACTTGGATGCTCAAGGTAATGCAACAACTGGAACAGGTATAGATAAAAGAATTTTAAAGTTTACGACAAATGAATTATTAACAAGTGATGAAATAGGAATAGAAGCTTGTATAATTAATGCTAATGGCTTGGATGTTGTAGGTGCTAATATTAAATTAGCAAGTGCAGAGGTACAATTATTTAATAAACTAGCTAGGGAAAGTATATTGAAGAATAAATTAAATAAGGTTAGAGAAAAATATGACTATATAATAATTGATTGTGCACCTAGTTTGTCTATTTTGACTGTAAATGCTTTGGTAGCAAGTGATAAAGTATATATACCTGTGGAAACAGAATATTTTGCTTTAGAAGGAATTGAACAATTATTGAATACAGTAAATACAATAAAGGCTATTAATTCTGATTTGAAATTAGGGGGAGTATTTGCTACAAAATTTGACTTGAGGCATGGCTTATCAACTGATGTATACAACAACTTAAAAGAAGTTTTTCATGATGATTTATTAAAAACTAAAATCAGAATAAATATAGCTATTGTAAAATCTCAAGGAGAGAAAAAAAATATATATGACTATGATATTAATTCTAATGGAGCAAAAGATTATATGAAGCTTGTAGAAGAAATCCTAGAAAGGGAGGAAAAATAATGTCAAATCCAGTTTTTGATTTGATTGGTAAATCATATAATGATGTTAAAGAAACAAGGGTAAATGTAAGTAGTAGTAACGAAGTGATAATATTAGAAAATGAAGATTTTGAATACAATATAGTAGATGAAAATGTAGCGAAATATCTTCAAAATAAGGAAATAGAAATAAAAAATATTTTTGCACATGCATACACAGATTTAGGTAGAATACTTTTTGAAGCCCAAGAAAAACTAAGTGGTTCTAATCAATATGACGGTGTTTTTTATAAGTGGTTTTCTTCTCTAGGTTTTAAAAAGGATAAAGTATATTCTCTTATATCAAGATATAAACTGCTTATCGGAAATTCCGACAAGCAAAATTTGATTGAAAAATTACCTTTATCATTAAGTTATGAAATTTCAAAAGAATCTTGTCCTTTAGAATTAAAAGAATTAGTTTTAACTGGAAAAATAAAATCCTTAAAAGAATTTAAAGAAGAAAAGTTGAATTTAGAAAATAATGATAAATTAGAAAATGCAGAAATAATTATATCAGAAGCAGATTTAGAAAAAGAGATTTCTAATTTAGAATTGATATATTCAAATTTTGCTAAAAATTATAAGATAAAAATAAACAAATTAGATGAAAAGAAAAAAAATGAACTTTACAAAGAAATAAAAAATATAGAAAAGAAAGTAGAAAAAATAATTAAAAGCATAGATTAATTTGAAGGAAAGGGTAAAATTAATGTTAAAATATATAAAAATAGCTTTTTTAATTTTCTTTCTTTCTGCTTGCACTAACAAAACTATAAAAAAAGAAATAGACATTATTGATAAATTTGAAATGCAAGAACCATTTGTTTATAAATATAAAGAAAAGTTATTCTTTGAAATACAAAGCAAAGAAAAAAAAGATGCTTTTATAATGGAAGCTGATATAAAAGTAGCAGATAGCATACAAAATGGCAGTATAGATTTTTCTTATTTGAATATAATTGAAAAACATAGAGATAAGCAAAGTTTAGAATATATTCCTGTTATTGATGGGGAGATTTGGGAAAAAGCAAGTAATAAATCCTTTGAAAATTTTTTAGGAGATACAAAAAATAAGGCATACTTATTTACTAAGTATTATTACGAGTTGGCAGTATATAAAGATGATGAAGAAAGAATACAAATAATAGAGCTTTCACAATTAAATAGAGATAAAATAGAGATTTTAGGTAGAATAACTATGGATACTTTGGAAAAAATAAATTCTAATTTGATAGAGGAACTTAGAAAAAATATTGATTCAGAAAAAAATAAATTTATATTTCCATTACTTAGAAGTGATGAATATAATCAGGCTTTTATTTATTTAGATTTAGAAAAAAATAAAGTGATATATATATTTTATCCTAGCCAAGCAAAAGGAATACAGGCTAATTATCCTTTATATTTATTAAAAAATACTCTTGGACTAATAAATAATCCTTTTACAGTAATGGGACGTTTTGCTTACTGGTTATATAATAGTGCTTATCTAATTGTTGGTCCTAATATTAATAACAGTCTAATAAATGTACCTGAACTTAATCAAGATAAAAATATGGATTTAGATGATTTTGAAAAATATTTAGATAAAATTTCATCTAGCCCCTCATATAAAGGGAACATTGATGTTTTAATTGATGGAGAAGAATTTTTCTTTTCACTTATAAATAGTATCTATAAAGCTGAAAAAAATATAAATTTTAGAACTTATATTTTTGATAATGATGATTATGCAGTAAGAATAGCAGATTTATTAAAAGAGAGGTCAGAAGAAATCGAAGTTAAAGTTTTAATGGACTATTTAGGTTCTATAACAGCCAGCCAAACTTTGCCTGAAACTCATATGCCAAATGATTTTATAATGCCAAAAAGAATTTATAGATATCTAAAAAAAGATTCAAGGATAAAAGTTAGAACAGCAAAAAATCCTTGGTTTACAACAGACCATGTAAAAACTCTTATTTTTGATGATGAGGAAGCATATATAGGTGGAATGAATATAGGTAGAGAATATAGATATGAATGGCATGACATGATGCTTAAGGTAGAAGGACCTATAGTAGGTAAGCTAAATAAAGATTTTTATTCTGCATGGGCACATGCAGGTTTAGGTGGAGATATCGCTTATTTATTCTCCAATTTATTTAGAAGTGATGATAATAATATGGAGGATAAGGAAGAATATATAAATATAAGACCTTTATATACAAAAACAGGAAAAACAGAAATACATAATGCTACTTTAGAAGCTATAAGAAGAGCAGAAAATTATATATATATACAAAATGCTTATTTTACTGATAATAGAATAATAAATGAACTTATAAAAGCAAGAGAAAGAGGTGTAGATGTAAGGGTAATACTACCATATTGGGGAAATCACAATATAATGAATGCAGGAAACATGCTTACAGCCAACGCCCTAATTAGAAACTCCATAGGAGTGTATATGTATCCTAAAATGACCCATGTTAAGGCCACAATAATAGATGGCTGGGCAATGGTTGGGACTGCTAATTATGACAAATTAAGTATGAGAGTTAACCAAGAAGTTAATTTGGCTTTTTCAGATGAGAGAGTAGTAAACGAATTATTAATAAGACTTTTTGAAGAGGATTTTAATAAATCTATGAAAGTAAAAGGAGAATTCCCTATTCCATGGTATAACCATATATTAGATAAAATAGCTAATCAATTATAAGAAAGGGGATAAATATGAGTAATAAAATATTGAGATGTAAAGTTTGTGGGAAATTAATAGAAGAAGAATTTATGTCAGCAACTTGTCCTATTTGTGGTGCAAGTTCAGATGATTTTCAAGAAGTTAAAAACCAAAATCCTGTAATAATAATAGGAAATGGTGCAGCAGGAATAGCAGCCGCAGAAAATATTAGAATGAAAAATCAAGATGTTGAAATACTAATTATAACTGTGGAAGAGGAAAAAGCATATTACAGACCAATATTAAGCCATTATTTATCAAAAGAAATTAGTAATAAGGAACTATATTTAAAAGATGAACAGTGGTATATTGATAAAAATATAAAGGTATTATACAATGCTAAGGTAAAAGAAATAATACCAAAAAACAAAGAAATAATTTTGGAAAACCAAGAAAAAAGAAGCTATGAAAGTTTAATTTTAGCAAATGGCTCTAGCTCTTTTGTTCCTCCAATAGATGGAAAAGATAAAAAAGGTGTTTTTGTATTGAGGAGTAAACAAGATGCAGATAATATCAAAGAATATATCAAAGCCAGCAAAAAAATTGTTATATTAGGCGGAGGAATATTAGGTCTAGAAGCAGCATGGGAATTTGGAGAAATGGGTTATAGTGTAGAAGTTGTAGAATTAGAAAAAAGATTATTTCCAAGGCAATTAGACGACGAAGGTTCTGCTATTATGGAAAAAATTATAGATAATTCCCATATTAAAGTCCATAAGGGTGTAGCAGTAAAAAAAATAGAAGGAACAGATAAGATAAATGCAGTAGTATTAGATGATGGTGAAATATTAGAAGCTGATATGGTACTTATAAGTGCAGGGATTAGACCAAATATAGATTTGGTAGAAGGAACTGGTATTAAGTGTAATAGAGGAATAATAGTAGATGATAGAATGGAAACAAGTATAAAAGGAATATTTGCAAGTGGAGATGTAGCAGAGCATAATGGATTAGTTACAGGGCTTTGGGTAACTGCAGTTAGACAAGGTGGAATAGCAGGAGCTAACTCCATAGGGGGAGAGAAAGAGTTTAAAGCTAGCCCTTCAGCAGTTACATTTTCAGGCTGGCATATCAAGTTATTTTCCATAGGGGATATAGGTCACAATACAAAACAAGTATATAAATCTACAGCATATACAGATATTAAAAATAAAATATATAAAAAAGTTTATTTTGTAGAAGACAAATTTGTTGGTGGAATTTTAATGGGTGACACAAGTAAATCGAATGAACTTTTAAATGCACTTAGATTAGGAACAAATATGGCAGATTTAACTAATAAAATTATGTAATTGATAAAAATTCCTTTTATTTTAAATTTTGTGCTTATTTTGATATTTTAATAAAGCATAATATATTTGATTATAAGAGGGATTTTTATTTTATAAGTTGTTTGATTATATGCACATAGTTTATATAAATCATATTTAGTATATATTAGGATATTTTTGTTAAATCAAGTATAATGAACTAATATATACAAAATATATAAACAACTTATAGGTAAATTGAAAGATTCTTATAAGGAGGAAAATTGAAAAAAGAATTAAGTGAACAAGAAATAGATTTACAAATTAGAAAATCAATTAGCAAACTAGTTAAATACTATGAAATATTTCAGTATTACAGAAAATTTAGATATTTTTTTCTAAAAATAAATTCTTATATTAAAAAAAGAATGTGGTACTTTATTATCCTATACACTCTAGTTTTAATCTGGATTTTGAGATAATGGAGATGATTAAAATAATTAAAAATTTAATAAAAGAAAATAATAAAATATTAACTAAAACAGCTAGTATGACTTGGTTTTTAATAAAATTAATGTTGCCAATATCCATCGGAATAAGAATATTAGAAAATTTTGGATTAATAGAATTGATAGCTAATAAATTAGCCCCTATAATGAATCTAGTAGGTTTATCGGGAGAAATGGGTATAGTGTGGATTACAGGAATGCTCACTAATATCTATGGTGGATTAATCAGTTTATTTAATTTAAGTACTACATACATATTTACAAAGGCAGAAATAACAATTCTATCAACAATGATTCTTATAGCACATTCTATGTTTGTGGAAACAAAGGTATTAAAAGAAGCTGGAGGAAAAGCTGGCAATATAGTTTTTATAAGAATTATTAGTGCTTTATTAGTTGGTGCTTTTATGAATATTATTTTCTCTACTTTTAACTTATATGATGAAAATGTAAGTTTAAATTTTGTAAAAAATAATACTAGTGAATCTCATTTTATATGGTTAATAGGGCAATTTAAAAATTATTTCAATATATTTGTTATTATTTATGCTTTGTTAGTATCAATGGTATTTTTACAAAAAATAGGTTTTATAAATATTATTAATAAAATACTAAAACCAGTATTGAGTATATTGGGAATTAGTGAAAAAGCTTCTACCATTAATTTAGTTTCCTTAACTTTAGGTATTTCTTATGGAGGAGCCTTACTTATAGAAGAAGGTAGAAGTGGACGTGTCACAGAAAAAGATTTGGAAAATTCCACAATATTCATGTCGCTATGTCATGCCATAATAGAAGACACATTACTTATGATAGGTATTGGAGCAAGTATTTGGGGAGTATTAGGGATTAGATTTATATATGCATTCTTATTTGTATATTTTTTTAATAAATTAAGAAATAGCTTTGTCACTAAAAAGAGGGAAGCTTACTAGCTTCCTTTTTTCATAAAAAATTTAATTTTAATTTGTGGAGGGGAAAAATGTATCAAATTTTAAGTAAAGAAATACTGAATCCTACAGTTGAAAAAATGGAAATAAAAGCACCTTATATAGCTAAAAAATGCAAGGCTGGTCAGTTTGTTATGTTAATGGTAGAAGAAGATGGAGAAAGAATCCCATTAACAATAGCAGATCATAACAGAGAAAAAGAATCAGTAACTATAGTATATCAAGTTGTTGGTTACACAACAAAACTATTAAGTACAAAAAAACAAGGGGATAAACTATTTGCTTTAAGTGGACCTATGGGAAAAGCTGTAAAACATTCTAAAGAAGTAAAAAGAGTTCTTGGAATTGCTGGTGGAGTTGGTTCTGCACCATTATTACCACAAATAAAAGAATATCATGATTTAGGAATAAGTTGTGATGTAATTATTGGTGGTAGAAGTAGCGAATATATACTTTTAGAAAAAGAAATGAAAGAACATAGTAAAAATCTTTATATATGCACTGATGATGGAAGCAAAGGGACTAAAGGTTTTGTTACAAATATGCTTACACAATTAATTGAGCAAGGAGAAAAATACGATGAGGTAATTGCCATAGGTCCTTTGGTAATGATGAGGGCAGTAGTAAATATCACTAAAGAATTAAATATAAAAACTTCAGTATCTTTAAATCCAATAATGATAGATGGTACAGGCATGTGTGGTGGCTGTAGACTAACTTATGATGGAGAAACAAAGTTTGCCTGTGTAGATGGACCAGATTTTGATGGTTTTAAAGTTGACTTTGAAGAATTAATTTCAAAGGCTGATATGTATAAAGAACATGAAGCAAAACATATTTGTAAGTTAGACAGAGGTGGTAATAATGAGTAAATTTAATATGATAGCAACGAAAACTCCTATGAGAGAGCAAGATGCTAAAGTAAGAGCTAGAAACTTTCAAGAAGTAACTTTAGGATATAGTTTGGAAGAAGCTGTAGAAGAGGCAAAAAGATGTTTACAATGTAAAAATGCCAAGTGTATTGGGCATTGTCCAGTTAATGTTAATATACCAGCCTTTATAGCTAAAATAGCAGAAAAAGATTTTCAAGGAGCTTTTGAAAAAATAATGGAAGATAATAATTTACCTGCTATTTGTGGTAGAGTATGTCCTCAAGAAAGTCAATGTGAAAGTCAATGTGTTAGAGGAATAAAGGGAGAACCTGTTGCCATAGGAAGATTAGAAAGATGGATAGCAGATTATGCAAGAGAGAATAATTTGAAATTAAATATTAAAATAGAACCTAACAATAGAAAGGTAGCAGTAGTAGGAAGTGGACCTGCAGGGCTTAGTTGTGCAGGAGAATTGGCTAAAAAAGGCTATGACGTAACTATATTTGAAGCACTGCACAAAGAAGGTGGAGTTCTTACTTATGGAATACCAGAATTTAGACTACCAAAGGAAATTGTAAAGGAAGAAATTGAAGAAATAAAAAAATTAGGAGTTAAAATAGAAAAAAATGTAATTATAGGAAAATCTATAACAGTGGATGAATTAATGGAAGAAGGTTTTGAAGCTATATTTATAGGAAGTGGGGCAGGTCTACCTAAATTTATGAATATAGAGGGAGAGAACCTTAAAGGAGTTTACTCTGCTAATGAATTCTTAACAAGAGTAAATCTTATGAAGGCATATGAAGGAGATAAAACACCAGTACATGTAGGAGATAAGGTAGCAGTAGTAGGTGGGGGAAATGTGGCTATGGATGCTGCAAGAACAGCACTTAGACTAGGAGCTGAAGAAGTATATATAATTTATCGTAGAGGTGAAGAAGAGCTACCAGCAAGGCTAGAAGAAATACACCATGCGAAAGAAGAAGGCGTTATTTTTAAATTATTGAATAATCCTGTAAAATTAATAGGGGATGAAAAAAATTGGCTTAGAAAAATAGAGTGTGTAAAAATGGGCTTAGGTGAACCAGATGTCTCAGGTAGAAGGAGACCAATAGAAATTAAGGACTCTAACTTTTTAATAGATGTTGACGCTGTTATAATAGCTATAGGACAAAGTCCTAATCCACTAATTAAGCAAACAACAGAGGAATTGGAGTCACATTCTTGGGGTGGTTTAATAGTAGAAGAAGAGACAATGGAAACAAGCAAGAAAAATGTATATGCAGGTGGAGATGTAGTAAGTGGAGCTGCTACAGTAATATTAGCAATGGGAGCAGGTAAAAAAGCTTCAGATGCTATTGATAAAAGATTAAATGAGAAATAGAATTATCTTAAGGGATTTTGTTTGCAAAACTATGCAGACAAAGTCCCTTTTATATTCAAAATTAGAGTTTATAATCAATTTTTTTTATTATATTCTATAAGCTTCTCTTTTTCAAAAAACTCTTTGGCATCTTTAAAACTCTTACTATAAACCTTATTAACTTCTTCACCAACAGTATTTAATATAATTACCCCAAAACTTCTATAAACAAATTCTGTCCCACCTGCTACCATTACCTTTTTTAATAAGAAAATTGGATTCGTAATATTATAAACTATCCACCCACTTCTAACTACATCTACAATCTTATATTTATTTATTTTCTGCAAGATATTATTCTCCATAATAGTATTTTTAGCATCATTCATATAGAGAATTTGAGAAAGCCTTAGCTCCCTCAATAGTTTATATCTTCTCTTGTCCAATTGCTCAACTAAACGCCTTGAAATATGAATATTCAACATAAGTATTTCTTCAATAGTTAATTCATATTTTGGATATTTTGAATTTGGGAAATATGTTATAGCTATTTCTTCTATAAGTTCTTCGATGCTCTTGGCAGTTCTTTCGTAGCTTTTGCGAAAACCTAGAGATTTCCCCTTTAATATAAAATCTCTTTTTTTCTTAATTAAAGAAATTATTTCATCTTCTTCTATATTTAACTTTGTAAATTCATCCTTTTTTAATATTTTTTTTTGCTTAAAGCTAACAAATAAAAATATTAAAGCCACTAAAGAAATTCCTGCTCCAATTCCTGAAAAAAATCCTATAAAAAACATATTTCTCCTTCTTTTCTTTACAAGTTAATAAACAAATATTCTCCTTCTACCTTATAATCTTTAGGTACTAACAACTTCACCAAGTCAATATACTTCTGTACTTGTTTATCATCCTTACCACCAGTCTTATAATCTATAATTTTTACTAATTTTTCACTTGTATCAATCATAAGCCTATCTATACGGTAATATTTCTTATTTTCTCCGTCTTCTTCACTAATTTCATATTCTACTTTTACCTGCCATTTTTCGTCAAAAACCCAAGCATTTTCTTCAATAAAAGCCTCTGCTTTTTCAAATATCTCATTCATAAGCTTTTCACCAAACATATTGGCATATCTATTTAAACTTAGTTTTCTGCTATATTCTTTTTGACTTTCTATGTTATGGATGATATTTTCTAGGTAGAAGTGAATAGCACTACCCATTTTACGCTTAAATTCCTTTTCAATGCTTAGTTTATAATCTTGCTTTTCTTTTCTCTTTCTATTTTCAAAAATTTTATTTTCTGGTATTTCTCCATTCTCAAAGTACTCTAAAAATTCAAAGTTCTTTTCTTCTAAGTCGTCTAAAATTTCAAATTCAGACTCTTTAAAGGTACCAAGACTAGCACCATTTAATTCGTAAAAATTTTCTTTATTCATAGCATACTTTACTGCATTTAAAACTATGTCATCAGAGCCTTCTAACTTATCCTCTACCTTCCCTGTATCCATTATTAAATAAAGGTTTGATTTAGGACGTGTGATAGCCACATAGAGGTTATTAAGCTCCTCTATTTCTTCTTTTAAGCTTTCTTCATCCTTATAAGAAAAATTAAGAGCCTTTAATACATAGTCGTATTTAGTATGAGTTAAGATATATTCTCTTAGTACCTGAAACTTTTCATCTAAATTCATATAAAATTTTAAGCCTCTATTTGGAATATTATTCTTTTTCAAATTAATATATAAAAATTCCGTTTCAAACTCCAAGCCCTTAGATTTGTGTATAGTCATAAGTTTCACAGCGTTTAATTCTTCAACTGCTACCTGTCTCAAGTCCTCACTATCTATATTTTCTTCTACATAATGAATAAATTCCACTATGCTCTCAAAATTTCTAAATAAATCGTAGAATCTATAAATGTTTTTTAAATCAGAATTAGCTTTAAATTTATTTGTTATATTAAATTCTCTAACTATATCTTCTGCTAAATTGTCTAATCTCAAGCTTTTATCCTTAGAATATATTTTGTAAGTACCTAGTTTTTTTCTTTTTAAATCAAGAACTTTTTTTAATAAAGGCATATTACTAATATCTAGGCTTTCAATTTCACCTCTTAAATACCCTTCTACCTCCTCTTGTTTCTCTAAAAACTCCCTAAATTTATCCCCTCTAATATCAATAATATCACTACGAATAAATTCCAAGAAATAAATATACTCCTTATAGGCAAAATATTTTATTAGGGAATACAAGCCCTTAATTGCCCTATGTTCTACCAAAGGAAGCCCATCATTGGTAATATAAGGTATTCCTGCATTTTCCAAAGCAAAGGCAATTTCGTTTAATTCAGCTTTTTTCCTAGCGATAATTCCTACCTTACTATAATTCTTGATATTAGCCTTTAAAATATCAACAATAATACTGGTTTTGTCCTCTTCATCCTCTTTATTTATTAAAAAAGTCTGTACAAAGCCATTATTTTTATTTTCAAGCCACTTAACATTTTCATATTCCCAATTTTCTTCTTTAATTGTGCTAATATTTCCAAAAATCTTATTTACAAAATTAATTATTTCTCCTTGACTTCTATAAGAAGTATCCATTCCTTCTACCTGTGAATCTATAATCTTATCCAAATTTGAAAAAAGTTTCTTTTCTCCACCACGCCAACCGTAAATACTCTGTTTTTCATCTCCCACACAAATAATATTGTGAGCTACATTTATAAGAGGTTTCAAAATTCTCCATTGTAAAATACTAGTATCTTGAAATTCATCAATAAATATAGTTGAAATATTCCCCTCTAAAATCTCATAAAAATAACTTGTATACTTATCATCCTTAATTAAATTCAAATTTTCATCATTTATAAATTTATATGTATAAGTAGAAATATCTGTATGAGTAAATTTCTTCTCGCTAAATTTAAATTTATCGTATAATTCAAAAATTAAGCGACTTAAATCCTTGATATGTTTCTCATAAGCAATTACTTCCTTATTAAAAATATATCTTGCCAAATCTGACTTAAATACCTCATTTGTCTCTTGGATTTTTTCACATATTTCTGCTGTTTCAGGGACTTTTTTTGTAGGTTGTATAAATGGCTTCATCCAAAAATTCTCTTCTTCTATGAATTTTTTGCTATTTTCTAACAAAAATGTTTTTTGCTCTATCTCATTTTTAGCTTGAAAATAAGTTTTAAAATCTTTTTTTAAACCATCAAGTTCAAGTGTTTTTTCTGGACTTTTTATTTTCCCAGCTTCTCTTATATTTTCTATCATATTTTGAAATAAGTTAAAAAAGTTTCCTTCGCTAAAAGTCTTTCTATCCTCATTAATATTTTCTATTAGCAAAAATTTCCATCTATTATCAAGGATATTCTTAATTAAATCAATATAGGTATCAATATTTTTTTCAGCGTTATTTTGAAAAAATTCTTTTAAAATATCAAAATATCTGTCTTGTTCCAAAAGTCTATCTAAAATCTTTTCATAAAAAATCCTGTTTTTACTTTCTTCTACCATTTCATAAGTATATATATTTAAATGTGGAGCTATTGCCTTCTTAAATAATAGATTAGTAAAGCCATCTATAGTATAAATTTTCAAGGCTTCTTTCTTTTTAAGGATGCTTTCATAAGTATTTTTTAATAATTCCCTATTTATTTCAATACTCGGATATTTTTCCTTAAGTATTTGAGAAATTTCATTTCCCTGTGGACTTTCATTAATAAGTTCTTTTATAAATTCCAATATTCTTTCTCTTATTTCTGCTGTAGCCTTTCTAGTAAAGGTCATTACCAAGATATTTTCAAAATTTTCTCCTTGTAAAATAGCCCTAATATATTCTATAGAAAGTCTAAAGGTCTTTCCTGTTCCAGCACTGGCTTTTAAAACTAAACTATTCTTCACCTTCCCACCTCATTCTACAAATATCTACGTAATTACAAGCTTTACAAAGAGCTTGTTTTTCTGTTCTTCTATATATTTTATCAGCAACAAAGCTTTTTATTGTATTTACAACATCTTCCTTCATAAGAGTATTAGAACCCTTATCTTCCTTTTCTATCCATTTACTTTCCCAAGCATTATAAATATATTTTTCTGCCCTGTCTCCTTCTCCATAATAAACTATAGAATAAAAATCAAGTTGTTCCCCTTTTCCACCACCTGTTTTATAGTCAATTATATAGTTTTTACCTTGAGTTTCTATAATTAAATCTGTCCTAGCACTTAATAAAAACTCTATATCCTTCTCCTTATAAATTTCTAATTCCTTGCTTTTCTCTTGAGCAAAGGAAGTCAATTCTTGAAACTCTATCTTGGCTTCTAAACTATTATAAAAATTCTTTATTCCTTCTATGAAAATAGGAAACATTATCTTACTATAATAATTCCTATAATTTCTTGGAATATATTTACTTTTTCTTTGGAAAACACTTGTAAAAGTTTCTTTTATAAGTTCTTCACTTAAAGTATAATCACCTTGTAAAATTTCTCTTTGCTTCTTATCTGCTATTAATTCCAAGGCTTCGTGGATTATTATTCCAATAATACGATTATCTAGCTTATAGTCCATTTCTCTTGGATATTTTTCTAAGTCTAAAATACTTGATAAATAAAAATTATATGCACAGGCTTCTAAATTAGAAAAAGTGTAAGAGCCTAATTTAATAAACTTAGATTTTGCACATAGATTTTCCTTAGTTTTTTTCAAATTATCCAATTCATCTGTTTCTAAAGAAAAATCTTCTTTATTTTCAAAGAAATTTTTAATAAATATATTAGCTTGACTAGCTTTATATTTTTCATAATTTACCTTATAGTTTAAAATTAATTCTTCAACAAAGGGTGAACTATCAATATTTTTATCTTCATTTTTTAAAGAATAGATTCTTACTTCTTCATTAGTAAATATTTTTTGGAAAAAATAATATCTTTCTAATTCCCTATTTAATTCGCTAGAACTTAATTTATTTTCCTTTTTTTGCTTATCACTTAGCAAAAAATCTACCTTTCTTTTTTTAGGTAGGGTACTAGCACTTGCATCTAAAATAATTAGCTTCCCTTGAATATTAGCATAATCATCATAATTATTAATTTGATATTTTCCCTTAATTAGCTTAGTACAATTTTTATGTCTCATGTATTTTAACAACAATAATAATAAGCTGGTATTAACATCTTCAAAGTATAAAGCCCAATTTGGCTTATATTCTAGCATTTCTATGCTTAATATCTCAGATAAAACTTCAAAATATTTTGGAATTAAATCCTCATATTCCTCTTGGTCAAAGAATATATAATTGAATTTTTCTAGATTTCCTAAAAAATCAACAATATCTTTTAAAGTCTCTAGCTGGGAAACTTCATCTAAAAAGTTTAGTATATCTTGGAATTTAGTATAGAAACTAATATTTTTATCTTTGGAAATAGCAAATTCTATTTCTTTACTAGTGATATATTTTACATTTTCATTAATATATATTTTCATAAAGTAGTCATAGTCAAAATCACTAAGGTTAAAATATCTTCTAAAATCTTCATCTTCAAAGGCTAAGAGGAAGGTAGAAGACTTATAAAGAGGCGTTTTTAATGATTTTTCTTTTTCGTCTAAAATACTATGAATAAGGCTTAAAAACTTAAATATTCTCACTTCACTAAGGGGAACATCTGCATTTTTACTAATCAATTCTTGGTTTAAGAGTTTATCGTAATTAAGGTTATCAAAATCACAAGATATTAAATTACTATCTTCTTCTAAATACTTAATGGAATCAAGCATTTGAAAATTCTTTTCACTTACTTCACAAATATTAATCTTAGTACCTAGCAATTCTCCAAGTCCTAAACTCTTAAATTTTAAATTTTCCTCGTCAAAATCACCCTTTGGCATTTGCAAAAGAAAATCTATATTAAATTTTTTCTTTAATTCTCCTATAAATTCCCTTTCAAAGGGAGTAAAATTTATAATGTTAACAAAAATAATGTTTTTGTAAGTACTAAATATATCTGTAGAAAAATTATCCATATGAAATATTCTGTCTGGAGTAGTATAATTGTATTTGTCGAGTAATTCCTCATATCTAAATTTTAAAACTTCCAATTCTTCATAGGATTTTTCCTGCCAAGCTTCTAACTTACTTAATTTTTCTACCTTATATTCCCTTAATTCCTTATAAAAATTCAAGAAATTTTCAGCATAATCAATAATATCGTAGTAGGATTTAATTCCCTTTTCTTTTTTTAGTTGGGTACTAATAGCCTCATAAAAAAGTAAGGTTCTTTTTTCTTCCTTTAAAACAAATTTATTTGTTGTAAATAACTGTTCTCTAAATTGAGACATAGTAAAAAATAGGCTATCTTTTTTAAAAATATCCTTTTCTTCATCATTGTTTTTATAAAGATTTAATTCTCTATTATTTCTAAAAATATAAATTGTATCTTCATTATTTTTTATATAATTACTTAATTTATCTGAAAATGATAAGTACTTAAAGTTCATTTTTCCCCTTTCTTGTTGACTTTATCTTAGTTTAAGTATAGCATAAAAAATTAAATTAATAAAATTAATAAGTTTTTTAGAGAAAAGAAAAAGACCCTTAAAAAATTAAGAGTCTAGGTTTTTAGTTTATTTAAGCTGTTGTTATTTTTTAAAATTCATCAATGGAATTATTAATGCAGGATAGCCACTAAATGCTGTAAGAGTAGAGATCATAGTTCTAATATATGATAATAGAACAGCAGGAGCATTAAATTGTAATAATTCTTGAAGAATTTCATTATTTGTATCCTTGTCCCATGTAAAGATTCCAGAGATAACGACCTTAATATAAAAAGGATATTCTTTAAGACACTCTTTATTAAAAATAGAAAAATCTAAAATAACATTTGCTGTATTGTTTTCATTAATATTTATTTCAGTTTGATAATTAAATTCTAAAGAAATTTCCCTTTCATTTGAATAATTTTCATTTTTAACAAACTCTACATTTATAATATTTTGTTCTAATAATTGAAAGAAACTTTTTTCCATATGAACACCTCATTTAAACAGCTAGTGATAAATTTTTATTAATTTCATTTTCAAGTACATTTGTATAAGTAATTTTATTACTAGTTAAATATGAATCTTTATTCAAATAAACTTCAAAAAAATTATCAGTATAATTAAAATTATAAATTTTTTTATCTAGTTTTTTTATTTTCTCTAATTCATTAAATCTTTCTTGAGACATCTCTTTAGATGTTTGTAAAGCTTTTAATAATCCATTCATCTTAAACACTCCTCTAAAAGTTTAGGGTTTGAAATCTTTTTTTCATCCCGCACAGAATATATAACCCTAACTTTATTAGTTATTTTACAATTATTTGTACGATAAAAAATGTTTAAATCTTTAATACCTTTGTATTGACCATAACATTTAATTACTTTATACTCATTGCTTAACTCATCATAAAAATCAAATAACATATCAATTTTTTTCCCAATTGGAATTTCATTATTTTCATTTTGTAAAAAACCTTTTTTAGAAGAATAATCCTCCCAAAGTTTTTCAAAAGTTTTAGCAACTTCAATATCTGTTAAATCAAGTATTTCATCAATGATAATATTTGCTTGAGTTATCCATAAAACATTAATTTCTTTATGTTTTCGAAACTTTTCATCTTTCCAATAAGTTGCATTAGATTTATTATCCCAGAAGTACATTCCATAACCTAACCAATGGGTATCTTCACTAAAAATTCCAATTGAATTTTTTATAAAATTTTCGCATCTTGTTTTATCATTTGTATGATAACCAATAATATTTGGAATTAATTTCATTATTTTTCACCTTAGTTTATTTATATAGATTTTAACACAAAAAACTATAAAAAACAATGCTTTCTTTAATTTTGGTAAGTACTGATAATTCATAGAAAAAAGACCCTTAAAAAATTAAGAGTCTAGTTATGATATTTTCAAAATAAATCTAATAAAAACTTTATTCACCTTCCTGTTGCATGATATAATTTTCAAAATATTTTTAATGTTCTGCTTCTTCTCTTCTAACTTCTATCTCTTTTTGTTTTATCCTAATTATTTCCTCTTTTATTAGTTTAATATTTTTACTATTTGATTTAATAAACATATGTACTTGTGATATTAGAGAATTAAAACAAAATTCTTCATAATCATCATTAAGTAATTTCTTAAAATGAACACGAATATATCTTAATTTTTTATATAAAGTTTTATCTATTTCTTTAATATTTTCAAGACTTTCCTCTTGAATAAAATCATAAATTATTTTTGATGAATTTATATAGTTTCTTAATTTATTTGTGTCAGAAATATAGGTAGTTTTATATTTTTCAATTAATTCATCTAAAGATAAATTATCAAAATTTTCTATTTCTTGTATATTTTTAATTTCTATTTCATATAAATTTAAAATTAACTCAATAGATAACAATTCATAATGTCCATAGACAAAGTAAGCATTTTTATAGAGTGGCATAAATATTAAAATAACATAAAAAATAATACTTATGAAACTTGCTAAAAATAATTGGATAATAATTTCAAATAGATAAGCTCCTCCTAGAAATATTTCTTGTTTATTAAAAGTAAGTATTTTTAAAAATATTAATATTATCAAAATAATAATAATGCTTTTAAATAAATTATTTTTAGTTATTCCTTTGAAAAAAATATTTGTATCACTTCGTTCTTTTAATTTCATAGTTCCCTCTTTCAAATGAATTAATTTACTACAACTTCCAAATTAATTATTTTTTAAATTTATCTATTTTTTTTAATTCTCCTATAAAGAACTCTATAAATTCTCGAAATTTGTCTATTTCAAATTCTACTTCAATATAGTCTATTTCCTCTTTTTTTTCTATTGTTAATTTTGTTATCTCAATATTATCTTTAAAATTACATTTTTGATAATCATAATCCCAAAATTTTATTGATTTTATTACTTTTTTACTATCTGGCTCGCACGTAAAATTTCCATGGCATAAGCTATTTCTAATTCTCTTTATTAAAAAAGATAAATCTACCTTTTTTTTATGAGACATTATTTCGCATAATTCTTTTTTCAAAAAATCATGTGTTTTAGATAAACTTTTAAAATGTTTTTCTTTTGGAAAAATAATTAATCCCATGCATAAATTCAAAAGTAAAGTAACATCATATTCGGTCTTAGTTTCTTTTAAAATGCTTTCTGTTCGAGTTATAAAATCTATTTCTATTGTTTCAAATTCCATATATCATTATACGGTGTAACTATAACACCCTAACTCTCCTCTCTTAATTTTTATAATTCAACTTGAAGGTTTCAATAATATTAAATACTTTTATTTAATATACTGGTAAAATTCTACTCATGTTTTTTCCACAAACATTCTGTGACTTTCATATCTGAAAAAACAGCTTTAAAAGAACTTTTACTTGGAGAACAAGCCAGCAATCCTATATTTATATCTTCTTTTCCTTGGAAAAAATGAAAAATTCTCATTTGCTTAAATACTTTACCATCTATTGAATTTTCTAAGCAAAAATCATCTTCCCTTCTACTTATTCTATACCAAATTGTCCTTAAATTTGAATCAATATCAGTAGTTGCCCAATCAGAATATCCATTATTTGTAACTACACTCCCAAGCCATGAAGTATTTTTATCATGTAATTCAATTCCTGCTTTTACCCAATTATCACTATTTTGATAAATTCCTACTCCACATTGGTCAAACAATTCCAAATACTCAAATTCAGCCTTTACTGTAAAAGAAAAATATTTTTCATTAGTTGTTACATAAAGAATATGTGCATTATCATTTTGAAAACCATAATATGTTTTTTGCCATAAATCCGTATTAGCCTCTGTAAAAATTTCAAGATAGTCTTTTCTTAAATTATATTTTTTTGGTTCATAAAACCATTTTGCCTTATCCAAATTAAATTCAAACATCCTCTTATCTCCTTAAAAAATTTATTTTATCTATTTCTTTTATACTCTTCAATTTCCTCTCTTATTTTTCTAAGGTTATTCCTAATATCAAAGACTACAAGTAAAGTTTCAAAGAAAACTATTTCAAAAACTATCCCAACTATTAAAAAAATAATCATACCTGTAATACCATTGCTCGCCCAACCAGCTCCAACACAAATTAACAAAATAAGCCATAGAATAACCTCTATTGAATTTTCAAATACCCCTACAATAAAACTTCTTAACATCTTAAATCCTCCTCTTAATTATAAACTGTACTTTATTTTCACAACAAAAGTATACTCTCTTTTATATATAATTACAAGGTTTTACTGTTTTCTTTGTTTTATCATTTTATAATATGAAGTTTTTGTTCTAATTAAATCACAATATAAAAAATGAACATAATATATTATGCCCATTTTTCATTATTCATAAAAGTTATTGTCAGCCATTGCTCATAGTTTATTTCTTTTTCTAGTTCCATCTCCAGTTCCTCTCGAATAAGGTCTAATTCATACATAGATAGCTTCAAATTGGGATTATGACTTATAAAATTTACTTCAATGCTGATGATTCTACCTCTTTTTGCTGTTCTTAATAAAATATCGTCAAAATGATTTTTTATTTTTATTGTATTAACAACGCTATTTATAATTTTTAAAACTTCGTCATCAGGAGCCATTAATAATAATTCTTTAATATTATTAATTAAATCAATAACAGGTAATTTTATAAAAAATAAAGTTACAATAATAACCATTAAAGGGTCAAAATAAACTACAAAGTCTTTGTAAATTGTTTTTTCTATATAATAAGAAAAAATAAATCCTATCAAAACAGCAGAACTAAGGAGAGTGTCCATAAGCCATTCTTTACTTTCTATTTTTAATAATCCAGAATTTCTTATTTTTTTCTTTGAGTTATGAACATATATCCAGCATACTAAACATGCAATAGTTGTAAAAATTGAATAGAGAATAGCTGAAGGAGAAGATACAGAACGCCCACCTTCAAATATTGAATTAATAGCATTTACAAAGGCGTAAACACAAATTGCTATAATTATAAGAGATTTAAAAACAATGGTTATAGGTTCAACTTGTGAACGTCCAAATTGAAACATTTTATCATCTTCTTTTTTTATTATTTCTGACGCTAGTAGAGAAACAGCAGAGAGTATAACACTTATAAAAGAATAAATCCCATCAAATAATATTACTTGAGAATTAATTAAAATTCCCCAAATAGAACCAGTTAAGGCAAATAGAAAAGCTGAAATAATAGAAAAACTTAGTATTTTTTTTTCAATATTTTGAGTTAGCATATTAACACCTCTTTCTATGGCTAATAATTTAATTTTATATCAAGTATAATAAAAAGTCAATAAGTGTAGAATTGAATTTTCAATATGTAATTAGAAATATTTACTAGAAAGCTAGACTATTTTCAAAAAAAATGCTAGTATTATTTATTAAAGTTGAAAGAAGGAATGGTAATGAAAAATTTAATTTTTATTATATTTGCATTGTATATAAGCTCTTGTACTGGATTGAATTCTAAAGAAAAAGAGGTAGAAGTAAAAAGAAATTTTATAATAGAAAATATAAATATATTTGAAAGTATAGATAATAATGATTACGAGTCTATTTTATTTTATTTAAAAAATACTGATACAAATAAAAATTTGGATGAAAATAATAATACAATTTTGCATTTACTAGCATATAAGGATAAGAATAATGA
>Ga0075011_10000386_pt1 | contig 23357 bp, 18 predicted proteins | sample TARM_MetaG_T_14_FD_72354 | JGI IMG/M metagenome (GOLD analysis project Ga0075011, IMG submission 72354) | Freshwater microbial communities from Pennsylvania, USA, analyzing microbe dynamics in response to fracking - TARM_MetaG_T_14 | ecosystem: Environmental > Aquatic > Freshwater > River... | reverse complement strand
GACCGTTACCATTCTATGCGTCATCAAACGTACGTAAAAATAGCTTAACATGTAAATCAAAATCATCCAGCCGTAACGCGCGGGCGTTTGTGATGCATCCATCTCCAAAAAAACGTCGGCAATGCATAAAGAAGCGTAAAGATTGATCACAAAAAAAATAAGGCTGATGAAAAACTTTAATATAAAATAACGCATACGATGCTCCGTGGTATAACAAGACAATAGTGTAACAAAAGAAGGTTAAAAAGAGGATTTAAACGCGATGAATTTTATCAACGAACAGAGAATCGAACGAGGAAGCGCGCTAGGGGCATTTTTAAGCAAATAACGTAGTTCGTTGCACGCTTGCCCTATGCCGGAAGATTCTATTTTGCCGTATTTTGCCGCTTCATCCAAAATCCAACGGTTGTCCTTAAAAAAACGTCCGATAGTGCAGTAACGCCTCCAAATATCCTTACATGTCAAAACGTGCGAATGGTATACTTTCGCTTCGGCAACGTATGCGATCTTTTTACCGTCCATAATCGCACGTGCCGCAAACTCCATATCTTCGTTGGTACACAAATCTTTGGTAAATCCGCCTACTTCTTTAAAATAATGCGCTTTATACATCGCACAACTATCGGAACAAAAAAACGTCTTAATGCCCAAAACGGGTAAATCACTTTGAGATTTCACCCGAGAAATCGGCGGATAGTTTGTCGTGCGCGCAAACACTTCGATCGCATCGGCATTTTCATAAGGAATTTGCCGTGCATACGCTACGACGACATCGGGATCTTCAAACGCTTGAAGCAAATTTTTCACCAAAAAACCATCACATGGCATCGCGTCTTGCGTCATAAAAAGGTAAAAATCCGCTTCGTAATGTAACGCTAAATTACGCGTATTGGCATGGTTGAATTCATAAGGAGGTATTTTCACGTCTTGTACATCAGGAATAGCGATACTCGTATTGCCCGAATTAATCGTTAAGATCGAGAGTGTTCCTTCTTGCTTTCGCAAGGAAGGAATAATCTCTGTGTACAACAGTGCATCAGGGTTTTTGATGGGAATAATAACCTTCGTTTGATGATTACCGGCTTTTAGCATTTTCTCTTTCACTATTGATACGTCGGCATTAACTTTTGACCGTATGCCCGTAATTCATTTTCAATAAAACTACGCCCTCCATGGCTTTGTAAACGATACCCAAAAACTTCCATCTTATCGGAAGAATGAGAAGTTAAATAAAGATGCCCGAACGCGGCATTGGCAGGAATATCTGTTATTTCCTGTTCATAAACCGCTCTTTGCTTACTCAATAAAAAAGGAACAATTGAAGCACTTATAAATTTTCCATCTTTGTTGAGCCAATTGATTTGAAATCTTCCGCTAGTCTCTTTTTTAACATCGCTCGGAGCGACATCCAAAGAAATTCTATAAGATGACTGCATAGACGTACGCTCAAAAGAAATCACTCTAGGAGAAGCGACATCAACACTCAGAGCGTTTTGAAATTCTTCTTGTACTATCGGTATATATTTTTTCTTAATTTTATACAATACGTACAAGGCATTTTCTTTAACCATTTCCAACATTTCTGCAACTCGAGGATCTTGAGGAGGAAGTATTAAATAACCAGGATCTTTATATATCGTCGGATCAAAAGCCATAAGAGGAAGTTGCTTATTCACTAAATAATAGTCAAAATTTTGAAGAAGTTCACTCTGAGAAAGCTCTTTGTCGTCCAATCTTCTTACAAGCATACTGTTATACCATGTTAGCGTATAAAAATGTCCTTTATATACCCCTCTAAGCGCTTCATTATTGCTGAGTAAATAAATATTAGGATCGTTAATCGATTCAAGAAAAAGTTCTATTTCAGTAGAAGAACGTGTTAATTTGTCATTAGGATACAGCATATCCGCTTTAAACCCTAAGCCATTTTTAGTTTTTAGTAATAAATGTACATTTTCGATCGTTGCGATGCTTACCGCTAAAACGAGCAAAGCAGAAAAAACTCCACTCCACTTTAATTTTAAAATCAACTTCTCGCTAGCTAAAACAACCAACGGTATAGCAAAAAGAATTGCCCCTAAAAAATATCGAATATTAGGATTAAAAAAAGTTACGGAGACCCAATATGACCCTAATGACATCAACATCAGTAAGAAAACATACTTATTTCTCCAGAAAAAAAGCCATACTACGATAGCAAGCGGTATTAAAAGAAGGTGAAAGCCTACTCCTTTATCGATGTATTCCGTATTTCGAGACGTATGAAACACAATAGAATATAAAGAGGTAAAATCAAAACCTAAAAATCTTTTCCACCTTAAATATGGATCTTGGAAATTGACTAAAGCAAAATAGGGACTTTGAAAAAACGTATTTAAAAAAGGAAATAAAGGATTGCCTGTCTTATACCAGATCACGCCCATAGCCGGTACAAACGGCACAAAAAACAGCACTATTGAAAGCACTACACGCCCGATATGAACCAACGTGATGCGTTTGTAATTGACGGCTATCACTCCAAGTATATAAAAAGCCATCGGAACAATCAAATAAAACGCAACTTGCTTTGCAAAAAAGGCAAAGCCGCACAATAGCGCGATTACCGGTAAATTTTTTAGGATTTGCAATACGTGAGTGTAACGTAACAGCACCAAGGAAACCGCTATAAAAAATACGGGATAAAGATCGACGTTTAAAATAGTCGAGTAGGTATAAATAAGCGGCGTCGTAAAGTAGAGTAACGTAATACAATATAAAGGTAATTGCCGAGTGCTTAAAACCGATGAAATACGTAAGATCGCTATTAATGTTACTAATGAAATAACGACGTTTAAAAGAACTAAAGCTTTAACCCCGCCGAAAGTCATTAAGAAGAAATAGAGCATATGCGACAATAACGCGTAATCTCCGAAGATAATCGATTCGACTACATTATAATCATAATATCCGTGAGACCATATCTGAAACGGAATAACAATATGCTTCGCTAAAGAGTCCCATTGCGTAATAGGATACGAGGCCGGTATCGTATAAAAAATAATACCGCTTATAACCAAAACCAGTAGCAACGTATGTGTTTGTATTAACGTGCGCACGGTATCGTAGATATATTTCACGTCTTGAGAAACATGTCGGTATTGAAATACCATTAAAAAAATAGCAAAAACGATAAACAATGATTTATGATTAACATTATAAAAAGTCGTTAACCAAACGAAAAAACCGATTCCACCTAAACCAAGAGCCAATTTAACGATAAGGGCATCCGCTTTCTTCAAACGAAACGATACGAAGTTACCAAGAGCCAAGGCAAGGATCATGAGCCCAAAAACCAACGCGTAATCAAATAAAATATTGAAATAAACCGTCTCTAATAAAAAAACCATACTGACTAAAAGTATTGCATACCGTCTCATGCTCTCGTCGTGTCCTTAGGTAATAAATTTTTCTGAAAAACTTCCGATAAGGTTCTATCGTACTCAATATCCGAATTCATCGTAAAATCATTCTGTTTAAGCCCCTGTAAATTTACGGTTGAAATTCCTAAATTTAAGTGCAACTTTTCGATCATCCACACAAGAACATAGACTAATCCAAAAGGAATAAAGAGAAAGAGTATCGTGCATTTATAAAATTTCGCCAGCTGACGCAAGACCTCCGATAACGACGGTTCGGAAGTATAAAAAAGATTATACTCGTGCTTCGAAGCATTTTGCTCGTTGATCATGAGTGTGCCGATAAAAACCGATAAATCCTCAATGCCGATAAGTTTGATTTTTTGTTTACCTCCGTCAATCAACGGCAAAAGAGGAAAAGTCTTAACTTTCTTGATAATTTTTGCGAATAATCCGCCCTCACCGACCACTAACCCGGGTCGGACGATATACATTTGATGCTCTTTGAACCACTTCTCCGCATCGGCTTTTGAACGTGCATACATCGACGTATTGCCGGATACAACGCCGATGGTACTCAAAAATATTTGCCTCGTATTGCCTTGGCGGAGTAAACTTTCCGCCCACAACAGGGTTGCTTGGGTATTCGATTCCGCCGAAGCGGTATGATCATAAGCACTGTGGATAATCCAATCATACGTATCCGACATTAAAGGTAATGCATTTCCCAATGTACATGTATAGATTCGGCGATACGCATCAGAGGTGACACCCGTAGAACTCACACCGTCCACGAGATAGCCTTTTTGCTTCAAAAATGAGGCTAAGTGCTTGGCGATAAAGCCGCTTGCACCCGTGATTAATACCCTCATTAAGACATTCCGCATGCTTTTGCGATACGCATTGCATTTGCCATTAACGTCAGACTGTAATTTGTAGCAGGGATACCGTTAAAGGTCGAACCGTCCGCTATATAAACATTTTTATTTTCGGGCAACTCTCCCTCAATCGTTGTTTCATACGCCGATGCGGGATTAAGGCTCATCGGCAAAGCTCCGCCGTAGTGAATACCGTTTCCGTGCGATACGCGATACGCAAAACCTTCTAGCGTTAAAAGCCCCAAAGAGCGAAGTACGTTTACGGCTTCATGCACTAGAGGTTGAGGAATAGCATGCCCCGTTCCTACAATATCGACATCGTTTGCCTGCGTCAGCGAAAGTTCGGCGTAAATTTCCGGATCGGAAGGCAAAAAGATTTGAGATGCCATCATTCCCGGCAAAATGTATTTCATAAAATTTAAATTATCGGATGCAGGGAAAGGAAATTTATCAAAAAATTCACTTCTCATGGGTGACGTTACTTCAACAAACGCACCTATAACCTTTTTATCAAGTATCTTACTTTTATAAATCATGCTCAGTTGCGTCAATCCAAAGGAATCTTCTTCCAAAGATTTTCCAAAACTACCGGGGAAGAAAAAAGGAAACTGAAGAGCCGGATTATCCGTCAATTTCAATTTTGTCTTATGGTCTTCTCGCGATTTTAAAACGATTCGTGCCGTATTGACGACGCCGGCGGCAATGATAATCTTTTGTGTTTCAAAGCGATGTTCTTGCTTGGAAGCAAGCTCATACGCAATCACTTCGATTTTGCCTTCTTTTTCCTTCCAACGATCGACGAAGAAACCTGATTTATAAACGATTTTATCGTGCAGTACGAGCTCTTGTAACGTCATAACGGGCGTATAAAGTGATGTATGGTCCGGTTGCCAGAATTCAAGATTATCGTATTGACAACGCTCTCGCTTACCGTATGCATTGGCACTCACACCGATTCTAGGTCTACCCAGAGAGATATGTTTTTCTTGAATGTGTGATCGATGTTTGGAATAATAATTCCATATTTTTTGAGAGTTCTTCGATAACTTCAAAGGCTCTTGCAAATTCTCGACGTTACCGAAATACGGCGATAAATCATCGTTCGTTCCGGAAATGCCGATATGAGCTTCCAGCTTTTTGTAAAACGGTAATACATCTTCAAAATCAATAGGGAAATTTTCAAAATCTTCATCGGAAAAGCGCATTAAGCCGTTGCCCCAAGCAACGCCTAAACCGCCTTTTGCATAACTGGTTATGGCGTTATAATTGGTTTGGCGAACATTAAAAAACCGAGGGTCGTCCGTTACGTATTGAAAATACGGCGACTTTAGTTTTGCCGGTAAAACTTGCTTTTTAGCATTAAAATACTCTAAAGAGTCTCCTACTAAAAAAGAGGTACAATCTCGCGTTTTTTTAAGCGTATAAAGATTTTTTTGATCTTCTATTTGACGCAAAGGTACCAATCCGACGTCAATGACCATCGGCTTTTTCCCCATTTCACTCAGTTGTAGTGCCGCGGCGGCGGCTGAAGCACCCGCTCCGATGATGATAATATCGTATTCAGGCATTTGCGATTTCCTTAGCAGCTTTGGTATAGGCAGGAGAGATTAAAAAACAAAGCATCGTGTGCCACACGGCTTTTAACAACGTCGTACAGACGGCAAAACGATTCTCTTGCGTATTGGTAAAACGATTAAAATTTGCAGGAGAAGACTCTCCGAGAGAAGTGGCTATCTTAAATGCCGTTGTCAGCGGATTGTTGAGATTTTTTCTTCGCGATAAATATTCTAAATACTCAAGGTTTAAATTGCTCTGTAGTGCTTTTTGAAGTGAGTCCATTTGGTGCGGGCTGTAAAGCTCACATAGTTTCGTATCAGCGTGTCGAGCTATGTCTAGTGCCGTTTTCTCGGGTGAGACTTTAAAGAGATGCTGATAACATTGTGCGGTTATATCCATAGTTGATTCCTTTTAACCAAGCTTTTTATGCGGTTATATTTTCTCTAAATCGCAAAGTTTTTGCAGGTACTCCGGCAACGATTGAATAAGGCAAAGTATCTTTCGTCACAACGGAATTTGCACCGATAACCGTACCTTTGGCTATCGTAATACCCGGCATAATGACAACGCCCGCTCCGATCCATACATCGTCTTCGATAACGATTTTTTGAGGTATCGTCGGTCTAGCAAAAACCGGAATGTCTTTGCCTTCAATAGGATGTTTTCCTGAAGAGATCGTCACGTTGCTTCCGATCAAAACGTAGTTACCGATTTCAAGGCCGCCGATCCCGTTAAGGTACGAGCCTGAATTAACGCCAAAATTGGTACCGACGATCATTCTATCGGTATGAACAAGGATAATACGAGGCTGAAGCCACGCAAAGCCCGTACATTTTTTAAAAAATATTTTTGCAAGTATTCCTCTGATAAAAACACCTAAAGTCGTAGGAATGAGCATAGCGATACCAAAGAAGAGAGACTCGCACTCTAAGCGTAACAAGGTCGATAGCGAATACCCTTTGATCTTCTCTTTCAAGAACAAGAAATAACGTACCATTAGGCAAGCCCTTTAGATTTCGACAAAACGATAATGCCGCATACGATAATAACCATTCCCGCAATTTTATACATGTCAAACGACTCTTTAAAGACGACGAATGCCAACACCATATTGAAAAGATACGTCATTGCCGTTAACGGAATGATGATGGAGAGCGCATAATTGGATAAAAGATAGAAAAATATCAGCATCGATAAGACATAAAAACTGACACCCAATACGATATACGGATTAATCATCAAACCGAGCAAAGCATCAAATTTAAAAGAAAGAGGCTGTTTTTGAAACTGCAATTTCCACAAAACATTCGCAAATGCATTTAAGGCGCAGGCAATCGTTGTAGGGACGAGAAGATTTAAAAACGTCATGGCGATTAATCCTTTTTCTTAGGTATATTGTTAATATCGATTTGAATAGCTTGAAGTAAAAACTGAATACCCAAAATAATAGGCAAGACTGCCAGCATAACCGTACCCACAGGTGTTGAAGCGGTTTCCGAAGCCGTGATCCAATGGTACAGTCCAAAAACTAAACCGAACGTCAAAAAAGGAATACCGAATATGAGGTAGATCGATATCATATTAAAGTCATAAATAAAATATTTTAAAAAAATACGTTTGACTAAACCTTTGAAAAGTTTTGGAGGGAAGCCAAATAATGTCCGAGTAATACTCAACGAACTTTTTTCATCACCGTACTTCGCCGGAATCGGTATATCGACGACAACGGCATTTTCAATATTAAGATGAATTAACATGTCAGACTCAAAAAAATATCTTCGTGCGATTTTATCAAGTTCTAAATTTTCGATTGCTTGCCGACTAATGGCCGTATACCCGTTCGTAGGGTCCATAACCGTCCAATAGCCCGAAGCGGCTTTCACAAGAAACGAAAGACCGCTATTACCAAAAAGCCTTATTTTAGGCATTTTAGCCAATGCTTTAAAATCCGTAAATCGGTTACCTTTCGTATAATCCGCTTCATGATCTACAATCGGTTGAATCAGTGCTTGTAGATACGCCGTATCCATTTGCCCGTCGCCGTCAATTTTGACTACGATGTCGGCACCGAGTTCCAAAGCTTTTTTGTACCCAGAGATAACGGCACCGCCGACGCCTTGATTTTCTCCGTGATACACGACGCAAACGCGAGCATCGCTTAGGTCTTGCGCTATTTTACCGCTGTTTTGAGGGCATTTGTCGTCAACGACGATGATATGTTCAACAGTTTTAGGAATACCTAAAATGACACTTGCTATATGGTGTGCAACTTTATAGGAGGGAATAACGACGGCTATACTTGGCTTCATAATTTTTTCTCTGTTTGGTTTTTTCGTACAAGAATGATTTTTGACAATGAAAACGTTAACGGGATAGAGAGCACAATGACGATCAATATTCCTATATTATTGGCTACGGTCGTATAACGATTTAAAAGATAAAGCACGGTAATACCGAAAAGATACTGCGCGAGATAAACAAAAGGAAATCGTAAAAAAGAGTGTAAAGACATTGCTACGTTAAACACTATTTTTGCATTTAACACGTATGAAACACCAATACTACAAAGATACGAAAGGGTATACGCCAATTGATAATTCATAACCTCTAGAAATGCGACAAAAAGAACATAGGCAACAACCGTATTGATCAAGCCGACAAAGACAAATTTACTATAAAATTTCATTGTGATCTTTCGTGTAGATACGATCGATAATTGCCGGCTTGCTACTATCGTCTTTCAAATAGATTCTTCCGATATATTCGCCGAGAATTCCCATGACGATAAAGTGTATTCCCCAAAAAAAGAGATCCATGGTAATATTGGCGGCAATACCGCTTGCAAACGGAAATCCCCAATAAAATTTTGCCAAAATGAAATACGCCATTAATATAACGGATAAAATCGATGTCGTAACGCCGATCCAAATTGAAAGCCTAAGCGGCAATATCGTTCCGCTGACAATTCCGTCCGTCGCATAAGAAAAATACCTTCGCGTATTAAATTTAGACTCTCCGTACTTTCTTTTTTTGCGCTCATAGGGTACGCCTATCGTCGTAAAACCTATACGACTTAACAATCCCGGTAAATACGGTTCAAAGCTATTATGGTTACGTAACTCCGTTAAGACACGCTGATCGATAAGCCATGCTCCGGATTCTATTTCAATGCTATTGTCCAATTTTTTCTGAATAAACTTAAAGACATTTCGCAAAATCGTTAAGTATCGAGGCTCATCGCGTTTCATTCTTTTACCGTAGACGATGTAACCGCCATCTTCCCATTTAGCAATAAATTCTAAAAGCAAACTCGGCGGGTCTTGTAAATCGCAATCAAATACGGCAACGCAATCCGTTTTGACGTGCAACAGACCGGTATAAATCGATTTCATCACACCGAAATTCTTTGAATATCTTAAAACGGTAATCCGACTGTCGAGGTCGGCAAGTTGTCTTAATTTCGCAAAGGTTGAATCCGTACTACAGTTATCTAAAAAAAGAAACTTAAAAGAATAATTCTCAATCGTAGCAATCAACGTACTAAATGCTTGATAAAATATCTCTACGTTTTCTTCCTCATTATAAACCGGGCATAGTAGCGTTATCTCTTTTTTACTCACTTACTTATCCTTTGGAATTCTTTTATAAATCACGAAATTCTTTCCGAGATAAAAAGCTTTTTTCTCAATCGTAAAGTTGTCCGATATTTTACTTTGCAAAAACAGTGCTATTTTCTTTCGTTCGTTAGCATCCGCAACAAACGAGACGATTTCAGGAACGCTGTCATTTTGTTCACCGACATATTCGATGACTAAATACTCATTGTCATTCAAACCTACCGGAAAGTAATCTATTCTTTCAAGTCCTCTTAGAACCAACGATGGCATTTCATACTCTAAAGCAGAAACCTTTGCCTCATGAGGAATATCTGCAAAAAATGCCGTAAAGAAATCTCTAGTACTTTGCAAGATTTTATTCGTCGATGAATTCGGTAAAATTTGACTGTAACCGAATACTTGAGATTTGATGTTAAAAACAGCTTTATTGTTTTCATAGTGTATGTAGTTTGAAGCAATCGCCAAAACAATCACAATGCTAAAAACGGGATATTTTAATTTTGTCTTCCATTCGTATACTTTCAACATTCCCATTGTGGATGAAAACAATAAAAACGGAAGATACATATCGTGGTAATGTGTTGAGAAATGAATTTTTTCCGCACCGCCGATAGTGATAATAAGATTAGGAAGTATCGTCATTAATGCCAAAAATAAATATTTCCAATTAAACAGCGAAAGAAGAATGAAGGGTAAGAGCGTCATTAAAAAAATCAATGTTTTTTGACCGCTTGCCGTCGTAAAATCCATGCTAGCTAAAAACGTGATAATCAGCGAAGAAAAGCTAATTTGCGAATAGTACGGAGAATGCTGAAAAGCATACATGTAAATCAAGACATATAAAAATCCACAGAACGGAAGTAATAAAATATTGTAATCTTCTTTAAATGACCATGTTTTCCAATAAAATAGAAAAAATGCAAGCACGCTTAGCGAAGACATAATGGCCGTTCGTTCGGAAATGAGAACCGTTAAAACAAATACGACGCCAATAAGCCAATACGGAACGCTTTTTCTATCGGCAAACTTTACATGTAAAAGAAATAATAAAAATAATTCATGGAAAATGAAAAATCGATCAAAGTAAAATTGACCTACGATATTTCCGCTAAAGGGAGGATAGAAAAAGACGATACCGATAAACACCAACACGTATAAGCTATTGACATTATAACGTCTTAAAAAATATGCCATTAAAAATAAAGTTCCGGATAATGTAAGAGCCATATATCCGGATGCAACTTGAAGTGCGCTCAATCCAAAAAATTGGAAAGAGGCAAGTAAATATGCGATGAGATACGGATGCCATTCCGAAAAATCTTGCATATAGTGTAAACTTTTATAATCGGCATTATTATAATAATCTAACGGTGAATTGAGATAAGGCATCAACGAATAAATTGAAGAGAAAGCGGAACTTACCATCCCTTTACCGTCTGCAATATTATGGAGCGTATCGACAAATCCGGCAGCATCTCCCGCCCACGAATAGTACATAACGCTAAAATATTGAAATAAAATAATACAACATACGCCCCAAAGCAGTAAGAATGCCATATTTTGCTTATACGAAAAAAATCTCATACTAACGATCCCTCAAGAATTCTTTGATTTTGTCTACCATGTAATCCAATGCGGCATCACTCATACCAGGATATAGCCCGATCCAAAAACTATCGTTCATAATTTTATCGGTATTGCTCAATGCCCCGATAACTCTATAGTCTTGATCTTCAATGAGCGTGTCAAACATCGGATGACGTAACATGTTGCCTGCAAAAAGATTTCTTGTTTGAATACGATTGTTTTCCAAGTATTCTACAAGATCGTTGCGCGAAAAGTTTACATGTTCTTTTAACGTCATCATAAAGCCAAACCAACTCGGATCGCTCTTAGGTTGAGCTTCCACGAGCGTTAGCTCTTGAACGTCTTTGAGACCTTCATAAAGTTTTTTAAAATTTTCTTTTCGTTTTTCCACAAAACGTGGAAATTTCTCCAGTTGTGCACAACCGATCGCCGCTTGCATATCGGAGATTTTTAGATTGAAACCGAAATGGCTATAAACGTATTTATGATCGTATCCTTTGGGCAGACTTCCGAATTGTTGCGTAAAACGGCATCCACACGTATTATCGACGCCGCTTTCACACCAACAATCTCTTCCCCAATCGCGCATGGAGAGCATAATCTTTTTAAGAAGCGGATTGTCCGTATACGTGGCTCCGCCTTCGCCCATGGTCATATGATGCGGCGGATAAAAACTACTGGTTCCGATATCTCCCCATGTCCCCGTCGGTTTACCATCATACAAAGAACCTAGGGCATCGCAATTATCTTCAATTAACCATAAACGGTGTCGATCGCAAAACGCTTTAACCGCTTCGATGTTGAAAGGATTACCGAGCGTATGAGCTATCATCACGGCTTTCGTTTTAGGACTTAACGCTTTTTCCAGTTGCGTTACGTCAATATTAAAGTGTTTTAATTCCATATCGACAAAGACCGGAACCGCACCATATTGCACTATCGGTGCTACGGTCGTCGGAAAGCCTGCCGCTACGGTAATAATCTCATCGCCGCGCTTTACTTGTCGTTCTTTAAGCAACGGCGAAGTCAATGCGTAAAAGGCTAACAGATTTGCCGAACTTCCGCTATTGACTAAAAACGTCCATCTAACGCCTAAAAATTTTGCCAACTCTTTTTCAAATTTTTTGGAATAATCGCCGTATGTTAGCCAAAAATCCAGCGAGCTATCGACAAGATTGACCATCTCTTTTTCATCAAAAACGCGTCCGGCATAATTAACGCGACTTTCACCGGCAACAAAAGGTTGAGACTGTCGTGTTTTATGCACCAATTCGTAATATGCTTTGGTCTTTTCTAAGATTTCGTGTTTTAGTTGTTGTTCTTGCGTCATTTTATAGTTTCCTCTTGCAAAATTCTTTGAATACCTTCTTCAAGGCCGATACGCGGTTTCCAGCCTAAAGCCTCTACTTTTTGGATATTGGCTTGCATCTTCATCTTTTCATTCTTTCGATAAGAAATTGCACCGAAATGAAGGCTTGTTTCAACTTTTTTCAATTTTTGGAATTGTGTAAAAAGCATTGTAACGACGTCCTTCACTTCAATAGACTTTCCGCTTCCTATCTCAAATTCTTCATAACGTGAACATTGATCGCACGCACTTAGAATAACATCATAGGCACGCACGACATCGTCAATGTAAATAAAATCCCGTTTTTGGGTACCGCTTGTTAATTCAATCGTCTCGACATTTTCTTTGAGTTGATTGAGCAACCACTCGATGAACTTTTTCTTATCGTCTTTGGGCCCGTACATATGCTCTATTTTGATATTAATCATTTTTGTTTTATCGCAAGATAGATACTTCATCCACTCGACGAATTGTGCCTTTGAAAGAGCGTATGCATTAATATCCCGATCTAAAAGCGTATCCGTATTGATAAAAACTTTAACGTTAGCCTGTAGTGCTTTTTCCAAAAGATTGACGCCGTACGCAATATTGGTTGCCACGACCGAAGCGATCGTAGCATTGTTTCTACCGTAATCCGTAACCGTATTGATAACGGCATCGACTTTATAGCGGCTAAAAATCTCCGATAAATCGATGCGGTCGCTATCGTACAAATGCACTACGTTGACGTACTCTTGGATTCGCTCCAGATTGGAACCGGAGCGTTTAAGTCCAAGAACGGTATACCCTTTATCACAAAAAAATTTTACCAGATAACTGCCTAAAAATCCCGTTGCACCGGCTATGAGAATCGTCATGTTTTACACGGCCCACGGAAGATGTTTTTCTTTTGCATCGTGGATATAACACTCTAGATCTTCACATGTTAAAATATGTCGATTTTCATAAAAAGCTTTATACCATTTGACAGTCTTTTCAAACGTTGTTTGGCTATTCCAAACATCTTTCCATCGTAGATGGATATGAGCTTTCGAGCAATCCAATTTTAACAAATTCGCTTCATGAAGCTGAACGGGTGCAGAATCAATTTCATAGTTTATCTTATCCCAATGCTTCTTAACATGTAAGACGACTTCTTCTACGCATATACTTCCCTCATCACTCGGTCCAAAGTTCCACGACTCGGCAAATCTTACGTTTTCTTCAAGCAGTTTTTGACCTACCAGTAAATAACCGCTCAGAGGCTCTAACACATGTTGCCAAGGTCTTGTTGCCTTGGGATTGCGAATACTCACTTTTTTACCTTGGCTAACGGATACCATAATGTCGGTCATCAATCTATCTTTAGCCCAGTCACCTCCACCGATGACGTTACCGGCTCGACATGTTGCCAAAAGAGTGTGGTGCAACTTTTTATAATCATGGATGTTAAAATAAGAGTTGCGGTACGAACTTGCCAACAAATCGGCACACCCTTTGGAGGAACTATACGGATCATATCCGCCCATCGGATCATTTTCTCGATATCCCCAAACCCATTCTTTATTTTCATAAGCTTTATCGCTAGTAATGTTCACGATTGCTTTGACTTTGTGTTTTCGACATGCTTCCAAAACTTTGAGCGTACCGATAACGTTCGTTTCATAAGTCTCAACCGGATTTTCATAAGAATATCGCACCAACGGTTGTGCCGCTAAATGAAAAACGATATCAGGTCGATATTCGGCCATGGTACGATCTAAGGCGTCAACATCTCTGATATCTCCGATAACGGAAACCATATCCGGTTTTAAAAGATCGAAATGGTTCGGATCCGTAGGTGCGGGAAGTGAATATCCGACGACCTTAGCACCCATTCGCGCTAACCAATAAACAAGCCACGAGCCTTTAAATCCCGTATGACCGGTGACTAAGACGGTTTTAGCGTTATAAATTCCTCCGAAAAGCCGATACATTACCATATCTTCCATGGAGCGTTATTCTCTTTCCATAATTTATTGAGCTTTTGATTGTCGCGTAGCGTATCCATAGGTTGCCAAAATCCCTCGTGTTTATAGGCGACCATTTCGCCGTCGCGTGCTAAATTTTGTAACGGAGCTTGTTCGAAAACACAGCTTTCGTCTTCGCTAACATAGTCAAAGACCTTGGGCGAACAGACAAAAAATCCTCCGTTAATCCACCCTGCTTCCGTTTTGGGTTTTTCTTTAAAACTTTTTATATTCATTTGTTCGTCAATATCAAGATTTCCAAATCGTGCTTCCGGTTGAATAGCGCTCATCGTAATCGCTTTCCCGTGTTGCTTGTGAAAAGCAACCGTTTGAGCAATATCGATGTCGCTCACGCCGTCACCGTACGTTAATAAGAAAGGTTCGTCTCCAATATATTGTTGGGCGCGCTTAATACGTCCCCCCGTCATTGTATCAAGACCCGTATCGACCAGCGTTACTTTCCACGGTTCACTCGTATTATTATGCACTTCCATGCTATTGGTTTGAAGATCTATCGTGACATCGCTTTGGTGTAAAAAATAATTCGCGAAATACTCTTTAATGTAATAGCCCTTATAGCCTAACAAAATAACGAATTCATTAAACCCGTGATGGGAATAAATTTTCATAATATGCCACAATATCGGTTTCCCGCCGATCTCCACCATCGGTTTTGGTTTTAAATCCGTCTCTTCCGATATTCTCGTTCCGTAACCGCCTGCTAATAACACTACTTTCATTTTTCCCTCTCACTTTATATTCATTACCGTATTTCTAAGAAACCTACTTCAAAACGTTCCTGAGACTTCGCATCTACTATCTGGATATGCAACTTACCCTCTTGTAAAAAAAATGTTTGAGGCACACTTCCCGTGATGAGATTGCCTTCAATCGCAGTCGATATTTTTTGCCCATTCACTAAAATTTCTACTTGTCCTAAATCGAAAGTTGAATTAATTTTCATCCACAATCCGGCATTGCCGTTTGGTTGTCGATTAGGAATTTCACCTTTTTTTACAATCTCTCGAGGTCCCCACCCGGCAATGTCTAGTTTTTTATGTTCTACATGTTCAAGACCAGATGATTGTCCTTTATCGATAATTTTAAAAACTCCTAGAGCTTTTTCTATCTTACCGTTAGACGACTTAACGCTTACTTTTAACTCTCCCGTGTTACTAAAAAACTCTTTAGGAACGCTTGCCGTAATTAAATTAGCACTCACTTCCGTACGTAAAGGAGAGTCGTTAATATAAACTTTTAACTTGCCTAATCCCGAAGTAAGACTTGTTTTAATCCATAATCCAGCGTTGCCATCGGCTTGTTTATTCGGAACATTTCCTTTTTCTACAATTTCTTGCGGACCCCAAGCGTAGATTTCCAGAGTATTATTGGTCAATACTTTATAAGCAAAAATACCGATACCGATACCCGCTAAAACAGCTAACGTCGCCATGAAGCGTAACGTATAACGATGGAAAAAAAATTGTTTCGACTTCGTCGATACTTCCGATATATAGTTCTCTACCGATATTTCTTCACTTTGATTTGCATTGGCTTTTTTCTTAAGCTTTTGAATCGGATGGTCAAAGCAGATTAATAAAATCCAGGAAAATGCGGTTGTCGTTATAAAAGCACTTATAAAGAACGACAAACTTCTCGTTGCGTCAAACCAAAACAAAAACCACGCACCGACCGTAGTATGCAAAAGATAAACCGGATAAGACAAATCGCCTAATAAAGTATCTATCTTTGAAGGCTTGATACGGTATAAAGAAATAACCACCCATGCAGATAAAAGGACGGAAATATACAACCCGTATGTCCACGGCCATGTACTGATCACACCGATTGCGAGACAATGGGCACCCCAAACCAACAAACTGATTGTCGGCATTGCGATACGTTCAAGTTCGTTTTTATAATGGTTGATGAGTGCACCGATTGCAAAAGCAAAATAGCCGGTTAAAAAGTCGCTATACCTCGCCGCAAAAGTTTCAACCGTCATTCCCATTTTACAACTAAGCAAAAATGATAAAATAGCCCCAAGCCATGCCGCATTTTTACTATATGCCATAAAGGGAATTAACAAATAAACTCCGACTTCCACGGCAAGGGCTCCCGATACGGGAACAAGAGCACCGCCTCCGGACGATACCGGCAGAAGCGTTATGTTGACCAACCACGATACAAAAGAGTTTGGCATATAAAATTGAGGATTTAAAGCTTTAGGATCAATATGATAGCGTGCTAAAACAATAATACTTATAAGCCCCATAAGTGCGGAGAGATAATATAAAGGAAAAATTCGTAAAAAACGGTTATAGGCATATTTTTGTAAACCTTGAATGGCAAAACCGTATTTATGACGCAAAATTTCCGTCATTAAAAAGCCGCTAAGCACAAAAAAGCCCCATACGGCATAGGCGGCCGGGCCTCCAAACATATTTGCCCAAAGATGCGAAATAGCAACGAAAAATGCGAGTAAAAACCTAAAAGTTCCCATTCCTATCTGCATGTTTTTATATCCATTATGCGAATTTGTTGTCTCATTTTACTATACATCAATGCTATGCATCTCCGTTTCAATCATCTCATTAATAATTTCTTGAAGATTTTTCGTATTTTTCCATCCTAGAGCTTCTTTAATCTTCGTCACATTACCGCACAATGCATATTTTTCGCTCGCCCTGTAAAAGCGGGGGTCTATCCGAAGATAATCTTGATAATTTAATCCCAACCGAGAAAACGTCATATCTAGAAAATCACGTACGCTATGCAATACTCCCGTCGCTACGATTTAATCGTCAGGTCTTTTAGCTTGCAGCATTAACCACATCGCATTGACATAATCCGGTGCATATCCCCAGTCTCTTAATGCGTCGACATTCCCTAAAAAAAGTTCTTTTTGCAACCCGAGTTTTATCTTGACGGCCGAAGAGATAATTTTTTTTGTTACGAACTGATTTCCTCTGTGAGGACTTTCATGATTATACATAATGCCGGTACACGCGAAAATATTTTCTTTTTCTCTATAATTCTTCAGCAAAAAATGGCTTGATACTTTAGAAATCCCGTAAATACTTTTAGGATTAAACGATGTGTGTTCTGTTTGCGGACTTTCCGAAGGCTCTCCAAACATTTCACTACTGCCGGCAAGAAAAAATCTACACTCTTTATTGATTTCCAAAAGAGCCGAAAGTAAACAATGCGTAGAGTTAAAATTAATGACCATCGTTTGAAATTCGTCGTTTAAAGAATAATTGACAAAGCTTGCAGCAGAAAGATGGTAACACTCATCAGGCTTAATGCTCGACAAAATTTTATAAATTCCTAGATGGTCGGTGAGTGTTCCTTCATGTAAGAAAAGATCATTTTTAATGGAGTCGATATTTTTCAATTTCTGATCATCCTCCAAGGACTCCCTACGAACTATCCCGTGTACTTCATAGCCTTTAGATAACAATAATTTCGCCAAATAACTTCCGTCTTGCCCCGTAATGCCCGTGATGATTGCTTTTTTCATAGGGTTTCTACTTGCAATTCCGGGATAATCGAATGCATTTTTAGCTTCATACTAGACTCCGAAAAATTCTTCTTACAATATTCATTACCCGCCATCGAAAGACGATTGAGTTCGTCGTAATTTTCATACAAATGAATAATTTTATTTGCCATTTCTTCCGCCGTGTCGGAAACAACCATACAATGATCCGCGTCCATCAACCCTTCCGAACCGATAGAGGTTGTCACGACGGGTAAACCTTCATATAAGGATTGGACGATTTTACCTTTAATGCCCGCACCAAACCTTAAAGGCGCTACTAACAAGCGACATTGCTGGAAATATTCTTCTAATGTTTCATCGCTGACAAACCCGGTCACGATAATATTATCGGAAGCAAGGTTTAAAATAGATTTTGGAGGGTTTGAGCCCAAAATAAAGAGTTTGGCATCGCTATAATTTGCTTGTACGCTAGGCCAAATTTCTGCTATAAACCATTGCATCGCATCGACATTCGGAGCATGAACAAACCCTCCGACAAACATAAAATTGCAACGTTTTTTTGCGTCATACGTAGGAGACTTAAAGGTATCGAAAATATACAAAGGTGCACAACTAGCATGAATCGAAGGATCTTCTTTGTGAAGTTCGTCGACCTCGATATTTGAATAAAAAATTGACATGTCAACATTGCGCATCACGCTCAATTCCAATTTTTTCGACTGTGCGGCATGGTGCAAAAGTGCTTCGTCTTTTTTGACGCTATATTCCCGCTCTTCTCTCAAGTAGTGCAAATCGACGCCGAAATAAATAATTTTTGCATGAGAATACTGTTTAATAAGATCGATATATTTGATCGCAATATGCGGTCTCGATACAATAAAATAATCGAATTGATCTGCATATTCTTTTAACCATGCTTGCCAATTGTCTCTGTAGTATACCCCTTGAAGCACTTCGATACCCAAGCTTTCTAACGCTCTTTTATAAGGTTTCCCCGGGTAATCGTAGAAGTTGTCCCCTAAAAATTTAACGTTGATACCGTTTTTAACGAAACCTTTAAGATATTGATAGGTCGCTTTAGAACCGGCATCGCAATCATAATGAGGAAGATAGTGGTCGATAAAAAGCAAATGCGCCCTATTGTGACTTCTATCGCGAGCCAAGAAGACGTTTGTTGCATTATCAAAATGCTCTTGTTCTAAAACCGCTTGCCATTTTTTGAAGAATTTTTCATGATTTTTAACTTGGTAATGTTTAATACCCGATTGCGTATCGGTACCGTTTGAGATACCTTCAAAATGCACGACAACCGATTTTGGTTCGTACACCACCTGATAGTTTCGTTTTCTCACTTCAAAAGCCAAATCAGCATCTTCGTAATAAGCGGGAACATACCGTTTGTCAAACCCGCCGATCTCATCCCAAAGCGATTTTTTGATCATAATACTGGCACCGGAAATATAATCTACTTCTTTGACGTAATTATATTCAGGTTTCATCGGGTCGTCTAAACGACCGTAATTCCATCCGCTTGCATCCTTCCAAATAATACCGCCGGCTTCTTGGAGTCTACCGTCCGGATAAACCAACTTCGATCCGACCATCCCGATCTTTTCATTGGATTGCATCAATACGACTAAAGATGAAAGCCACTCTTTTTGCACTTGCGTATCGTTGTTGAGAAAATGAATATACTGACCCTTGGCACACTTTGCCGCATGATTACAATTCAGTAAAAAGCCTAAGTTTTTTTTGTTTCTGACGATCGTTATATTTTTGGCGTAAGATGCAAGATTGATCGTTTCATCATTAGAAACATCATCCGCGATAATAATTTCATACGTAACGGTATCGGTATTTTCCAATATCGATTTTAAACACTTGTACGTAAAATCAAATTGATTGTAAACCGGAATAACAATCGAAACCAACGGTTCATGAACCATAGGAAAGTTTAATATCTCTTTGTCTTTGGTATCCGCCACTAACGAAGGTCGTAACTCGACATTGAGCGGTACTACCGATTTTGCCTTGACTTTGTTAAGAGCGGCTTTAATTCCATTATGTTTAATTTCGGCAAAAAACTTTTGACGCCAATCAGGACGCTCTTTAGCTACTTTTATTACATGTAGGAGTTTTTTTAATTTGTTCTTCATCGACCATCGACCTTTTTCTATTTTCAACAAACTTATAATATCTCTAAACGGCTTCGTAACCCTACAACTTGCGCTGGCGTAAAGCGACGCTAATTCTACTTTAACCGTATTTAACTCCCTCTTAGTTAGGGTCAATTCTGCTTCGGTTTCTTCAAATTTTATTTGATTTGAGGATAATTCCGTCATAATTGAAGCTAAACGTGCTTTGGTCGCGGCTAATTCCGATGCCATATGGGGCAGTTCCGCTTGTGTTGCCGTTAATGCTATTTTCACTAAATTTAAATCCGTCTTCGTTACATCAAGCTCATTTTTAGTTTTTTCGTATTCAACCTGTGTTGTATTCAATTGCAAAACGGCTAAGTTCCAATTGGTTTGAGTCGATGTTAATTCAGCCGTAGCCGCATCTAATTTTACGCGTAACGAAGTGACTTCCGCTTCCGCTAAGTCTAGTTGTTCTTCCACCAAATTCAAATCATTTTTAGCGACCTCTAATGCCCTCAACGTTTCATTAAATTCCGTTTGTGCCGTTTCTAGCGCCATCTTCGCCAACTTTACTTCCATCAAGGCAGCGTTGAAGTCGGCTTGTTTTAAACTATTGGCATGGTTATAATCATCTTGTAATTGCTTTAAGCAAACTTCAATTGCATCTTTTCCCGTATGCACAAATTGCATCTTACACGTTAGCGCTTTCACATTGTTCAGAACATTAACGTTAGGATCAAAATAAATTTGAGGATTATGGGTATTAAAGAAAAAGTTATTACCGTGTCGAATTAAATGGTTGGCCGAAATATGGGACATCAAGTCTATTGCATGACCGTCGTCTCGAATAAGTTTTAATTCATGCAAAACAAGCACGCAAGCATCGTTAAATACGTCTAAACGCAAAGTACACTGAGACGGTTTTTCCGATAAAGCAAAGACAAATTCTTGTTCTTGCGCTCCCTCGGCAAGATGAATAGGTAACTGTAAAAACTCTTTTTCCGCGAAGTCTTCTTGCGGATCATAGACAAGTTGCATGAGAGGCGTATTCGTATATTGCGGTATCTGAGTTGATTGTTTTTGAATCTCCTCTTGTAATGCATCAAATAACGTTTCGTCACTATCTATCGCATCATAAAAAGAAAAATCAACCCCAGCATCTCTATAACGAGTTAAGGAACGCTCTAAAAATCGGCTCAGCCATTGGGGATGATGCAAATAATGCTTTGTCATAGCATAACGCGTAAGAATAAAGTATAAAAGCGAGCTTTTATCCGTATCGGTATTGTGTAACGTTTGATCGATCACGTCTAGTGACGTAGCATCGGCGGCAAACTCAAAACATGACTTACCTAGCGTAATCAGCTTTTTATCAAAAAGCAGTGTTTGCAAGCCAAGCGAAGAAGATACGGTAATAACCGCATCGACAAAAGGTAATATAAATTGTCCGGATGCATGAATGGAATTAAATAACGCGTCAAAAATAAAATGCGGATATTTCACTTGCAAAAATTGCACGGCTTCCTTGGACAAAACAGGATATTCCGGATGCATATTGACAACTACGCCGATATTTTTCGGTATCCGATCCAATAAATATACGCAATATTCATATTGGCTTTTAAATGGAGTTAAATCATCAAACAAATAATATCTCGAAAACTGCAAAGGCACCAATACGAGAAATTCAAATTGTTCTTTTTTACGGTAAAAAAAATCTTTTAACGGATTGTTTATCGTCATAACATGTTGACATGTTGTTTTCAATTCCCCAAGAAGTTTTTTTTGCTCGTTCGTTACGTTCAGGTTTTTGATTTGGGATTGAAAGGTATTTAAAAAAAGATTGCTATGCATACCGATCGGATCTAAGAACCAAGATTGAGGATAAGGCGATCTTGAAAAAAGACTGTATTCATGGTGCAAAATGAGAGCACGAGGAAACATATTTTTCAAAAACGGTACCGGAGAAAACGTAATAACAATATCAGGGATAAAGTGATCTAGCTTTTGACGTAAAAGATTCTTATAGCTATCCAAGTGCTCTTGCGTATAAGCCCCAAGATGCCAAGCCGAAGTAACATCCAAGTAATTCGTTGTATCAAAAGGCGCTAAAAGCTCTTTTTGCGTCATCGCAATAATAGGAATGTTTACCTTTGCGACTTGACTCAACGGTTCGTTGGTGATTAAACGAAAATTATAAAATGTGTCGCTTTTTTGAAGCGTTTCTATAATATTTTTGCAAACAACGTTGACCCAATAATCTTTCCAATAGGGTTTGTCTTGTTCAATTAACGGTTCAACGTAAAAAAGAATATTCATTGATCTCTCGCTTTATTCTTATAGATCGTAATTTTTTGATCGCGATAAATGGTGTCAAACGTCTTTTCCAGATACGCTATATAATGGCTAAGTCGCTTCTCATCCGGTATCGTATCAAGATTTTGCGGATACCAAAACACAATATTAGAATCGGCTAATTGTTGATAAAATGCAGGATTGTCAAAAGGATAGATCTGGTATGCATCCGTATATCTTCCTACGGGCTTCGTATCAAAATACACATATGCGTACGGAGAAAATGTTAAAAATGTTACTTTGTTTTTATTTTGAGCTATCAACGCTTCAAACTTGAAAAGCAATTGAATCTCTTGAGAATGAGAAGCCAACTGCTTCGGTAGTGATTTTACAGTGTCAATACCTTTTTGGATAAACTCGTAAGGAGCAAGATAGCCCGCTTTATCGAAAGAAGGTAAGGAGAAGAGAACCGTCATTAAAAAAGGCGAAATTAGAAAGATTTTTTTCAAGTTGCCGCTCAAAAAGTACATTGCCGTGGGCATTGAAATCAATACGGCCGAGAACCAAAATACACGCGAGTCGATTCTGCCTAGAAGAATTTTAAAAACGGCTGCCATTATAAGCACTAAAAAGACATAAGGAATTATTTTTTGATTTTTTTGAAAAACCAACTCTTTAATTGCCAATGCAACGGCAATCAATAAATAGAAGAAAGTGACCAACAATTTAGCCGATATTATATTCCCCGGCATTAACGAAGGAACGGTATTGCCCCATACAAAATCATTGTATTGAGCAGGTAAAACGGTTGTGATCTCGATAAATTCTTTGATTTCTTTAAATCCGCACACGGCCGACAAGAGCACAATAATCGTTAACAAACCTAAAGCAAATGCCCCGATATGCGTAAAACTTTTCAAGAAGAAACTATATAAAAAAAGACAACATACGATAGCAACAAGCAGAAAAACACCGATATCGACGCGTAAAAAATAGATAACCGTCGTCAATATTCCTAATATAAAAGCCCATTGCGTTCTCCTCTTCAC
>Ga0075011_10000383_pt1 | contig 23425 bp, 22 predicted proteins | sample TARM_MetaG_T_14_FD_72354 | JGI IMG/M metagenome (GOLD analysis project Ga0075011, IMG submission 72354) | Freshwater microbial communities from Pennsylvania, USA, analyzing microbe dynamics in response to fracking - TARM_MetaG_T_14 | ecosystem: Environmental > Aquatic > Freshwater > River... | reverse complement strand
AATACTCTATACAGGTCAGATAAAAAATAACAATAATCACCTATAATGATTAATTTAGTGGCCGGATAAACCAAATTTAGGTGAATGAAATGAAAAAGATTTTACATCTCTTTCCAGTGTATCTCGTGGTAACGGTGATAGCTGGTATACCGATATTAATTGCTCTCTCTCTCGCTGTTTCAAACATAATCGATTTAAATAACCGAGTCACTGTCGCCAAGCATGATCAGGAGACAGTTCAGTTAATTTTGCTATATGACAATCTTGCTCACAATTTAGCTCTTGAACGTGGCCTGACTGCCGGAGTACTCGGCTCCAAAGGTCAGGGAGCTCAAGTAGAGGCCTTAAAAAAACAACGTATCCAATCTAATCTTCATATTGAAGCGCTTAATAATTTCCAGCCCCATCACGTATCAGCATCGCTGAGCAACAAGCTTAAAGCCGATATAACAACAGCGTTGCAGTCATTAACCAAGCTAAGACAACAAGTTGACACACTCTCACCAACTCTTTCACCATTTGCGTACTATTCCAACCTTAATCAACTGGCCATTGATAACGCTCAGGTTCTTCTCGCCACTATAGAGAGCACAGACATGGCAGAGCTGGGTAGCTCTCTGATAGCCGTCGTGATGATGAAAGAACGAGCGGGACAGGTTCGCGGAGCCCTAAACGGAGCCTTTGCCCGTAAATCCTCAAATCCTGGTCAATATGCGGCAATTAACAATTATATTGCTTCCGGTAACTATGCTGAACGTTCAGCGCAGGTCACTATGCCACCGGCATTTATAACCCAACTGAATGAGTTTAAGAATTCGGACACCTGGAAAAAAGTGGAGCAAGTCCAACAGTCGTATCTGAACCAAGTGGACAGTTTAGATAAACTTCAGGGCCCGGCTCCAACCGAATGGTTTGCGTCTGCAACAGAACGAATTAAACTGCTGAACCAGTTACGAAACGCAATACAACAACAGATGATGTCAATATCGGAGCAACAATCCGATCAAGCCTCAACCAATGAAACCATTATTTCCATTGTGAGTGCCATTGTAGCGGTTATACTGATTTCGGTATTGATTCTGTCAGTAACAAATCTTCGCACCCGAGTAGGCAGCTTAACTAAACAACTCTCACAGATGTCTAACAGACGCGATCTTAGTGTCACGTTTAACGCTGAGGGGCGCGACGAAGTTTCTCAAATTGCTCAAAGCGTCAACGGTTTAACCACCAATATCCGAAAGCTTCTGACCAAGGTAACCAGCTCTAATGATCACAGCTCTGAACGTTTGCAACAGATTATCCAAAGTGCCCGTGATCTGAGTAGCAGTAGTCAGTCAACCACGGCTAAATGTGACAATATTGCCACAGCAATGACCCAGTTATCTCAATCCAGTGTTGAAATTGCTCAGTCCTCAGAACGGGCATTGGAAGAGACCAATACCATGACATCTCAGGTAATTGACTGTCAGGGTCAGAGCGAATCCGCTTTTAAAACAGTGGAGGCATTGGTTGAACAGATAGAGCAAACTCAAGTCTGCATGCAAAACCTGGAAAACGACTCACTCAGCGTAAGTAAAATAGTGGATACGATCAGCGGCATTTCTGAGCAGACCAACTTACTTGCCCTAAACGCTGCAATTGAAGCAGCACGAGCTGGTGAACACGGCCGAGGTTTTGCCGTTGTCTCGTCTGAAGTTCGAGATCTCGCTCAGCGCAGCAAAGAAGCAACCGAGCATATTACCCAGCTACTAAGTAATATGTCTGCCAATACTGAGACTGCCGTCAACTACATGGAAAAAAGTCGTCAGGCAACACATACAACATTTGAGTCAGTATCCACCGTACATAAAAGCGTCGCCGAACTGGAAAACATCATTGAAGCAGTTAATACCCATATTACCAGTATTGCCAACTCTACCGTTGAACAGTCGAAAGCCAGTGAAGACGTGGATCGTGATATCGATGTTCTGGCCGAAATTGCGCAAAATACCGGACAACTCGCCACGGATCTGAATAATATCGTAGAGAGCTATCATCAAGAAGCAAATTCGGTTAAACAACAGCTTAACGAATTTAAATTGTCCTAAAAAAAAGAGTCATCCCACTCGGGATGACTCTTCTTCCTTCAAATTAAAATGGCACTTCAATGTGCATCATTAAATCCACTTGATAATCATCATGCCAACGATAATCCATTCGCATTCGTGGTTCACCTGTTTGCTTATTACCAAACCCAAGGCTCAGTAATAAACCATGGCTTTTCAGCCAATCTTCTGTAGACATCTCGCTTTGCTCTTTTAAAAGCTCTGTGGGCATCCAAACACCAACGCCGATGTAACTGTGGGCGATTTTATGAGTAAACAATGGTTCATCTTCAGATTGAAGACCCCACTGCTCCCAATATTCACTAACATTTTCATTATCTTTAACAAAGTCTAATTCGAAGAGTTGTTGCGACGCGTAATCAATACCGTTAATCAGTGAGATACACCATACGCGACTGTCTGATAATTGTACGGTTTCAAATGGGTTATGTGCTTCATCATCAATAAACGAATTACACGCATAAGCCAAATTTGAAACCAAAAGCAACAATATGCATGCAGCAAAAGATTTCATTAACCAGCAGCTCCGACCTCTCGAAGCTCTGATTTTCTAATAGACGTTAAGCTGCTTCAATAAGACTTCCACACTTGGAGTGGTTAAATCACTTATTTCAGCCTTCTCTGACAAACGACGTCTGATATCAGTACTACGAACAGGTATTCTTTCCGGACAAACCATGATCGACCAACGCTGCAAGATTTCAGAAGACTTGTAGAATTTGTCGAAGTTGAGCAAATTATCAGGACCAATGACGAAAGTAATGTCAGCTTGAGGAAAAATCTCTTCAACCTTTGTCAACACGCTGTAAGTCGTCACACTCTTACCTGGCTCGACAAGTTCTTGTTCTAGTTTAGACAGTGACACTTTATGTGAATCTATGTCAGTGATGAACGCTTCAATCAACTGACAACGAACATCGAAGTCCAGCATCTCTTTTCCCCATGCATGAGAAATACTTGGCACAAGCAAAATGCGGTCAAAGTGGTTTAATGACTCAATGACACTTTTATGCCCAAGACTCGGTGGATTAAAAGCACTGCCAAAAACAGCAATTTTTTCCATCATTACCTCTTTTAAGAATGAAATCTCTATTCTCGGTTTTCTATTATGTTGTTTGAGGTATGATTATACCTAAGTGACTTTAAAATGCAGGAAAAGGAAACCTAATGGAACAAATGATTCGTGATGAGATGCGAGTTCTCCCTAGCATCGATCCAGAGTTCGAAATCGAACGTCGTGTCGCTTTTCTAAAACGTAAACTATTAGAGTCTGGCTGTAAGTCTCTGGTTCTTGGTATCAGTGGCGGTATTGATTCAACCACAACCGGCCGCCTGGCTCAGTTAGCTGTAGAAGCACTGAATCAAGAAAAAAACACCAGTGACTACCAGTTTATTGCGGTGCGTTTACCTTATGGTTCGCAGAAAGATGAAGACGAAGCTCAGTTGGCACTCTCTTTCATTAAGCCAACGCACTCCGTTTCGGTAAACATTAAAGCCGGTGTTGATGGTCTTCATGCCGCGTCACACGAAGCTCTCGCTCATACAGGCTTACTGCCACAAAATGCCGACAAACTTGATTTCGTAAAAGGTAATGTTAAAGCCCGGGCTCGAATGGTGGCTCAATACGAAATCGCAGGTTATGTTGGCGGCTTAGTTATTGGTACTGATCACTCGGCTGAGAACATCACCGGTTTTTATACTAAATTCGGTGATGGCGCATGTGATCTGGCTCCTCTGTTTGGATTAAGTAAACGTCAGGTGCGTCAGCTAGCGGCCACTCTGGGCGCTCCGGAATTACTGGTAAATAAAACACCAACCGCAGATCTGGAAGAACTTTCTCCACAGAAAGCGGATGAAGACGCACTAAGTCTGACCTATGACCAAATTGATGATTTCTTGGAAGGTAAACCAGTGGACAAAGAAGTCACCGATCGTTTAATTGCAATCTATAAAGCTACGCAGCACAAACGTGAAGCGATTCCAACCATTTACGACTAAGTAACCATCTGAATGACACTTCAAGCCAAGCCTATTACGCTTGGCTTTTTTACACCTTGCCACTGAACTCAGTACATTTTAATTACATAATTCTTATGAGCTGATTACGAATCAGGCAAATACTGTGCTTAACCTCCAATAAAAATAAAGCCATTATCTGCAGCTAAATTTATGTGAACAAAACTTCATATTTTCTTGCAATAGACAGACACAATATCAATAGAAATAGCTGATTTGGAGAGTACTTATATGTTGTATTTGGAGTTTTTGTTCCTATTGCTGATGCTGTACATCGGCTCTCGTTATGGCGGTATCGGCCTCGGGGTCGTTTCCGGTATTGGTCTGGTGATTGAAGTTTTCATTTTCAAGATGCCGCCAACTTCACCGCCGATTACCGTTATGCTTATCATTCTTGCGGTGGTTACTTGTGCATCAATTCTTGAAGCAGCTGGAGGTTTAAAGTACATGCTTCAGGTGGCAGAGCGACTACTACGTAAAAACCCAAAACGGGTAACACTGATCGCACCTTTCGTCACCTATACAATGACGTTTATGCTGGGTACTGGCCACGCTGTTTATTCAATAATGCCTATTATTGGTGATGTCGCGTTAAAAAACGGGATACGTCCTGAACGACCAATGGCTGCAGCTTCAGTTGCTTCACAAATTGCCATCACAGCGTCTCCCATTTCAGCAGCCGTGGTGTATTATCTGGCTCAACTATCCAATATCAACCACAATATAACCCTCGTCTCAATCTTAATGGTCACGGTTCCGGCAACTCTGTTTGGAACATTATTGATGTCACTTTATAGTTTAAAGCGCGGTAAAGAACTGGAAGACGACCCTGAATATCAAGAGCGTTTGAAAGACCCTGTATGGCGTGAAAAAATTCTCAATACAACGGCAACAACGTTGGATGAAGTTTTGCCACCTGCCGCTCGTAACTCTGTTCTGCTGTTTATTCTTTCTATTTTGACTATTGTTGTTATCGCCATGGTACCCGAGATCAGAACCATCGCAGAAGGAAGTAAGCCTATCAGCATGGCGGTTGTGATCCAGATGATGATGCTCTGCTTCGGCGGTATCATTTTGCTCGCAACCAAAACCGATCCTCGAGGGGTACCAAATGGGGTTGTATTTAAATCAGGGATGGTTGCGGCGATAGCGATTTTTGGTATCGCCTGGATGTCTGATACCTACTTCCAATATGCAATGCCTCAGTTTAAGTCAGGGATTGTTGAAATGGTGACTAACTACCCATGGACATTCGCATTGGCGCTATTCATTGTGTCAGTCGTGGTTAACTCCCAGGCAGCGGTAGCACGGATGATGCTACCCGTTGGCTTAGGACTGGGGTTAGAACCCGCTCTGCTTATTGGTTTAATGCCAGCTTTATATGGTTACTTCTTTATTCCTAACTACCCTTCAGATATCGCTACGGTAAACTTTGATAGCACCGGAACCACCAAAATTGGTAAATGGTACTTTAATCATTCCTTTATGGCAGTCGGCTTAATCGGGGTTATTAGTGCAAGCTGCATTGGTTACTTACTAAGTTCCATATTTATCGGATAACCAAAAACCTGCAAATAACATTATAAGCATGGGTTCTGACCCATGCTTTGTATTAATCAGTCGCAAATGATGCAAACATCACCTCAGAAAGACGCCGACATTCGCTCTGTCTCATAATTAAGACAAATATATCGTTACATCTCCCATCATATTCTCATATAGTGATAAGCCAATCAGTAGTAACAAGTATTTAGCATTTGCAATAAATATGAAAAACGCGATTCACGCACTAATAGTTTCTCATTTATTTCGACACAAGGTGTTTGAACGGTTAGCTATGCTTGTTCCTGTATTAATCATCTTTATCAGCGTTTTTTCTTTAGCTGCTGTTCATAATGTTTACGCAACCCGAGAACATGCCATCACCTATGGTCAGGAAGTCATTCTGACTTTAGAGAACTATATTTCAAACACAGCACAAGAACTGCAGGTACTAAGCAAAAGCCTAGATAATCATTGCGATAAATCCAGCGTTCAACTATTACGTCAATATGTGTTCCACTCTCCAACAGCCAAAGAAATTGAGCTATTTAACTCAGAGGGTAGAATTTATTGCTCAAGCAATCAGGGATACACAGATCGTCAGATTGATTCGATCATACTCAGCAGTATCCACAACAACCAACCGCACACGACAATTTCTTTTACCCGTTCTGGCACTCACGATAAAGCTATTAGTATTTACTTTGCCAATAACGATTATGCAGGAAGTAAAGTTTTATTGCCCCCAGAACAGTTTATACAGCTCATATCATCAAAACTCAAAGAGCACTACTTTGAATATCAGGTTGAGATCTTTCATCACTCCGTGAATGTTTTGGATTTGAACATAAACAACGATAATGAACTCATGGAGTTTCATTCTCAGCTATACCCAATCGCAATTTCATTGCAAGTCACACCATTATCCTACTGGGTTCATTTTAAACTGAATTTCTGGAAAATTATCTTTTTAGCCTGTCTGGTGACGTTGTTCTATCAAGGCTTTCGCTCCTACAGAGTAACCCGAAACAGTCTCGCTTTTTCACTTACAGAAGCGATTAATAACCAGGAATTAGAACTTAATTTTCAGCCTATCGTTGATATTCATAACCAGAAAATCGTTGGCAGCGAAGCATTAATTCGCTGGCACGACAAAGACCACGGTGCAATTCCACCAAGTGTCTTTATTCCGCTTGCTGAGCAAATGCAGGTCATAGAACCGATAACCCTACAAGTATTCAAGCTGGTCACCGCGTTTGCCAAACAGAACCCACACCTCATGAAAGATCAGTACATCAGTGTCAACCTCAGCCGAACCCTAGTTATTAAACCTAAATTCATTGACTTTTTAACACGCTACGCGCACAGAAATGCCGCCATTTTGCCACTATTGCTGATTGAAATTACCGAAGATAATAACTTTTCAACCGAAGAACTGGTGATTGTCAGAAAACACCTAACTCATTTGAAATCACTGGGATTTAAAATAGCTATGGACGATTTTGGAACTGGTTATTCTGGCCTGAACTTTATCCACCAGCATCAGTTTGACACGATAAAAATCGATCAGGTATTCATCAATGGGCTGAATGACAACTCCGCCATTCGCTCTGTATTACACTCAATGATCAAACTGGCGAAACAACTGCAAATGCGTGTTATTGCAGAAGGCGCAGAAACCCATGACCAGGTAGAGCAGTTGCGCTTATTAGGGATTCAGTACATTCAGGGCTTCTACTATTTTAAACCCCTCGCAGCAGAAGACTATTTATTGAAACTGTCTGCTCAGGGGGATTAATACCAATCTGGATAATTAAAGGTTCAACAAACAAAGAAGCCGACTCAATAGCCGGCTTCTCGATAAAATAACCATTAACTCTACGGCACACCGTGCCCTTTAGAAGCAACCCAAACCCGGTACCACTGCTCACGCGTCAACTCAAGTTTAAGAGCTTCAACAGCCGCTTTTACTCGCTCAATCTTACCAGAGCCCACAATCGGTAGCGGCTTCGATGGTAATTTACGAACCCAAGCATAAATCACCTGATCAATACTCTGTGCGCCTATCTCGTCACGAATTTCTTCAAGGACTTTACGCACACGAACAGCTTGTTCAGATTTACCGGCAAATATTTCCCCGCCGCCTAAGCACGACCACGCCATAGGTAAGGTACGTAATAATTGCATTTGGTCCAGCGTTCCATCATGTGCCACTTCAAAATTAAGAGGGTTAATCTCAACCTGATTCGTCACTAATGGTTTGCTTAAACGAGACTGTAAAAGATCAAACTGGGCAGGCGTGAAGTTAGACACACCAAAGTGTTTTACTTTCCCGACTTTATGCAGCTCTGTAAATGCTTCTGCGACTTCATCGGCATTCATCAATACATCTAAACGGTGAATCAACAAAACATCAATTTCGCTCACACCCAAGCGCTCAAGTGAATTATTCACTGATTGATAGATGTGTGCAGAACTGGTGTCATAGTGATTAATTTTTCGCTCAGGATACTTGTCACTGCAAAGTTTGATATCGCATTTAGTAACAATCTGCAGCTGCTGGCGAACCGAAGGATCAAGCGCTAATGCTTCACCAAACAGCGCTTCACAATCGTAATTACCATAAATATCCGCATGATCAACGGTGGTGATACCCAACTCAACATGCTGTTTAAGGAAAGTGAGTCGCTCCTGAGGCGTCATCCCCCATTCGCCCAAACGCCAATATCCCTGTATCAGCTCTGAAAACTCTGGGCCACGAGGGGCGATGGTTACTTTTTCAACCATAATGTTACTCCTATATAGAATGGTATATATCCTATTCTGGTTTTTTGGCTACCTCAATGAGTAACCCATGGATCTTATAATTGGTTTATCAAGTTGTGATAATTTCTACACGCTACGAAATAAACACTGGACAATCACTTATTACGCAAATTTCAGGTAAACCTCATCCCCGTCAGTTTCAAGTTTGGCTATAACCTGACCATATTGGAAATCAATTCTTTTCGGAAATTGCGAGCGTGACTGGTTCAAAAACAAAACTAAAGATTTATCGACTTGCTGATGTGTCGACTGAAGTAACTCTTCAGCGACTGAAAACTGTGCATCACCAATGGTGATATGGTTGATTTTAAACCCATCCTTACGCAGAGCTAGCTGAAACTGGCTCCAGTTATAAGATGAGTATGGCGCATTTAACGTTAAGCTAGCGATATTGCCTTGGGCGTCTTCTTTTACCTCTCCCCACACTTTCAACTTGTAATAACGAAATTCATCACTACACCACTTCGTAAGTGTGGCGTCATCACTGCAGTTGATCCATTCCGACATTTGCCGAATGACTTGATGAGTAGGCCATGTTGAATCGCCACCAAGAAAAGGAAGTAAAAACCCGGGGTGAGCTGCGTAACCTGAACCAGTCACAAGTAATAACAACAACCAACGAAACATCATATCTCCCAATTTAGTTGTGCTTTAGTCTGCTGTGTCGGATTAACATCGACAAGTACCCTTTCGCTAATACTTCTACGCCCCTGTTTGTGAACTTGTTCAACCTGGCAGGGCGTAGACTCAAGAATGATGTGACTATAAAACTGCTGAATTAGTATACAAAAATAAAAACTCATCCCCACGCTCACCCTACCGCTGGGGGTAAACTAACCTGGCAAGGACGTGAATGTGCATGAAAATTAATTTGTTAACTTTCGCTTTATTGACCCTATCAGCAACCGCTACCGCATCGCCTGACATAACAATATCCACTACCACTAACAGCCGTAATTTCCCGCTGGATAGTGAAACACCGCTTGTCGTTCCATTAACCAAAGACAATTACACATTAACGGTCGCCGGTATTGAAGGTCATTGCTCTGCTGATCCACAAGCGAAAATAAAATTTAATACGCCAATTAACTTAAACTGCGGCTCGCCGACGACCATTCCGATTAAAATTCGTTTTACTGGTGATTATGCCTTCCACTATCAAGCTCAAAATCACACTCTGAGCTTTGTTCGTCAGGCTAAAAAGAGCACCAATAAGGAATTTAAGCGACCAGTTCCCAACGTACAATGTGAACAGTACGCCGGGGGCGAGGTTGTTTTAAATATCAAAGATGAATTCGCCGAAGGCACTCAGTTAAGGGATGCGTATACTGGCAATATCGTTGAAGTTAAAAATCAAGCGGTAACCATTACCCCTTCACCGGACAGCGGTGGTTTGGTTCTGCTTGAACCCGTCGACACTCAACCTCAGCCCTTTACCTACCGAAACGCCAATATCTACTTCGTCATGGTTGATCGTTTTAATAACGGAGATACAACCAATGATAACCAGTATGGACGCAAAAAAGATGGCAAACAGGAAATTGGCACCTTTCATGGTGGTGACCTACAAGGTGTCATTGAAAAACTGGATTACATTAAAAGCCTTGGTACTGACGCTATTTGGCTGTCTCCGATTACAGAGCAGGTACACGGCTTTGTTGGCGGCGGTGATAGCGGTTCATTTCCATTCTATGCCTATCATGGATACTGGACTCGTGACTTCACCAAAATCGACCAGAATTTTGGCAATGATAAAGACTTAACCACTTTGGTCACACAGGCGCACCAACGTGGCATGAAAGTATTATTGGATGCGGTTATTAACCATTCTGGGTACGCAACACTGGCGGATTTGCAGGCCGACCATATCAATGTTGTCAACGACGATAACTTACCTGAAAAGTGGGCAAATTGGGCACCTTCCGATGGCGAAAACTGGCACAGTTTCCACAGCAGTATTAACTACAATAGCGCTAACTGGAAAAACTGGTGGAGTGGAGACTGGGTACGCGCCGGACTTCCCGGGTACCCGCAACCAGGCTCTGGTGATATAACGATGACATTGGCTGGATTGCCGGACTTTCGAACTGAATCAACAGAGTTTGTAAAACCACCTCAATGGCTATTGAACAATCCCGGTACACGTGTGGTTAATAAAGAAGACTATACGGTGGCAGACTATTTAGTTGAATGGCAAACCGACTGGGTAAAACGTTACGGTATTGATGGTTATCGTGTCGACACAGTCAAACACGTAGAAGGTGAAATATGGCAAAAACTGAAACAAGCAGCCAGTCAAAAGCTAACTCAATGGCGTGAAAAGAATAACCAAACAGGATTGCCCTTCTGGATGATGGGAGAGGTATGGGGGCATGGCGCTTACCGTAGCCCCTACTTCGATGACGGGTTTGACGCATTGATCAATTTCGATGTGCAGAAAAAAATGGATAAAGGCGCCGCGTGTTTCAGCCAGATGGAATCCACTTACTCGGTCAATGCTCAAGTCCTGCAAGATAAACCCGATTTCAATCCGGTCAGTTATATGTCGTCACACGATACCGAGTTGTTTTTCAACCGCTTTAAGTCTTTCGATATGCAGCGTAATGCGGCGAATGCATTACTACTAAACCCCGGGGCTGTTCAAGTCTATTATGGTGATGAAATTGCGAGAGAACTAGGCCCATACGCTGATGATTTTCATCAGGGGACGCGCTCTGATATGGTTTGGAAACTAGATAAACAGCGCCAAAAACTGCTTCAACACTGGCGGACTGTCGGTCAGTTTCGTCAGCGTCATCCAGCTATTGGCGCAGGTGAACATAAAGTGATTAAACAAAATAACGCTTATGTGTTCTCCAGAAACTGGAAGGACGACAAGGTCATTATTGGTTTTGTCGGCCATTAGCCAAATAAGCAAACAACGCCCCTGACTCACTTGTTAGGGGCAAATTTATCTCAATCACACCATTGCCGCTCAGACTTAGTCAGCTTTTTAAACAGAGTTTCACGCCTGAGATCTAAAATTTCCTCAATCAACTTTTCTTTAGCTTTAAGCCCAAAGTGTCGTGCGTAGTTCTTCACTTTTTGAATTTCGTCCTGCTCTAACTGATAAACCTGCTGTTTCAGATAGGCTTCAGCTTCGCGTTTGATCAAGCCTTGCTGCTGCAACCGTTCAATTATCAAAACATCAATATCGTGAGTCGCTCGTGCCATTATTTCCTGCTTTATTAATCGCTTACACTGCTATGACTAACTCACATAGCGTGCTCATTATTGTCAGACGGGCATAACCTACATGCCTTCGGTTAAAATTAGGTTACAGCACAAATTGTTTAAGCCAGTTTTCAGCAAATTCTGATATCAGTTGATGCAAACCCTTGCATTAACCTGAGATAAATTTCGGCAAAATACAGACAACAGAATATCTACCGAGGTTGCAAATTCTACGCTTATAAATCAGTACGTTAGAATGAGCAATACTCTGATCATCAGAACAGATTACCCATCCAGAGTATCGGAAGACACCAAGGTAACAATGAAAATTCGAGGCAAACAAACAATGAACACTTTGGATACGGATACTTTGATTGTGATAGAACCACAAGCCCAGAACAACGCTGAAAACACTGTAGAAACCAATACTCAAAACGTCACGACAACATCCGTTGAAACACCTTCCAAGCCTGAAAACAAGGTGGAAGTCGCCACTACACACCAGGGGTTGCCTGAATCCGCCCCAGTTCAAGAACAGATTGCGATTGATGATAAGCCAAAGAGCCAGACACAAACTCAGGCCGATGAGTCCCCTGAAACAGCTCAGCCAACGGATATCACTCATAATTCTATAATGGTTGAAACAACGGCCGTTCAACCAACGCATAAGCAGCAAGCCGAGCCCGAGCTGAGTGTGGTTGAAAACATTAGCGAGTCATCCGCACAATTAGTTTTAACACCTGACACCGACACAAATCCGCAAACACAGCCGGATACGGAAACAGGCAACCTACAAACCATCGCTCATACGCCAATATATCAGCCAACAATGTTACTTTCAGGGGCTGAATGGCTAGTACTAAGCATCGTTTTATTTACCACCGTTGTGGTACTGATTTCCAATCGCAAAACCGTCAATAAAGTCGATACACTTTCGCAAACAAAGACTGTTCATCAGCATATCTCTGATACGGATACCGAATTTGAAAAAGCCAGAATGGTGGCTAAAAACCGCCAGCAGTGGATACACTCTTTCCGTGATGAAATCGCCAACTTCGTTGCTGCGACCAACGCTATTTGGGATCTGCACAAAATAAAAGATGGCTGTGAAGATATATTGACCGACATGAAAGACCCGCAATTTGTGATGAAGGAACTGTATCACTGGTCATGCACCTACAATAAAGCCATGCAGGAAACAGAAAAGCTGTATGCAAAAATTCACCTGTTGATTAACCCGAAGGAAGAAACATCACAGCAACTTTCAAGCTTACTGGATAAAACCATGGTCGCTATCGAGGCGAAAAAATCACCATCCAAATTGAATGATGAGCTCATCGCTTGCTCACAAAAAATCTTAAAAGCGGAATGGGAGCGTGTGAAAACATTCAGCTAAAACATAACTTCTCCTTCGTTTTATTACTGTTTGTGATCTCATTTATTTTATATGCATTTAAGTACAATGAGTTAGCAGACATATAATAAAACAGAAGGACATCATGAAGTTCATTTCAATGCTCGCAGCCTCCTTAACGCTGGCTGCCTCAATACTCTCTCCGGCTCACGCAGCACAAGTCCCCGCACATGATCCTGTTCTGGCCTATCAAGATGGTCAATACTATGCGTTTACTACCGGGCCTGGAATTACCATCTACTCTTCACCAGACAAAATTCACTGGAAAAATGCAGGCCGGGTGTTCAAGAGTGAACCGGATTGGGCGCGCAAAGTCGCCCCTGATTTTAATGGCCACCTGTGGGCTCCGGATATCTATAAGCACGATGGTAAGTATTACCTCTACTACTCTGTTTCCGCTTTCGGACAAAACACGTCAGCAATCGGAGTAACCATTAACGAGACTTTAGATCCTAACGCCGACAATTATCAGTGGGTTGATCAGGGAATCGTCGTTCAGTCGGTTCCGTTTCGCGACAACTGGAACGCGATTGATCCTGCGGTCACCAAAGATAAAGACGGCACTGCGTGGATGAGCTTTGGCTCTTTCTGGGGTGGATTAAAACTGGTTAAACTGACACCAGACCTGACCAGCCTCGCTCAGCCACAAATATGGTACAACCTGGCGACCAGACCGGGAGTGCAATACAACCCAATTGAAGCACCGTTTATCTTCAAAAAAGGTGACTATTACTACCTGTTCGCTTCTTTTGATTTCTGCTGTCAGGGCGTAAAAAGCACTTACAAAATTGCAGTCGGCCGTAGTCAATATATTGAAGGGCCTTACGAAGATAAACAAGGTACTCCACTGCTGGAAGGTGGTGGAAGCATCGTATTGCAAGGAGATGAAGACTGGTCTGCGGTTGGGCATAACTCGGTATATACATTTGACGGTCAGGACTACATGGCGTTTCACGCCTACGAAAAGGCCGCCAATGGTGCTCCAAGACTACGTATATTACCGATCACCTGGCAGGATGGCTGGCCAGTGATCAATCCCGATGATATCAACCGATACAAAACAGAGCTGGCTAATTAAGATCGGGACAATTAGCGTTCATATAAAGAAAGCGGCTGATACAGCCGCTTTCTTTACTTCTAGATAATCTAAATCGTCGATTAGTCTTCTTGCGGGGCCTGATACGCTAAATCACCCGCCAGCTTCATCGCTTCAACACCTTTTTCAAACGACATCATCGGCGTGATATGGAAATGACGCAAACCACCTCCTGCCATCGCTGCCATAGAGAATGCCTTAATGTGGACATGATCTGGCATTTCAATCACTGCGATAGAGTCATATTCGCCAAAGGAGATCCAGCTTCCAATAAATTTTCCGCCCATCTTTTCCACAATTGGAATCATACTACTCAAACGATTTTCAGGATGTTTCACCAGACCAGCCATTGCATCAGCAGTGAACGCAACCTGAACTAAATAAGTTTCTAACGCCATGATGATTACTCCTCACCTTCCAGACTCAATTTAAACGTACCCGACATACTGTTGCTAATGGTGCAAATAGATTTGGCATCTTTCATCAGCTTATTGGCAACTTGCGGATCCTCATGAACACTGCGGCTTAACACAATGTCATAGTGAGCAAAATGAGCCGGTAACTCACTCCCTTTGTGCCCGGTGATCTGAAAGTTAAATGGGTTAATCGCAATTTTCTTACGCTTAGCCACCATTTGCAGAGACAAAACCATACAAGAAGCAATTGAATACAGCAGTGTAATTGCCGGGCTTTCCAATGAAGGGGTTGCCGTCAATTCTTCTTCACTCAGGCCAAACTCAATCACACCGTTTTGATTCAGCTGTGCGATAGCAGGACCGTAGCTCGAAGGTTTTACTTTAATGCCCATAAATATCCCCTAGAAAATAGCGTTAGGTAAGATCAGTACAATACTTGGTATCATAGTAATGATCACAATCGATAATAATAAAATGCCCCAGTATGGAATTGTTGCAATAGCCGTTCTGCCTAAGCTGATTTCACCATTGGTTACTGCCGTTAATACAGACAGATTCAAACCTACAGGCGGAGTCACCTGACCAATCTCAATCAGGATCGTGATCATCACGCCAACCCAAATAGGATCAAAGCCAAGCCCAGTTAACAACGGAAATACGATAGGCAAAGTCATGATCATCAATGATAACCCGTCGAACACACAACCAAACATCACGTAAATCAGAACGATAAGCAGAAAAATACCGTACTTACCTAAGCCACTGTCTATCGCCGCTTCCAAAATTGCTTGTGGAACGCCTAAAATACTGACCGACTGAGACAGAATCGCCGCGCCGAGTACAATAAAACCGATAGACGCGAACATCAGTGCGCTGCGATAAACAGACTCCACTAAGCCTTTTATGGTCAGGTCACCCCATACAAACGAAATAAAAATGGCAAATGCAACTCCAACGCCAGCCGCTTCCGTCGGTGTTGCGACTCCAAACATGATGCTGCCCATAATAGCCAGAATTAGCAACATAATCGGCCATACACGCATCATTCCAACGACAGTATATTTCAGGCTATATGCAGTATTATCGCGAGGCGCGATCCCTGGGTTCTTAATACAGCGGAATAAGATATACAGCATGAATAGTGCGCTGACCATCACACCCGGTACGATACCGGCGGCAAAAAGACGACCGATAGATGTCTCGGTAAGAGCGCCAAAAATTAACAGCGACAAGCTTGGCGGAATAAGCAAACCCAGCGTACCAGCACCAGCAAGGCTCCCTACAACCGCTTCTTTGTTGTAGCCCCGTTTACTCAGCTCTGGATACGCAACCGAACCAATGGCTGCAGCCGTAGATAGACTTGATCCACTTACAGCACCAAACAGCGTACAAACAGCTACATTAGAATGCAGCAGGCCACCCGGTACGCGAGCAAAAATTGGCGTAAAAGCCGTATAAGCGCGCTCACTCAATCCACTTCTCAGTAATATTTCACCAAGCAAAATGAACATAGGGACAGCACTGAGCGTAAATGAGTTAAAGATGCCCCAAATCGTATCAACCGCGAGATAAGCTGAGCCATAATTGAAAAAATGAAGAATAATCAGGCCAGTGAAGCCTAATGCCGCACCAAGAGCAATACCACTACTCGCAGTCGCGACCAACACAGAGACGAGGGTCGTCCAAAACATCTTAACGTTCCTCTATTTTGATTAGGCCAAGTATTCTTGCACAATAAATTATGCCGCACAGAGCCATAGAAACTGGAACCACTGTCATGAGCGGATAGAGTAAAATCCGGGCAGTTTCGGATTTGAGTTCTCGCTTAATGGCAAACTCCATCCAGGGAATTGCTTCCCATAATATCCAGCCAGTAAAACCGATTCCCACCATCATGCCAAACATCATTAACAGTTTATAAAGAAGCGGCGCTCGCTCTCTTAGCGAATCGAGTAATAACGTAACGCGGATATGCTGTCCCTTAATAGTCGCCATAGGTAAAGCAAGAAATAGGCTGGCACTCATTAAAAGACCAACAAGTTCTTCGGTAAAAAACAGCGGCGTATCAAAGAATTTCCGCAATACAACACTGATAACAATGACAACCAAAATGGCGACCAGCGCTAAAGCAGAAAGGATAGAAAGAAAAAAGGCTGAACGCTTCAGCCCTTTATCGATAAACAATGAAAATGAATTCATATCTGGTCTCAGTAGGATTAACGACCCAAGGCTTTTAATACTCGCTCACGATACTCCGGTGCTTTACCACCAGCCTCGTTTGCAAGTTCACCCCATACATCAGTAATGGCAGCCGTAAATTCTTTACGATCTTTAGCAGGAAAATCATCAAGCCATTGAACACCGCCCTCTGCTAACTTAGCACGAGCATCCAGCTCTTTCTGATGGTCATCTTCATATGAGTTAGTGCGTGCCCAAATAGCATCACCAGCTTCCGTTAGTGCTTGTTTATGCTCGTCAGATAGTGAATCCCATTTACGTTGAGACATACCCAAAATATAAGGTCCTGATGCCATAGGATACAGGTAAGCGGCGTATTTACTCACTTCTTGCAAAGAAACCGTGTGTGCATAAAGCGCTGGGTACACCGCACAATCAACCACGCCCGTTTTCATCGCAACGTACATTTCTTCCTGAGGGATTATCTGGGCAGAAATCCCCAAACGGCTGAAGGTATCAACCTGATCTTTTGCCCATACACGAAGCTTTTTGCCACGAAGATCATCCAGTGTATTGATTGGATCTTCACGACAGAAAATAGAAGCTTCCAGCATCGGTAATGCCACATAACCAGCGATTGCCACATCCCAGTCAGAGAACTCTTCAGCGTAAATCTTCTTAACTTCCGGTAGTGCGGCATTTAACTCTTCAACTGAGCCAATCGTACCCTGAACCATCACCGTGCTTAAGCTCTCTGCATCACGACCTAAATAGTTTGCCCATGCCAAACTCATATCGACTGCGCCACGCGGCAGGAAACGCAATACGTCAGTGTTCTTTAAACCTAAAGAACTGCCACTGAACACTTTGATATCGATCTCGCCGTTGGTTTTCTGTTTTACATCCGCAGCGTACTGTTCGAGCTCTTTGGTTTCAGGACGAGTTTCTGGTAAAAAATTGTTGAAACGCCACTCTTGTGCTTGTGCGGCCGACATAGATAGCAAGCTGGCGCTTATCCCAGCTAAAAGACATTTGGTGAAATTTTTCACTACAAAACCTTCCTTGATTAGTTCGTTATTTTATTTATAGCGTACTGTAAATTAACTTACTCTATCGCTGCAACTTTTTTTGGTTATATCGTATATCCTAGTGCTATCAAGATTCAGGATTCACAGGTTCGTTAATGAACGAAGCAGAGAATCAATACCTTAATACAGTATAAACTGCGGCTTATGCACCTTCATCGTAACCAATCTTAATTGAGTATAACAGCGACGACTGCCGTCATCTTGTTGATAAAAAGATAATATATTGAAACTAAGTGTAAATATGACAATAGAGAGCCGTTAATTAGAGCCGATACTATCAGCCCCAATCAACAATTACAGCGGCTACTGAATGCTATCGACCCACTTATCCGATTTAAACCACTTATCATAAATACGTTGATACGTTCCATCACCTTTAATCTGGCGCAGGAAGTTATTCAGGAAATTAACAAAATCCGGATCACCCTGACGTACCGCCCAGCCAAGCGGTTCATAAGTGAAACTCTTGTCCAGGTGGATCACTTTGCCCGGGTGCTGAGCCTCATACATAGCGTTATAAGGCAAATCATAAACGAAAGCATCGGACTGACCATTGGCAACTTGCAAGACCGCATCAGCAGAGGTGTCATAAAGATCTATTTTTGCTCTTGATAAATACTTCTTAGCCGCTTCCGCACCTGTTGTCCCCATTTGAGTGGAAATCACATACTGCTCAGAATTAAGATCACGATACGAATCGATTTTATCTGCAAGTTTAGGCGAAACAAGAATCGTCTGACCAACTTCAATGTATGGTTCAGCAAAATTGACACTTAAATTGCGCTCCGGAGTAATCGTCATTCCACCAATAAAATCACATTTCCCCGTTTTTAACGCTGGTACAATGCCATCCCATGCGGTATTAACCGGTACAAACTTAACATTGATTGAGCGTGCCATCTGCTTAGCTATGTCAATATCAAAGCCAACATAACGGCCATTCTTATCCGTCATTTCAAACGGGATATAACCTGATTCGAAACAAAATCTCAGATCACCTGAGTCCAGTATTCCGTTCAAGGTCGTTTCTGCAGCACTAACATTGGCCGACGAAGATAGTGTCAAAATGGCAATAGAGGAAACCAATATGCCATGAACCCGTTTTCTCAAAGGTTTTAACTTCATTTTATACATCCACGTAATTGTTATTTTTGTGTATCTTCTACCGATCTGAATTTATCAGGCATGAGAATTTACGGATGATGAAGAATTTGCAGTAATTATCAATAGATGATTATTCATAAGATATGCTTATTTGCACCGTTCCTAAAACGCTGGCAGCTCAACGCTTATACTAAAATCTGGCTGACAAAAAAGGTAAGCCAGGGCCTGTAGCCCCGGTCGTGGGCGGATAGCAAACACTCACTATTCAACATCAGAGAAAATCTGCTTTATTTCTTTCGGTGTCGTACCGCAACACCCACCAATAATTTTCGCCCCAAGTTTTTTCCAGTGCTTAGCATAATCGAGATAACTCATCGCGCCAGAACTATCATGTTCACACCAACTTTTGCTTTCAGGATCATAGCTGTTACCGAGGTTTCCATAAACAACGATCGACTTGTCGGTTACCTTATTAATTCTCTCAACCAGGCCACCAATAAACTGTGGCGCGGTACAGTTAACCCCAACCGCAACAACACAATCAAAAGGCTCTAAGGCTTGAATACACTCCGAAATCTCTTGCCCGTTGCAGATTTGCGATTCATTCATAGCACTGAAAGTTATCCAACATTTTGCGCCGAGCTGCTGAACGATTTCTGCGACTACCAGAGCTTCATCTAGGCGTGGAATCGTCTCAGCAGCAATAAGGTCAACCCCCTGCTCCCAGAGAATTTCAATTCGCTCCTGATGAAACTGGCGCAGTGCTTGATGAGACAATTGATAGTCACCACGATACTCGGAGCCATCTGCGAGAAATGCACCATAAGGGCCAATAGATGCGGCTGCAAGCGGGAAGCGTCTGTTCTGCGTTTTTCCTTCGGATTCCCACCACTCCTGCCTTGCTTCAAGTAATAATTTGGCAGATGCCTTAATCAAATTCACAGCCTCTTCCCTGCTTAGGCCTTTGTTCATATACCCTTCAATCGTAGCCTGGTAGCTTACCGAACCGCCAAAATCGGCACCGGCGTGGAAATAGTCATGATGTAATTGTTTGATTAGTTGTGGGCGATCTTTGAGAATCTTTGCTGTCCACAGCTCATCATTGAGATCGCACCCCATCGCTTCAAGGTGTGTACCAGCAGCGCCATCGGTAATCAGTAACTGAGACGTGGTAAGAATTTTAGTGAGATCCTGTCTCATGGTATTTCCTTATGTGAATGACTCACAAACTATTCTATTTATCGTATCTATTAATTCTGCACCATGGATAAACATGCATTGAAGGAATTAAATTTGACCAACCTGAAGTTACTCATTAGTTGCGAAATAGTAAAGCTACAGTGGCAGAAACAGCACCAAACGTTTAAATTATCGTCATTGTGTTTATTTCCACCTTATTGACCCACCCATTGTTATACGACAATATGTAACTTGGATAGTATATAAACCACTGTAATAACGAGGGTTATTATGATTGCCAAAGAGCTGCAAAGTTATCTCAACCAACAAATCCCCGCGTCTGAGTCTTTACAAATAGGAGTCAATAATTGCTCAAGAGATAAAGTTGAGCTTCTTGTCCCCTTACAGCCAAACATCAATCATAAGAATACGGCATTTGGCGGTAGTATCTCAGTAGCCGCAATTTTATCAGCATGGTCTTTGATATACCTCAACATACGCGATTCAAAAAATGAAATTGTCATACAAAACAGTGAGATGTCTTACATCCAACCCATTCACTCAGACTTTGAATCTGTGAGTATTTTCTGCGAACCAAAACAGTGGGAAAGATTTCATAAATCATTTAATAAGAAGGGTAAGGGACGTATTACAGTCAGCAGCAAAATATACTGTAACGGCTGTCTAGCCGCTAAATTTTCAGGCACTTTTGTCGCATTTAACAAACAGTTTTGATGATATCAGGCAATCACATTTATAGATTTTCCAGTCATCGCCCGTTATCACATATTCAAACCAACTTATTGTTTAGCCAAACGAGCAGCTCCGCGTATACCGCTGCTGTCTCCGTGTTGCGCTTTTTTAAATCGGGTATTGAACTCATTACCAAAGATATATTGTTGAGTCTGGGCAGGTAAGTCCTGGTAGATTTCCTCGACGTTAGAGAGCCCACCACCGAGAACAATAATATCAGGATCCATCATATTAATCGTTGCCGCAAAGCTTCTCGCCATCTGATCAATCATCGCATGATAAGCAGATAACGCTGCATCTTCATTATTACGCATCGCTTCAATGATAGCCGGCGCACTTAATTCAGACTGAGTTAACATCTTATAAGTTATCTCCAGCCCCGTACCTGAAATAAATTGCTCGATACAGTTTTCTTTTCCGCAATAACAGCTGCGCGTTTGCCCATCTTTATGTTGTTCATATCCCGGTAAAGGATTATGCCCCCACTCTCCACCTAATGCATTGGGGCCTTCCCATAATGTTTTGTTGAAAACGATACCTCCGCCACAACCAGTTCCCAGGATAGCACCAAACACCAATTTTCCAGATTCACCGGCTCCGTCTGTCGCTTCCGATAGCGCAAAGCAATTGGCATCATTCGCTATATGAACGCGTTTATTAAGCAGGTCTGATAAATCAGACAGCAAATCGTGTCCGTTAATAAACGTGCAGTTCGCGTTTTTCATTAACCCCGTCGCGGGACTAATGGTACCAGGCAAACCTATCCCCACATCGGTGAAAATATACTCAACATCTGATTCGGCCACCGTCGCTAAGTCACTGATAGCCTGTAAAAACAATGGGTACGTCTTCGGTGTCGCAGTTCGGGTTTTAAATCTTATTGCACCAGACTCATCTAACACGCAGACTTCAATTTTTGTACCGCCGATATCAAAACCAATTAGCATAGTCACCTTCACCTATTTTGATAATAAATAATGTTTTTCTGTTGCCATCCAGGTATCTATAGATGACCTGAACGTATTTACGTAGTGCCCGTATAGAGAATCAACAGCCATCAGTAAAGGAAACTGAGGTGATATTAAACCCGTTGATTCTTCACCATTTAACGATGGCGTAAGCAACACATATTGAGATAAACCAACCAATTTTGATTTTTTATTGGCTGTCATACACGCAATTGTTACTCCCCGCTCTCTTAAGTTAGTCAAATATTTAATTAACCTTTCATTGCGCCCATTCAGAGAGATCACCAATAACAAGTCACTGGATTTCATTGGCGGACCATACATATCCATTGAATCTGTATCTGGAATAATATCGACAAACTTTCCCAGCCGTCTAAATCTAAGCTTTAAGTCTTGTGCAACAAGCGTGCTGAAACCCTCACCGTAAACATGAATACCAGGACGACATTCAATTTGCTTAGCAAGAGCTTGAGTAACCACATCATCAAATATCTCATATCGGTTTTGTAACAGATTGACATACTCATGATGCAATGCACCCTGTTGGTCTTGTTCTATATCCGGTGTGGTTTCTTCCAAACGGCGCTGGTAACGATAGTAGAATTCTTTAAACGACTGACATCCAATCTTCTTGGTGAAACGAGTCAGTGATGAAGTCGAAACATTTATCGCCTCTGCGAGCGTTTCAATTTTGTCAGGTACTGGATTGGCTAATAAATAGTCTGCAATTTGATTTTCGGTACGGGTAAACTTTACTCGAGAGTAGGCAATCACCATGTCCAGATCGTTATTCATAACAGTTGCTCATTTCTATCAATGCATTAATTTAACTAGCACCCGAAGGTACTAGTTAAGTTAACCCTGCTTGGCTATGTGATGACTCTGTTTCTACCTACACACCAAGAAAGTTTTTATCTGCTTTGGTTTAAAGTCTTTCAATTCTAACCTTCCATTTTCGATAGTTAGCACTTCATTGGTTTTTTCTGAGAGATCAACCAAGTATATCTGCTCAACCGTTGTCGAAAAATCGATATAACCTGCAGTTTCTATTGCTTCGCTAGAAGGATTATAAAGCCTGATAATAAGCCCACCTTCATCTTGAGAATGCTTTAACGCGCTGTACACCAGATGAGGAGCCTCTACGGTTAGTAAACTCACCAATGGGTCACTATCACAGTTGATAGGGTTTATACCAAAATACTTCATGGTATTAGTAAATCGGTTAACCTCCTGTTGCTGATAGCTTTGAATTGGCACTGCTAATTGCTGCCACCGCTTCATATTCCTTGCTGCCGAGTATTGGTCATCCAACGAAATGGCAATATCAAATGTCAGATGCTCAAGAAGCTGACTATCTGGCGTTGGGATGTATTTAAACTGCTGCCCTGAAGCTATCCCTGGTCGTCGCACAAGATCTGGTTTCCCCAGCCAGCCAACAGAGCGGAATAGAGTTAAAGCAATTTTTCCAGTTGTTTCCTTATTAGTTTCATTAATCACTTCATATTCTTTAATTCCATTACTAAACAG
>Ga0075011_10000382_pt1 | contig 23462 bp, 21 predicted proteins | sample TARM_MetaG_T_14_FD_72354 | JGI IMG/M metagenome (GOLD analysis project Ga0075011, IMG submission 72354) | Freshwater microbial communities from Pennsylvania, USA, analyzing microbe dynamics in response to fracking - TARM_MetaG_T_14 | ecosystem: Environmental > Aquatic > Freshwater > River... | reverse complement strand
ACCGAAACTTCCGCAACGAGGGTATCTCCGTCCGGCACAATCCCGAGTTCACCATGCTCGAGTTCTATTGGGCCTACGCCGCCTTCGAGGACCTCATGGACCTGACCGAGGAGATGATCTCGCGCGTGGCCGAGAAGGTCACCGGCTCGACCGTGGTTCCGTACCAGGGCGAGATGATCGATCTGTCCGTTGGAGCCTGGACCCGGCTGCCTTTCCACGAATCCCTGGAGAAGATCGGCGGCGTGAAACCCGAGGTCTACTCGGACTACGACAAGTGTGCGGCGCTGGTGAAGGAAAAAGGCGAGAAGGTTGTGGAGGGCGAGAAGCTAGGCAAGCTGCAGGCCAAGCTCTTCGACATCCTGGTCGAACCCAGGCTGGTGCAACCCCATTTCATTTATCATTACCCGACCGACATATCGCCGTTGTCCCGCAGAAACGAGGACAATCCCGACATAACCGACCGCTTCGAGTTGTTCATGACCGGCCGCGAGCTGGCCAACGCCTTTTCCGAACTGAATGATCCCGTGGACCAGCGAGGCCGCTTCGAGGTCCAGGTCCAGGAAAAGGAGGCCGGTGACGAAGAGGCCCACTTCATGGACGAGGACTACGTCCGGGCCCTGGAATACGGTATGCCCCCGGCAGCCGGGCAGGGTATCGGCATCGACCGCCTGGTCATGCTGCTCACGGATTCCGCCTCCATCAGAGAAGTCATTCTCTTTCCGCTGCTCAGGCCGGAGGCCGGGTAGGGTTTATGCGGTTTGAGACCTTTGTTGCACTAAGATACCTGTTCGCCCTGCGCAAGCAGTCGTTCATTTCCGTCATCTCGCTGTTCGCCATCTGCGGCGTAGCGATCGGTGTGGGCGCGCTCATTGTGGTCATCGGCGTGATGAACGGGTTCTCCACGGACCTGAGGGACAAAATTCTTGGCGTCAACGCGCATATTCTGGTCACGTCCATGCGCGGCGGCATCAGCGACTATCAGGAACTGGCCGACGAGGCGAAGTTGGTTCCGGGCGTCACGGGGGTGACGCCCTTTGTCTATTCCGAGGTCATGCTCTCCACCCGTACCGGGGTCAAGGGCGTGGTCCTTCGCGGCATCGACCCGTCCACCTCGTCCTCGGTCCTGTCCCTTTCCAAGGACATGATCAGCGGCAACGTGTCCCGCTTGAGCGACAACGGGGATTTCCCCGGGATCATCATCGGTTCGGAGCTGGCCAAGCGGTTGGGACTGACCGAAGGGTCCCTGGTCAACCTGCTGTCGCCCTCGGGAAGGTCCAGTTCGGCCGGGTTTACGCCCAAGGTGCGCCGCTTCACCGTGGCTGGCATTTTCCGTACTGGCATGTTCGAATACGACTCTTCCATGGGCTACGTGAGCATTCCGGCCGCGCGCCAGCTGCTCGGCTTCAAAGACGATCTGGTCTCTGGCCTCGAAATAAGCGTGAACGACGTCTACAACGTCAAGGCAATTTCCCGCGAGCTGCGCGACAAAGTCTCGTCGTTCACGGTCTACGTGCGGAACTGGCAGGAGATGAACGCAAACCTTTTCGCCGCCTTGGAGCTTGAGAAAACTGCCATGTTCATCATTCTGGCCATGATTGTCCTGGTCGGCTCCTTTTCCATTGTCACCACTCTGGTCATGCTGGTCATCCAGAAGACCAAGGACATCGCCGTACTCATGTCGTTGGGTGCCGACAAGAAGAGCATCCGCAACATTTTCATGTTCCAGGGAACATTCATCGGCTTGGCCGGGACGCTCATCGGCTTTCTCATCGGGGTGCCGCTCAGTCTTCTGCTCAAGGAGTATCAGTTCATCAAGCTGCCGAGCAATGTCTACCCCGTGGATTATTTGCCGGTCCGTCTGGAGGCGCTCGACCTCTTTACCATCGGGGCGGCCGCGTTTCTGCTCTGTTTTGTGGCCACTATTTATCCCGCTCGGCGGGCGGCGGGCCTGAGTCCGTCGGAGGCCTTGCGTTATGAGTAGGGAGGCGATATACCAACTGATTGACGTCAGCAAGGAGTTCGACGGACCGTCTGAAGTGGTCCGCGTGCTTCGTGGGGTTGATCTGGAAATCTCCCGGGGCGAGTCCCTGGCTATCCTGGGGTCTTCAGGGTCCGGCAAGACCACGTTGCTGCACATGCTCGGCACGCTGGACACCGTGACCAGCGGGAAAATTTATTTGAACGGTGTCGATCTCGGCACCTTGGGGGGCCGGGAGCGTGCGGAATTGCGGAACAAGGAAATCGGTTTTGTGTTCCAATTCCATCATCTTCTGCCCGAGTTCTCCACGCTGGAGAACGTGGCAATGCCCGCATTCATTGCCGGGAAGGGGCGCAACAAGGGGTTGCGTATGGCAAAAGAGGCGTTGGACATGGTAGGACTTGCGCACAGGCTCGAACACAAGGTAACGACCCTGTCAGGCGGGGAACGGCAGCGGGCGGCCATAGCCCGGGCCATTCTGCTTCGGCCCAAGGTCCTCCTTGCCGATGAGCCCACGGGCAACCTCGATGAGGAAAACGGCTCCAGGATCGGTCAATTATTGACCTCTCTTAATAATGAATTGGGTATGACTTTTATCGTCGTTACACATAATCCGGAACTCGCAGCGATGATGCATCGGCGCTTCGAACTGCGTTCAGGGGAACTCTATGCTCAGTAATCTCGCTCGCGGTCTGGCGATGGGGATGGTCGCCGTATTCATCCTGCTGGCCGCAGGTACAGGCCATGCCGCCGAAAAGATCAACCAGGACGTTTCCGTCGCCGTGCTGCCTTTCGAGGTGAATGCGGGAGACGACCTGAGCTATCTCAAGGACAGCCTGCCGGAGCTTTTGACCGACCGGCTGAAGGAAGCCGGGTTCAGGGTCATCGCCCCTGAAGAGGTCGGCCGGGTAGTCGGAGACAAGGGGTACACCCAATTCGACCCGAACAAGGCGCGCGAGATCGCCCTGTTGGCCGGGGCCCAGTTTTCCGTGTATGGCTCCCTGAACCAGATCGGGGAGAATCTGACCATCGACGCCCGCCTGGTTGATGCCTACGCCAAGGACCCGGGCAAGAAAATTTCCGTCACCAAGAAAGGGCTGATCAACCTGCTGCCCGCAGTGGACGCTCTGGTGGACCACATGCGCATGGACCTCCTGCGCATGGACATCGTTTCCGAGATCGATGTGGAGGGCACCAAGGTCCTGGACAAGGACGTGGTTCTCATGCGCATGACCATGCAGAAAGGGGACATGGTCACCGCCAAGTCCATTAATACCGCGTTAAAGAACGTTTACGATCTCGGCTACTTCGACGATGTTAGTGTCAGGCTTGACGATGTCGACGACGGCAAGAAGGTTGTCTTCGTGGTCAAGGAAAAACCCCGCATTCAGGCCATCGGCGTGCGCGGGGCCAAGGAGATCGACTCCGAGGATATCCTCGAGGCTGTGTCCACCAAGAAGGGCAGCGTCATCAACCCCAAGGTCCTGGCCGATGACATCCGCGTCATCCGCGAGATGTACCGCAAGGAAGGCTACTACAAGGCCAACGTCACCCAGGAGATTGAGGACGCGGGCTCTGGTATCGCCCGCCTGACCTTCGTCATCGACGAGGGACCGCAACTCTACATTGAGCATGTCATCATCGACGGCGCCAAGCAGTTGGATCCGGACGACATCAAGGACGTCCTGGCTCTCAAGGAACGGGGCTGGCTCTCCTGGATCGATGACTCCGGCGTACTCAAGGAGGAACTCCTTGATCGCGATGCCTCCGCCATCATGGCCTACTACCAGTCCAAGGGCTTTTTGACCGCCAAGGTCGGTCAGCCAGAGGTGGAGATCAAGGACGATGGCATCGATGTCATCTACAAGGTCTGGGAGGGCGACCGCTATAAGATGGGCGAAACCACTTTCACCGGCGACCTCCTGGATGATCCGTCCACGCTGCTTCAGGTAACCAAGATCGACGAACTCAAGGCCGAGGACGAGTATTTTGATCGGCTCATCCTTAACAAGGACATCTCGGCCCTGACTTCCTATTACAACGATTACGGCTATGCCTACGCCGACGTTGGTGTGAAGCTCGACGACGACCGAGAGACCAAGATCGTCAACGTCGTCTACAATATCAGCAAGCACCAGCGCGTGCATATCCGTCGGGTGCTCATTGAGGGCAACACGGTCACTCGCGACAACGTCATCCTGCGCGAAATGCGCCTGGCCGACGGGGATCAGTTCAGCGGCGAGAAGCTCAAGCGCTCCAGCCAGCGTCTGACCAACCTCGATTTCTTCGAAAAGGTGGACATAGCACCGATCCCCACGGGTAACCCCGAGGAAATGGACCTGGTGGTCAAAGTCAAGGATAAGGCTACCGGAAAAATCAGTGGCGGTGTGGGCTACTCCACCTATGACGGTGTCTTCTTCGGCGGTGAGATATCCGAAAAGAACCTCTTCGGCCGCGGCTACAACGTAGGCTTCAACGGCCAGATCGGCGGGTCCAGCACAGAGTACGTCCTGCATTTCACCAATCCGCACATCAACGACACCGACCTCGGTTTCGGTGCCAAGCTCTACAATAGGTCCACCGACTACTCGCAGTATACCATTGCAGGCAACGGCGGCACGGTGAACTTCTTTTACCCCATCGGCGAATACACCAAGCTGAAATGGGACTACAACCTCGAAGCCTACGAGGTGAAGGACGTTTCCTCCCGAGCCTCCAAGGATATCAAGGACGACGAAGGTTCCCATGTGGCTTCCATTTTAGGCAGTCAGATCGTGCGCGACACCCGAGACAACTTCCGTGATACGACCTCGGGCACCACGACGAAACTGACCTTCTTGTTCGGCGGTGGCCCCATCGGCGGCACTGACGATTTCCTGAAGTTTACCGGTGCGTTCGAATGGTGGCAGCCGGTGCTCGAGCAGGTCGTATTCCATTCCAAGTTCTGGGCAGGTTACCTGCACAAGAATATCGGCGGGGGCGATGTGCCTACCGCACAGCGGTTTGACCTTGGCGGCGTATACACAGTCCGCGGTTATTCTAAGTATTTGATCACGCCTACCGAAGGACCGGAATCCGATGCCTCGGTTGGTGGCGACAAGGCCTTCTACACGAACCTGGAACTGAAGCGTCCCATCAGCAAGGAACTCGGGATCGTGGCATTGGGTTTCTTTGACGCAGGTAACTCCTGGAAGGAAGGGGAGCAATGGTTCGAGTCCGTTAAACGCGGTGGCGAAACCGAGCCTTCTCTGGGCCTCTACAAGAGTGTCGGCGCCGGTATCAACTGGTATTCCCCCATCGGCCCCGTGGGCGTGATATACGCCTATGCATTGGATGATCTGGTCGACTCGAAGGTGCATACTTTCGAGCTGATCATGGGTCAGCAGTTTTAACCTACATCGTTTGCAATCAGTTAAGGAGTCATACAATGAAAAAGATCTGTCTGTTCACCATTTGCTTTGTTTTCCTGCTCCAGGCCGCCGCCTTTGCCGAGGCCAAGATCGCGGTCTTCAGCACCAAGGAAGTCATGCAAGAGTCCGCTTACGGCAAGGAAGTGCGGACCAAGCTCGACGCCAAGTTCACCGCTCGCGGCGAGCAGCTGAAGAAAGAGCGCGAGGACCTCGAGAAGCTCAAGATGCAGATCGACAGCAACGCCTTCCAGGGTAAGGTCCTGCAGGACAAGGTCACCGAACTTCGCCGTCGCGGCCGGGACTGGAACGAGGACTTCTCCGTCTATCAGAAAGCCATCCAGGCTGAGCAAAACGAGCTTGGCAAGCCCATTCTCAAGATGCTCGAAAAGGTCGTTCTGGATTACTGCCAATCCCATGGCTACACCATCGCCTTCGACAAGCAGACTCCTGGCCTGGCCTTCATCGCCGAAGGGCTGGACATCTCCGATGCTTTGGTCAAGGAATTGGACAAGTCCAAGAAAGCCGGAAAGTAATCCATGTCCATCAAGCTGTCCGCTCTGGCCGAGAAGATCGGCCTTGAGTACACTGGTGCGGATAGGGAAATTGCCGGGGTGAACACCCTGGAAAAGGCTGGCCCCGACGACCTGTCGTTCCTGGTCAGTCCAAAGTATCTGCATCAACTGGAAACCACCAAAGCCGGATGTGTCCTCACATCCGGCTCTTATGCCGACAGGGTACCGTGCGCGCTCGTCAGTGAGAACGTGTATATGGACCTTGCCCGGGTGGTGAATGTCTTTGCGCGACCCCAGGGGTGCTTGTCTGGCGTGCAAGAGCTGGCCTTTGTCCATCCGGGAGCCGACGTGGCCGAATCCGCCACCGTCTATCCCTTCGCCTTCGTGGGCGAGGGGGCCGTGGTCGGACCGGACACGGTGATTTTCGCCGGGGCCTACGTGGGCGAGGGGACCGTTATCGGGAAGGGATGCATTCTCTATCCCAACAGCGTGGTTATGGGCGGTTTGACGCTTGGCGACAACGTCATCCTCCAGCCCGGAGCGGTACTCGGCGGCGACGGCTACGGCTATGCCCAGACCCCGGTGGGGCACATGAAGATTCCCCAGATCGGGACCGTGGTCATCGAGGACGACGTGGAGATCGGTTCCAACACCGCCATAGACCGAGCCGCTCTTGACACCACCCGCATTCGTCGGGGCACAAAGATCGACAATCTCGTACAGATCGGCCACAATGTGGAGATCGGCGAACACTGTCTGATCATCGGGCAGACCGGAATAGGCGGCTCCACCGTGGTTGGAAACGGCGTGGTCCTGGCGGGTCAAACCGGCGTGCCGGACAACGTGAAGATCGGCGACGGCGCTATGGTCGCAGCCCAGAGCGGCATTCTCGGCAATGTGGAGCCCGGGACCAAGATGGCAGGCAGTCCGGCTATCCCGGCCAAGGGCTACTTCAAGTCCATGGGCGTGTGTATGCCCAAGCTGCCCGATCTGTTCAAGCGGGTGAAGAAAATGGAGAAAGAACTGGCCGCCCTGAAGGCGGCCGCCGGAGTGAGTGATGAGTGATCAATTCCCACTCGATATACGCAAAATCATGGAGATGCTTCCGCATCGCTATCCCTTTTTGCTGGTGGACCGGGTGCTCGAATACGAGCCGGGAGTCCGCCTGAAGGCCATGAAGAACGTGACCATCAACGAGGATTTCTTTCAGGGGCATTTTCCCGGACTGCCTGTCATGCCCGGCGTATTGCAGCTGGAGGCTTTGGCCCAGACCGGAGCGGTTTTTGTCATGCGCTCTTTTGACGAGCCCTTGGGGGACAAGGTTTTCCTGTTCACCGGGCTGAACAAGGTCAAGTTCCGCAGGCCCGTGGTGCCGGGCGATCAACTGATCCTGAATGTGCATTTCGAGAAGCAAAAAATGAACATATGGAAGATGCGCGGAATCGCCGAAGTGGACGGGCAAGTGACCTGTCAGGGCGAATTCTCGGCCGCCATCGCCAATAAGGGGGACATGTAATGTCCAGTCAAATCCATCCCAGTGCCGTGATCGATCCTTCGGCGGAACTGGGAGCCGATGTCCGCATCGACCCGTACGTCGTTGTGGGAGCCGACACCAAGGTGGGTGACGGCACTTTCCTGGAGGCCCATTGCGTCATCCAGGCCAACACCGAAATCGGAAAGAACAACCACATCCATCCGCACGCCGTCATCGGCGGCGAACCGCAGCACGCCGCGTTCAAGGGCGAGAAGACCTTTACCCGTATCGGCGACAACAACATCATCCGTGAGTGTGTGACCATCCACCGCGGCACGGTGCAGGGCGTGCAGGAGACCGTCATCGGTTCCGACTGCATGTTCATGGCCTATTCGCATGTCGCCCATGACTGCAAGATAGGCGACCACGTGATCCTGGCCAACGCCGTGCAGCTGGCTGGCCACGTGGAAGTGGGCCGCAATGTGATCATCTCCGGCATGTCTGCGGTCCAGCAGTTCATTCGTATCGGGGAATATTCCTTCCTCGGCGGCGCCAGTGGATACAAGCTCGATGTGCCCCCGTTCATGCTGGCCCACGGAGTGCGTGGCATGCTTTTCGGTCCCAATCTCATCGGGCTCAAGCGTAACGGCTTTGACTCCGATGCCTGCAAGGGGCTGAAGAAGGCCTACAAGATTATCTTCCGCTCCGGCCTGACCAAGGAACAGAGTCTGGCCCAGGTGGAGGAGGAGATTCAGGGCATTCCTCAGGTGGACCGGCTCATCTCCTTTATCCGCGAGAGCAAGAACGGCGTGGTCCCCGACCACAAGCAGCGCTGCAACGGCCACTAACCCCTTACGGAGCGGCATGACCGAGCCTGTCAGCACAATTGGCCTCATTGCCGGAGGCAAGCAGTTTCCCGTCCTGGTGGCCCGTGGCGTCAAAGCCAGGGGCCACCGGCTCGTGGTGGCCGGATTCACGGGGCATACCAATATGGATGTAGCCCCCTTGGCCGACGTCTTCCGGGAACTCAAGCTCGGCAAACTCAATCAGCTGATCAGTTTTCTCAAGGGCGAGAAGGTGGACAAGGTCATCATGGCCGGGACTATCGAAAAGCCCAAGGTCATGGATATCCGTCATCTGGACATGCGGGCCATCAAGCTTATCCTCGGCCGCAAGGACAAGGGGGACTCCGTGCTGTTGGGTATCATCGCCCGAGAGTTCGAGAAGGAAGGCATGACTGTGATCCCGGCCCACGAGTACATGCCGGACCTGCTCTCGCCCGAAGGAGTTATGACACGGCGCGAACCGAATGAGCGGGAATGGGGCGATCTTGAATTTGCCTGGAATATCGCTAAGGAACTCGGTCGGTTGGACGTTGGGCAGTGCGTGGTTGTCCGCGAAGGGATCGTGGCCGCCGTAGAGGCTCTTGAAGGCACTGATGAGACCCTGCGCCGGGGTTTTTCCTACGGCGGGCCGGAGTGCACGGTGGTCAAGGTCTTCAAACCCGGGCAGCAAAACGAGGTGGACCTGCCGAGCCTCGGCCTGGACACCGTCAAGCTCATGGCCGAAGGAAAGGCCACTTGCCTGGGCATGGAAGCGAGCAAGAGCTTGTTCTTCGACCGCAAGGCGGCCATCGAATTCGCCGATAAGGCGGGCATAACCGTGGTCGGCCTGACTCCGGATTCCTTTCCCGAATCTTCCTGACATCTTCCCAACAATTTTCTCGTTTCCTTGCCAATGGCAGGGTGTTGTGCGATTACTCTTTGAAGTCATGGAGTTATGGTTGGTCATATCCTCAATGACTCCCGTATTGCCTTATTCAAAGACGGATTGCCTCATGGATACTGCCCTCGAATGCATGCTCTGTTTCAAGCGGATGGCGGTCAGGGAGGCGGCGATCGCCTGCCCTGACGACCCCGCTCTGCGCGAAGAGATCGTGGCCCGGTGGGAGGCGCTGCTTCCCCGGTTGGACATGGACAAGCCGCCGCCGGCCATCGCCCGTCGTCTGGCCGAGTTGGTCCGCGAGATATCCGGCTGCACCGACCTGTATGCACAGGACAAACGGGACGCCAACGACTATGTCCTGAGGCTGCTGCCGTCGCTTGAGAAGCGGGTGGAGTCCCAGCGTCACGAAGGCGATCCCCTCGGACTGGCTCTTGAACTGGCTATCATCGGCAACTACATCGATCGGGGCGTGGAGCTTGACTTCGACCTGGAAAAGGAACTGGCCGAGGTGGGCGACTCCGTGTCCCCGGAGGTGCTTGGCTCCTTGCGCGAGCAGTTGGTCCAAGGCGCGTCCGTGCTTATTTTGGGAGACAATACCGGGGAGATCGTTCTGGACACCCTGCTGGTCCGCGAGTTGACGCATCTTGGCTGCGAGGTGACCTATGCGGTCCGCTCCCGGCCTGTGCTCAACGACGCCACCATGGCTGACGCCAGGACCGTAGGCATGACCGAATTGTGCCTCGTGGTGGAATCAGGCGCAGATACCCCTGGCACGGTCCTGAGCCGCTGTACTCCCGAATTCATCGAGCGCATGCGCCGAAGCGACGTCATTCTGAGCAAGGGGCAGGGCAATTTCGAGGCCCTAGACGGACTCTGGCCCGGTGTTTTCTGCGCCTTCAAAGTCAAATGCCCGCGCATAGCCCGTAAGACCGGTCTCAAATTCGGGGCGAGCGCCCTGTGCATGAGCGTGCGCGAGCGCAAGGGCAACGGAGACGGGGAAAAGTATGCTTAAGCGGCTGGCGCGTTTCCTGGTAGAGTGCCTGGTGGCGCTTGTCCTGGTCTGTACCGGTGTTCTTCTGTGGGCGTCCTACTACATCGACACCGGCGAATTTCGCAATCGGTTCACGCAAACCCTGGAGAACGTTCTGGCCCGCCCCGTGACTCTGGACGGGGATATGGACATCACGGTTTGGCCTCGGTTGGCCCTGACCGTGGAGGGCCTGGCCATTGGCGATGCGCCGGGATTCGGAAACGGCCCGGCGGTCCGGTTCCATGAGATAGCCGTCAGCATGCGGCTCATTCCGCTTTTCTCTAAAGATATTGAGGTTGAATCCCTGGAGTTGAGCGGCGTAGAAGGGGTCGTGATCCGCAACAAGAAGGGCGTCTTCAATTGGCAGTCCCTGTTGGATCGGACAGCGAGCGGCGCGTCCGGCAGTTCTCAGGAACAGGATTGGACCTTTGCCGTAAACAGCGTGGAGATCCTGGACGCCGAGATCCTGTATCACGATGAGATGGGGGGCACCGAGTACAAGCTCTCCGGCATCGACATCAACACCGGGACCGTGTCCTTGGGCGAAGATGTGCCGTTCTCACTGAAGAGCGACTTTTCCTGGGCCGATCAGGGGATCATAGCGGATCTGAGCCTGGGGGGCATGGTCCGGGTTATGGATGACGGCAGCCCTCCGGTTTTTTCCCAGACCAGCGTCCAAGCCAAGGTTTACGGCGGTTTTCTGCCCAAGAACGCGGAGCCTGGTGAGTTCATCGCCAAAGTCGACCTGGACTGGGACAAGCGGACCGTGACCTTCGAGGATTTCAAGGCCAGCCTGTTCGGCCTGCGCGCCGAGGGCGATGTCACCAGCGGTGATCTGGAGGAGGGGGTGGACTTCAAGGGCCACATCACCGTACACCCCTTTGCGCCGCGCATCCTTATCGCTAAATATGCCCCGGAATTACCGATCAAGGACGTTGACGGACTGACCAGCAGCGCGGTGGCCGCCTTTGTGCGCGTCACCGAGAACGGGGCGAATTTTGAAAATTTAGTCCTGACTCTGGACGATATTACCGTGCGCGGCGATTGCGGTTTCAAGGGTTGGTCCCACCCGGTCTTCGATTTCGCTCTGCGCGCCGACACCATCGACCTTGACCGCTATCTTCCTCTGTTCGCCACCGGCACTCCGTTTGTATGGGATGATTTCAGCCTGCCGTTTTTCAGGGCCTTTCGGGGCAGCGGTACGATCCGGGCGGACGGCCTCGATGTCCTGGACAACCTTGTTTCCGACATCCGCCTGAAGGTGTCCGCCACGGGCAAGGGCATTGCCTTTGATGCCGGCGCTATCCGCAAGGGCATGGCCTCCCTGGGCGGGAGCATGACCGTTGTCTTGGGCACAGGCCAAAAGGGTGAGCCGACTCTGGCCCTGAATGGCGTACTGGATGCCGAGTCCCAGCGCCAGGGATTTGAATTTCTGCACCGCACCCCGGTACGTTTTGACGGGCCGGGTACGGCCCATCTGGAGTTTTCGGTCCCGGCCATGTCCTGCCCGCCCGAAAATCGATCAATCTACATTCTGCAACATCTGGACGGCCTACTCCGGCTTTCTCTGAGCCAGGGGAGGGCAGAGATGGATCGGGAGAAGGACGATCCGCTCTCATTGGATTATTCCAGGGCCGATATGGAAGTGACGGTCCGTCCCAACGGGAAGGGCGGCAAAGGTGTTTGGAATTCCATTCTGTCGACGGGGCTGAAGTTGCGCTGCGGAGGCGACCTTGAGACCGTCAATGTCACGGCTGAGGGACCGTTTTCCACGGCTGTCGACGAACTCCGCGCCAAGAGTCCGGGCATGGCCGTCAACGGCTATCTGACCACCCCTCTGTTGCCCAAGACTGCCCGGCGGCTGACCTTTGGCGGCAGGGTGGGCTTTGATTCCAAGAAGGGCAGCGCGGCCTTGAGCGACGTCGTGGTCCAGGCTCTGGAAACCTCGGTTGTTGGTGATGCCCGGCTGGTCGGGGGGATCAAGGACCACCGGGTGGAGGGCAGTCTGTCCGTGGTCCAGGCCGATCCCAAGCGGATCATCTATCTTCTGACCGGTGAGAACATCCGGACCAAGGACCCCGACGCCTTGCGCAAAGCGTCTGTCAAAGCGCGGTTCAAGGCCGACGGCGAGGGGGTCACCTTGAGTGAACTGAACGGTGAACTGGATGGCACCTCGGTCAAGGGGCATGTGGTCGGCACTGGGTACGCGCAGCCTCAGTTCGCCTTTTCTCTGGCCGCCGGGTCCTTCAACCTGGACAGCTACCTGCCACCCTCACCGGCCCCCTCTCTGAGTGATGTCCGTACTAACAGGGAGCCCGAGTCCACGCCCACGCGTCTGCCCCTCAAATTCCTCCGTTCTCTCAAGCTTAACGGCAAAGTCCTCTTTCATGAGTTCACCCTGGCCCGCATTCGCAGCGAGTCGCTGGAAGGTTTTGTCCGCGCCAATGAGGGGGACATCAAATTGGTCGGCGTACACGGTCGGCTTCACGGGGGGACGCTCAAAGCCGACCTGGATGCCAAAGCGGGGGAAAAGTCGTTGGACCTGCACCTGCTTCTTGACGTGAACAAGATGCAGGCCGGGCCGTTCATGAAGGAAATGGCCGACCGTGAATACCTGCGCGGGGAGACGGACATCAAGGCCGATCTACGCAGTACCGGGCGGACCAATGACGAGATCCTGGCCAATCTGAGCGGCACGGCTTCGCTCCTGATTACCAAAGGATCCTTCAAGTTTACCGGATGGGACCTCAAGCCCAAGAAGGTCGATTCAAGCCGAAGTTCGCAGATCGGCGCGGGCATACAGCGCACGACAAACGCGCGCACGGTCTTTCGCCGGGCATATTCAGAGGCCACGGTGAAGCAGGGCGTGTTTACGCTCCACAAGTTCCGTCTGGAGGCCCCGCCCGTGTTGCAGTCCTACGGCGAGGGGGGCTTCAGTCTGCCCGCCAACTCCATCGACCTGTCAATTCGTAACGATTTCGTGGCAGTGCCGAGTGTGACTCTGCGTCTGACGGGCAAGCTGACTGACCCAAAGGTTTCGGTGCCCACGGGCAAGATTCTCAATGATACGGTTCTCAATGTTCTGAGTCTGCCCAAGAAATCCTTTGAATTTTTGCGGGATTTGTTTTGATCAGGGCGCGGCGAGCTTGCCTGAGCGCCGGCGACGGGTATAAGCGAGAATCCTGGACGGAACTTCATTTCAATGTGGAGCGATCATGAGTCTGGTTCGGAAAGTCATACAGCTAAAGAGGCAATTGGTGGAGGGTATCTGGGAGCGCAACACCCCGGAGACTGCGTACTTGATGCGCATCTGGCGAGGGTGCTGCCGTTTGCTGTACCTGGTGTTTTTCAGCTTCGTGAAGGATCAGACCATCATCCGCGCGGCGGCCTTGACCTTCACCACCATTCTGTCCATCGTTCCGTTCCTGGCCGTGGCCTTCTCCATTTCCAAGGGGTTCGGCTTCCAGAATACCGGCAAGATGCGCGATCTGATCCTGCACCTGACCACGGGCCAGCCCGAGGTGGCGGACAAGATCATCGAATATATCGACCGGACCAATGTACAGGCCCTGGGCTGGGTCGGCGTGGTCACGCTGCTCCTCACCGTCCTCTCCCTTGTGGGGACCATCGAGAAGGCTTTCAACGTCATTTGGAGCGTGAACAAAGGACGGTCCGCATGGCGCAGGATCACGGATTTCTTTCCGATCATCCTCTTTGGTCCGATATTCCTCTTCATTGCTTCAAGCTTCAATTTCAGCCTGCAAAACCAGGACTTCATCTCCCGACTGATGAGCCTCAAGGCAATCGGCTATCTGGAGACCGTGTTCCTCAAGACTGTACCCTATATGCTGATCATCATGGCCTTTTCCATGATGTACGCTTTCATCCCCAACACCCGCGTTCGCATCCGGGCCGCGCTCATAGGCGGCGTGGTCGGCGGCGTCCTGTGGCAGATGGCCCAGTGGCTGTACATCAATTGGCAGATCGGTGCGGTCAAGTATAACGCCATCTACGGCAGTTTCGCCCAGTTGCCGCTACTTTTGGTCTGGATCTATCTGAGTTGGCTCATCGTCCTGCTCGGGGCCCAGGTCAGCCACGCCTGGCAGAACATCAATTCCTTCGTCAAGCAGCGCTATTTTGGCTCGGCCACGCCCTATGAGCGGCAAAAGATCGCGGTGTTGATGATGGTCGTGCTGGCCAAGCGGTTCCATGAGGGCAGTCCACTGCCGTCCGTGGAGGAGATATCCGACGGCCTCATGGCCCCGGCCACCCTGGTTTCGGATTTGTTCCTGGTATTACAGCAGGCAGGCTTTACCGTCCAGGCCGACGTGGCGGGATGCGAAGTCTATGCCCCGGCTCGGGAGCTTACTGACGTGCGCGTGCTCGACGTCATTCGGGCCGTGAATATGGAGGGTGAGCAACGGGTTTTCGCGGAATTTGACCAGAAGTACGGCTTTCTTGATCGTGTCCTGGGCGGCCTGGGCGAGGTCACTGCCAAGAGCGAGGCCAACATGACCCTGCTGCAATGCGCCGAGGAATACCCGGGCGCGGTCTTCAACATCGTTCCGGAAGATCAGGCGGACCGCTGCCCGCGGCGCTCCTGATTCCGCCCCTTACCGCTGGCCATAGGCTGTTTCGTATTTCGCCTTGAGTTCGCGGAACGAGCCATCCTTGATGGCCTTTCTGATCTGCTTCATCAGGTCCAGGTAGAAGTACAGGTTGTGGTAGGTGTTCAGCCGGTAGGAGAGCAGTTCCTTGGCCATGTACAGGTGCCGCAGATACGCCTTGGTGAAGTTGCGGCAGGTATAGCAACCACAGTTCGGGTCCAGCGGCGAGTCGTCCTCGGCGTATTCGGCCCGCTTGATGTTGACCTTGCCCATGGAGGTGAACAGGGTCCCGTTGCGGGCGTTGCGCGAGGGCAGGACGCAGTCGAACATGTCCACGCCCGCCGATACTCCTTCCAGGATGTCCAGCGGAGTGCCCACACCCATGAGATAGCGTGGCTTGCCATGCGGCAGTTTGGGCGTGATGTGGTGGAGAATGTCGTACATCTCCTCGGTGGATTCTCCCACGGACAGGCCTCCGATGGCAAATCCTTCGAAATCGATCTCGCGTAGCTGTTCCAGGCTGCGGTCGCGCAGGTCCTTGTGAAATCCGCCCTGGACAATGCCGAACATGATCTGGTCGCCGCTGCCCTTGGGGTAGTGGTCGCGGCACCGTCTGGCCCAGCGGGTGGTCATCTCCAGCGACTTTTCGGTATAGGCGCGGTCGTTGCCGTAGCCCACGCACTCGTCGAGCACCATCATGATGTCCGAGCCGAGGTTCTTCTGGATGTCGATGGCCTTTTCCGGGGAGAAGAAATGTTTGGAGCCGTCAATGTAGGAGCGGAACTCCACGCCTTCCTCGGTCAGCTTTCGGATGCCCTCCAGGCTGAAGACCTGGAATCCGCCGGAGTCGGTCAGGATGGGGCGCTTCCAGTTCGCAAATTTGTGCAGGCCGCCTCGCCGTGCCACCAGCTCGTCGCCGGGGCGCAGGTACAGGTGGTAGGTGTTGCCCAGGATGATCTGGGCCTCCATCTCCTCCAGGTCGAGGGGGGTCAGGCTCTTGACCGTGCCCTGAGTGCCGACCGGCATGAAGATGGGCGTCTGGATGTCGCCGTGCGCCGTGCTCAGGGTGGCGCGCCGTGCCAGGTTGTCCGTGGCGTGGATGGTGAAATCTCCGGGCTTGGTCATTATTTGACTCCCTTTTTCGGGCAGATGTCGTTCAGTTCACAGATGTCGCACTTGGGTTTGCGTGCCGGGCAGACCTCCCGGCCGAAGAAGACCAGAAGATGGTTGACGTCGCCCCAGATCTCGCGCGGAAAGAGCGGCATGAGGTCCTTCTCGACCTGCACGGGCTCGGTTTTGGCGGTCAGCCCCATGCGGAAGGCCAGCCGTTTCACGTGGGTGTCCACGGCAATGCCCTCGTTCACGCCGAACGCGTTGGCCAGCACAATGGACGCGGTCTTGCGAGCCACGCCGCCGAGCGTGATCAGTTCGGCCATGGTCCGGGGCACCTCGCCATTGTAGTCGTTCATGATCCGCTGCGCGGCGGCCTTGATGTTCTTGGCCTTGTTGCGGAAAAATCCCGTGGAGCGGACCACCTCCTCGATCTCGGTCACGTCGGCCTCGGCCGCGTCTTTGATCTCGGGCCAGCGCTCGAAAAAGACCGGGGTGACCTTGTTGACCCGCTCATCAGTGCATTGGGCGGACAGGGCGGTGGCCACCAGCAGTTCCCAGGGGTTGGTGTAGTCCAGAGCGGGCTTGGGGGAAGGGTACCGTTTCGAGAGACGGTTGAATATCTCGGTCGCGCGATCTTTCTTGTTCATGTGTACTCCGTGTCGGAGGCTTGTTAGCACCTGCGGCGGCTCGGCTCAAGCGCCAAAGATTCCGTCCGCCGGTTGCGTCCTTCTGCGAACCATGTATCATCCGTTAAAAATGGAGGAACCCATGTCCGAGTCGTTCATATACGTTACCTGTTCCGGTGAGACGGAAGCCGAGACCATCGGGGCGATGCTCGTGGCCAAGCGACTGGCCGCCTGTGTGAACATTCTGCCCGGCATGCGCTCGCTCTATTGGTGGCAGGGCAAGGTGGAGCGGGGGGAGGAAGTCGTGCTCATCGCCAAGACCCGAAACGATCTGGTGGCCCCGTTGACCGAGGCTGTCACGGCGGCCCATGGCTACGATGTTCCGTGCGTGGTCTCCCTGCCCATTACCGGCGGCAACCCGGATTTTCTTGCCTGGATCAGGGCCGAGACGTCTGGGGAATATGAGCCACGTTGACAGGGGAACGGCCCTGCACGTAGGTTGCATTCAACCGAATCAGTTTTAAGGAGTATTCATGAAGATTTACATTTCCGGGTCCCTGGCCTTCGACCGCATCATGACCTTCCCCGACAAATTTTCCAATCACATCCTGCCGGACAAGATACATGTTCTCAATGTCTCCTTCCTGGTGGACGGGCTGGTCGAGCGCTTCGGCGGCACGGCCGGCAACATCGCCTACAACCTGCACCTGCTCGGCGAGAAATCCACAATTCTGAGCCAGGTGGGCAAGGATTTCGGCCCTTACGATGAGCGGTTGCAGCATTACGGCATTGGCTTGGACGGCATCCGGACCATCGACCAGGAGCTCACCGCAGGGTGCTATATCACCACCGACATGTCCGACAACCAGATCACCGGGTTCAACCCCGGGGCCATGAAATATCCCAGCCAGTACGATATGAGCCGCATCGACCCTTCCGACGCCATCGGCCTCATCGCGCCGGGCAACATCAACGACATGGTCGATCATCCGAAATCCTACCGCGACAACGGAATCCCCTACATCTTTGATCCGGGCCAGCAGATTCCGGCCTTGGGCGGCGACAAGCTTAAAGAGTGCATTAACGGCGCGGAAATTCTGATCGTCAACGACTACGAGCTGGAAATGGTCAAGAAGGCCACCGGCATGTCCAGGGAGGACATCGTGGACCAGGTGGGCTACCTGATCACGACCCTGGGCGAAAAGGGGTCCATGGTCAGCTGCGATGACGGCGACACCACCATCGGCGTGGTCCCGGCCAAGGAAGTGCTCGACCCTACCGGGGCCGGAGACGCCTTCCGTGCCGGACTGCTCAAGGGATTGTCCATGGGCAAGACCGTGGTTGAATCCTGCAAGCTGGGCGCCACCTGCGCCACCTATGCGGTGGAGTTCAAGGGCACCCAGGAACACTCCTTCACTTTGGAGGAATTCACCGAGCGTTACGAGTCGGTCTTCGGATCGCTTACGTAGCAGCGGCCCGACAAGGCCGGGGAGGGCGACATGATCGAACTCAAGGTCCAGGCCATCGAAGCGTACTTGCGGCGCGTGTACGGCGACAACACCCGCCTATTGGACGCGGGCGACATCGGGAGTCTCGACGCCCAGGGGATGAAGGGGTTCGGCTACGGCAAGCCTCTTCTTGTCCGCTTCAATACAGGTGATGCCGTCCGGGAGGCCGTGTTCTCCGTCATGAAGGACGACAAGTACGGCCACCAGTTCTACTGGGACCGTGCGGCCATCCTCATGTTTCAATACGCGACCTCGGCCCGTATGGCCCGTCATGTCCATCCCCTCGGTCTGGGGTTCGTGGACGGAGCGGACTCGCTCATCCCGGTGGAGGACCCCAAGGAGTTTTTCATCGTCAACGAGAAGCTCGAAGGGCATGACTATTTCCTGGACCTGGAGCGTATCCGCAAAAGCGGCCTACTTGACAGGGACCTGGAAACGTCTCGTGAATTCGCCCGCTGGTTGGCCGGGGTGCACGCTGTAAAACTGGATGACCCGCCCCTGTATTCGCGGCGAATCCGCAACCTGCTTGGGGCCAGCGAGTGCATCCTCGGGCTGGTGGACGAAGCCTTTCCCCATGACTACGCCTTTTTCGGTAGGGACCGCTTCCAGGCTTTGGAAAAGCGACTCATCGAGTGGCGTTGGAAGCTGAAGGGATACGCCCATCGGCTGAGCGCGGTACACGGGGATTTCCATCCGTGGAACGTGCTGGTCACCGACGACGGGGATTTTTCGGTGCTCGACCGCAGCCGGGGCGAGTGGGGCGAGCCGGGCGGTGATTTGGCCTGCATGGCCGTCAATTACCTGCTCTGGTCACTGTACGACCACGAGAAGCTGGCCGGTCCTTACCGGGAACTCTATCTGGCCTATTTCGGGGAGTATCTGGACCGCACCGGGGATACTGAGGTTCTGGAGGTTCTGGCACCGTTCTGCGTCTTCCGCGGTCTGGTCATCGCCTCGCCCGAGTGGTATCCCGACCACCCCGATGCGGTACGCCGCCGTCTGTTCAATTTTGTGGTCAACGTTCTCGAAGACGAGGTTTTCGACTGGGAACACGTCAACCGATACCTGGAGTAGCGTATGGCCGACCGAAGCGTGGCAGGCTGGGCGGTCTGGGTCATCGGTTTGCCCGGCAGCGGCAAGTCCACCTTGGCGCGCGGATTGCGCGACGCGCTGAAGAATCGGGGCATGGACGTGGTCCTCTTGCAGATGGACGAGCGGCGCAAGGCTTATTTCCCGGAGCCGGAGTATACGGGGGAAGAACGCGAGGCGGCCTATCGGATGTTCGCCGAGGAGGCGGCCGGATTGGTACGCGAGGGGCGCATGGTGATCATGGACGGTTCGGCCCACCGGGTGTCCATGCGGCGGTATGCAAGGTCAAAAATTTTTTATTTCGCTGAGATTTTCGTACACTGCGACCTGGAAACGGCCATGGCGAGGGAGGGCGCCCGAGCAGCCGGAAAGGTCATGGCCGACCTCTACCGCAAGGCTCTTTTGCGTGAGAAAACAGGTCGTAATTTCAGTGGATTGGGTGAAGTTATCGGGGTCGACGCACCCTTTGAGCAGGACCCCCTTGCCGAGTTCGTCATCGACAACACCGGTTTGACCCAAGAAGAGACCTTGAGAAAAACCTTGCACTTTGTAGACAGCTGGCTCGCCAGTGTTTAATTGCCCCCTTAACCGTGCCGGAATATCGGCCAGAAAAGAAAAGGACCGGCCCTTCGGGGCGGGATGAACAGATATGAAATTTCACATCACCACCTTCGGGTGCCAGATGAACGTCCACGACTCGCAGTGGCTCGCCCGCGCCCTGGAAAGCAGAGGGTGGGAAGAGACCGGCGACGAGGATGCCCAAGTTTACATCTTGAATACGTGCAGCGTGCGTGACAAGCCCGAGCAGAAGGTCTACAGCGAACTCGGCCGGGTGGCCGCGCACCTCAAGCGTGACGAGAACGTCTTCGCCGCCGTGGGGGGCTGCGTGGCTCAACAGGTGGGGCGCGGCTTTTTCGAACGATTCCCCTTCGTCAAACTGGTCTTTGGCTCGGACGGCATCGCGGGCGCGCCCAATGCGTTGGAGCGTATCGCTGCGGGAAAGGAAGAGCGCGCGGCCTTGCTCGACTTCGTGACCTTATACGAGGAGCGGGAGCAGCCTGACGCACCGGTGGCCGTGGCCGAAACACGCCAGGCCTTCGTCAACATCATGCAGGGATGCGACAACTTTTGCGCCTATTGTATCGTGCCCTATACACGGGGCCGCCAGAAGTCCCGCACCCCGAACGCCATCCTGGACGAGTGCCGTTCCCTGGTCGAGGGCGGGGTGCGCGAGATCACTCTGCTCGGGCAGAACGTCAATAGTTTCGGCCTGGACAAGGGCGGGGTGGGCGTCAGCTTTGCCGAGCTCCTGCATTCCGTGGCCGCCATCCCCGGCCTGGATCGGCTTCGATTCACCACCTCGCACCCCAAGGACATCGCCGAGGAGGTCGTCCATGCCTTCGGCGAACTTCCGAACCTGTGCCCTTCGCTCCACCTGCCCATGCAGGCCGGATCGGATCGGGTGCTCAAGGCCATGCGGCGCAAATACGACATGGAGCGTTATCTTTCCATCGTGGATGGGCTGCGCGCGGCCAGGCCGGACATCAGCCTGACCACGGATCTGATCGTGGGCTTTCCCGGCGAGACCGAAGAGGATTTCCAGCTGACCCTGGACATGGTCGAGCGGGTTGGTTTCGAGTCGAGCTTTTCCTTCAAATATTCCGACCGCCCCGGCGTGGCGGCTGTGAACATGGAGTCCAAGGTCCCGGCAGAAGAGGCCTCGGAACGGCTGCAACGCTTGCAGACTCTGCAAAATAATATTACTAGAAAATGTCTAAAGAATCTTGAGGGCGCACGGACCGACGCGTTCATCGAGGGATTGAGCCGCATGCAGGACGGGGACGCTGTCTCCTGGAAGGGGCGTGACCCGGCCGGGCGCATCGTCAACGTCTTGATGGCGGAGAGCGCCGGATTGACCGGTGTGATGGTCCCGGTGAAGATTGTGGAAGCCAAGAAACACTCCCTGGTGGGAGAGAGGACGGGCGAGCTGTGGTAAAGGTCGAAATTTTCGGACTGGCGGTGGACGAGGCGGGCAAATCTCCGATCATCGTCCTCAAGGACGAGGAAGAGACCAAGGTCCTGCCCATCTGGATCGGGACCATGGAGGCCATGGCCATTTCCATGGCCATCAACAAGGTGCCGTTTCCCCGGCCCATGACCCACGACCTTCTGCTCAACGCCATCCGCATCATGGGCGGCACCGTCAACCGCGTGGAGATCACCGACATCGAGAACGGGACTTTCTTCGCCGAGATTGTGGTCACGGCCGGGGAGGAGACCTTCCACCTGGACAGCCGTCCGTCGGATGCCATCGCTCTGGCCGTGCGCGCGGAATGCCCCATTCTGGCGGGCGAGGCGGTCCTTGAGGAGGCCGGGGGCACGTTCCCGGATCACCCTGAGACGGTCATCAAGACGGAAGATGCCGACAAATGGCAGGACGAGTTGGACAAGCTCTCCGAAGACGACATCAAATACAAGATGTAGGGCCCACATGATCGATTTGCATACCCATACCATTTTCAGCGACGGGGAGCTGATCCCCGCAGAACTCGTCCGCCGGGCCGAAGTGCTGGGCTACAAAGCCCTCTGTATGACCGACCACGCGGACGAGGCGACCACCTATCACATCCTTGAAAACGTGCTCCGTTTCGTCAAGAAGCACGGGCATTTCTTCGATATCAACGTCCTGGCCGGGGTGGAACTGACCCACGTGCCGCCCGCGCTCATCAGCGAAATGGTCAAGAGCGCGAGGGATGCCGGAGCGCAGGTGGTGGTCATGCACGGCGAGACGCCGGTGGAGCCCGTGGCCCCCGGCACCAACCTTGCGGCCATCGAGGCGGGTGTGGACATCCTGGCCCATCCCGGCCTGATCACCGACGAGGAGGTCAAGCTTGCCGTGGAAAAGGGCGTTGCGCTCGAAATCACCACGCGCGGCGGGCATAGCTACACAAACGGCCACGTGGCCGCCATGGCCCGTAAACACGGGGCCAGGCTCGTGGTCAACAACGACGCCCACGCCCCGCGCGACCTGGTGGGCGAGGACCTGCGCAAGACCATAGCCTTGGGAGCGGGCCTGACCCTTGATGAATACCGGCAGACCGAGGCCAATGCCTGGAAGATTGTGCAGCGGTGCATGAAATGATGTTTTCTAACCGTGGCATGTTCGTGACCCAAAAGGCGTAGGCTCGTACAGGAATACAGGAAAGCCGAGTCATGCTTGAGGCCCGGTTTTCTTCGCATGAAGCGGGCCCGACGGCCCATAGACCAGAAAAGGTGCAACCATGAACTTTTTGCCCGATAACTCCATCCTCTCCTTGCTCGCCGGGGCGACCCTGGCGGTCAAGCTGGTCATGCTCTTCTTGGGATGCATGTCTCTGTGGAGCTGGACCATCATCTTTTTCAAGTTCTTCACCATTGGCACGGCCCGGAAGAAGGTCATGGCCGGGTACGACGCCTTTGTGGCTTCCGGCGATCTTTCCAAAGGAATCAAGCAGCTGGGCGACAAGGATGACTCGCCTCTGGCCCGGGTCTCGTCCCTGGCCGTGAAGGAATTCCGGCTACTGGAAAAGGCCGAAGTCAACCGCGAGCGCAAGCGGCTGCTGGTCAAGGATACCCTGCGGCGCGTGCTCAAGCAGGGCATCTCCAAGGAGATGCGCGGGCTGACCCGCAACCTGCCGTTTCTGGCCACCTGCGCCAACGCGGCCCCGTTCATCGGTCTGTTCGGCACGGTCTGGGGCATCATGCACTCGTTCCACTCCATCGGGCTGGCTCAATCGGCGGCCCTGGCCACCGTGGCCCCTGGTATCTCCGAGGCGCTCATCGCCACGGCCATCGGGCTGCTCGTGGCCATCCCGGCAACCATTTTCTACAACTATTTCCTAGGTAAGCTGAACGAGGTGGAAACCGGCATGGTCGACTTCGCCGGTGCCTTTCTGAACCGCGCCGAACGCGAGATCGCCTGGGCCGACAAGCCCGAGCGGGGCTAGGAGCGAGCCATGGCGATCAAGACCGGCGGCGGGTTCCTCAACGAGATCAACGTCACGCCCTTCGTGGACGTGATGCTGGTGCTGTTGATCATCTTTATGGTCACGGCTCCGCTCATGACCCAGGGGGTGGAAGTGGACCTGCCGACCACCCGCACGGTCCGCAACCTGCCCCAGGATTCCGAACACCTGGTTCTGTCCATAAAGAAGGACGGAACGATCTTTCTGGACGAATACCAGTTGGCCCTGGACGAGTTGCAAACGTACATTCAGCGTCTGGTAGCCAAGCAGAAGAAGCAGCTCTTCCTGCGTGCGGACAAGGAAGTTCCCTACGGCATTGTGGTCCAGGTCATGGGCGAGATCAAGGCCGCGGGCATCGACAGGCTCGGCATTGTGGCCGAACAGCC
>Ga0075011_10000381_pt1 | contig 23525 bp, 22 predicted proteins | sample TARM_MetaG_T_14_FD_72354 | JGI IMG/M metagenome (GOLD analysis project Ga0075011, IMG submission 72354) | Freshwater microbial communities from Pennsylvania, USA, analyzing microbe dynamics in response to fracking - TARM_MetaG_T_14 | ecosystem: Environmental > Aquatic > Freshwater > River... | reverse complement strand
AAATTTTCAATGAAGAAAACGATATTTATATTATAAACCAAGAAAATTATAACATTTTTGAAATAAAAAAAGTAAGTCTCTCAAAAGAAGAATTTGTACTTATTATTGCAAATTTAAATTTTGAAAATGAAGAAACTACTTATATTAGTGATATTTTTTCAATGCTAGAAAACAACTATATAATAGATATATCTCCTTATAATAAAATAGAAAATTTTTATAAAAATTTACAAATAACACTAAAAGCTGGTGAAATCAAGATTTTTTATACAAAAAAATAAAAATTTACAAATAAATGGAGGTTCTAATGTTAAGAGAAAATGACAAAGAAATATTCGAAATTATTAAAAAAGAAGAAGACAGACAAGAGTACGGAATTGAATTAATAGCTTCAGAAAATTTTGTTTCAAAAGCAGTAATGGAAGCTGCTGGAAGTGTTTTAACAAATAAGTATGCTGAAGGGTATTCTGGTAAAAGATATTATGGCGGATGTCAATTTGTAGATGAAATTGAAACTTTGGCTATTGAAAGACTTAACAAAATTTTTGGTTCAAAATATGCTAATGTTCAAGCTCATAGTGGTTCTCAAGCAAATATGGCAGTTTATATGGCTCTACTTGAACCAAAATCAAAAGTTATGGGTATGGCTTTAGATGCAGGTGGTCATTTAACTCATGGTCTTAGCATTAATTTTTCAGGTCTATTATATGATATTGTATCTTATGGAGTAAATTCTGAAACCGAATTATTAGATTATGATGAAATTGAAAAAATAGCTTTAGCTGAAAAACCAAAAATGATTATTGCTGGTGCTAGTGCATATCCAAGAGCTATTGATTTTAAAAGATTTAGAGAAATAGCTGATAAGATTGGTGCTTATTTATTTGTTGATATGGCACATATTGCAGGATTAGTTGCTGCTGGTGAGCATCAAAATCCAGTGGAATATGCTCATGTTGTAACTTCTACCACTCATAAAACTCTTAGAGGCCCTAGAGGTGGTATAATCCTTACTAATGATGAAGATATTGCCAAAGCGATTGATAAAATTATCTTCCCTGGTATTCAAGGTGGACCTCTTATGCATGTAATTGCAGGAAAAGCTGTAGCCTTTGGTGAAGCATTACAAGAAGATTATAAAGAATATCAAAAACAAGTTATAAAAAATGCTAAGGCTTTGGCACAAGGTCTTATAAATAGAGGATTTAGAATAGTTAGTGGTGGAACAGATAACCATTTAATGCTAGTAGATTTAAGGTCAAAAGGACTTACTGGTAAATTAGCTGAACAATTATTGGTAGAAGCTGAAATTACTTGTAATAAAAATGGAATTCCTAATGACCCTCAAAAACCTTGGATAACTAGCGGAATTAGATTAGGGACACCTGCTGTTACTACTAGAGGTATGAAAGAAAAAGAAATGGACAAAATAGCCGAGCTTATTGCTAAGGTTTTAGAAAATCCTGATAATAATGAAATTAAGGTAGAAGTAAAAAAAGAAGTTCATAAATTAGGTGAAACTTTCCCGCTTTATAAACTGAATTCTTTCCTTTAGATGGAGTTTTTAATCCAGACAAAGGTTTAGAGTTCGTTATCTGTGTGCTTGACTTTTGTTATCTCCAACTTAATAGAAGTTGGAGTTTTACAAAAGTAGCGATCAGATAAATAAGTTTTAAATTTAAAAATAAGGGTTCAATCTTTTGAACCCTTTAAAATTTACAAAATTGGAGAAACTAGCCTTGAAATTGATTCTTTGATTTTAATAATATTCCCTCTATTCTTATATACTTCTCTAGTAATATAATTACTTCTTTTTATATCTTCCATATATTGTTCTTTTAATTTTATTGCAATTTTTTTATCATAAATAAAAGCATTAATCTCAAAATTAAAATAAAAACTTCTTAAATCCATATTTGTAGTTCCTAGTGTGGATATTTCATCATCTATTATAAGCACCTTACTATGTAAAAAACCATTTTGATATGTATATACTTTCGCACCTATTTCTATAAGTTCTCCAACATGTGCCAAGGTTGCCCAATAAACAAAAAGATGATCTGGTTTATTGGGAATCATAATACAAACTTCTATACCTGATAATATTGCTAATTTTAATGAATCATGAATTGTATCATCTGGAATATAATAAGGTGTCTGTATATAGATAGATTTTTTTGCAGTATTAATCATTTTCAATATTCCATCTTTTATATATGGATGCTCATAATTAGGTCCACTCCCTACTATTTGCATTCCTGTATTTCCTTGTTCGCCTCTATCTATAAAATATCTATCCAATTCCATATCTACAATCACTTTTTTACTACCTCTAATAAAAATCCAATTCAGCAAAAATTCTACTTGTAAACTATCAATTACATCACCTTTAATTTTAATATGACTATCTCTCCAATATCCAATTTTTTTATTTTTACCAAGATATTCATCCCCTATATTAAAACCTCCCATATACGCATTTTCCCCATCAACTATTATTATTTTTCTATGAGTTCTATAGTTCGCTCTAATGCTAAAGTGAGGCACAAAAGGAGGAAAAAATATTTCAATTTCTCCATCTACTCTTTTTAAATTTTTAAAAAAATTTCTTTTAAGCCAAATACATCCCATTCCATCATATATTATTTTTACCTCTACCCCTTCCTTAGCCTTTTCAATAAGTATATCTCTAATTTCCCTACCGATATTATCATTTCTAAAAATATAATATTCCATATGAATAAATTTTTTAGCTTTTTTTAAACTTAATTTCATATTTTTAAAGAGCTCATTACCATCAAAAAATAAATCGATTTTATTTGACGGATAATAAAGTGCATTACTATTATATTCGTGATAATGAGCCAACTCAAAATATTCTTCACTTATTCCATGTTCATCTTTATCTTCTAAAAGTTTATTTCTTTTAATTAAAAATTGACGAAATATTTCATTTGTATCCTTACTTTTCAATCTTTTCTCTTTTCTAAAACTTAATCCAAAAAATAAATATAATACAAATCCAAAATAGGAAGTAAGGCTTAGAATTAATACCCAAGCTAGAGTATGACTTGTTCTTTTTCTTTCTAAAAAAATTACTGCAACAATTAGTAAAATATTAAAAACCTGCCATAGATTTAAGGATAAAAAACCATTCATAGTAACACCTCATTTTGTAAATATTTTTTATTAAACTTAATATATTATACCTTATATATTTATTTAAATCAAAAAGACTCTCTATAAAGAAAGTCTAAAAAGAAATTATATTTTTAAAATATAAATAATAAAGGGTAAAAGCTTGTAAAATTATTATTAATGGAATTCCTAATTTAAATTTTATTTTTTGTGTTTTATGTCGAAATAGCTCCATTCCCAAATAAAACCCAATACTACCACCAAATATAGATACTAATAATAAAGTTCTCTCTGAAATTCTCCAAGCTTTTTTTTGAGACTTTATTTTATCAATATAACATAAGCAAAAAGCATAAATATTAATTGCTATTATTAAGTATAAAATTTTTATAAGTTTACCTCCTTTATTGAATTTCCATATCACTTGGTATTATAAGAGCTAAAACTAAATAAAGCCAAATGGTAATTGTCCCAAAGAATATGCCTAGTAAAAAAGCTATCCTAATATTTCTAGGATCAAGATCATAAAATTCTGCTATACCTGAGCATACACCTGCTAAAACCCTATCATTCATTTTTCTTCTTAATTTGTTTTGCATATTCTCACCTCTATTTTTCTATTAATTCAGAATAAGTCCAAGTATTCATTCCTTCTTTGGCATTATATATATTTTTAAAACCTGCTTCTGACAAAATTGATGCAGCTTTTTTAGAACGTCCTCCAACTGCACAAAAAGTAATATAAGTTTGTTCTTTATTTAATTCATTTAACCTATTGGGTAATTCTCCTATTGGAATATTTATAGCTCCTCTAATTACTCCTGTTTTCTGGATTTCATTAATATTTCTTACATCTAAAACTATTGCCTCGCCATTTTCTACCATTGTTTTAACTTGATTCTTAGAAATATCTTGATAGTCTCCCTTGGTATCATTAGCCATAGTATATACAGTCTTTTGTATCTCATTCATTGATAACTTACTTGAGTATTTATTTTTTAATAAAAAAACTACCATAAGAATTAACACTAAAACAATTATTATTTTCATTGCATACCACTCCTTTTTAATATTAAAATAGAACTTTATTCACTTTTAGTATAGCCCATTACATAGTCCAAATTAATATTTCTAATTGAACTAAAAACTCTTTGTTTTATATTTGGGTCAATTTTTGATAGGTTCTCTAACATTATTTTTATCTCTTTTCTTTTTGAAGGTTCTTTTTCTCCTTCAACAGGACAACCACAAGACATGGGCTTTATTCCATTTTTTTTAGTATAATTTATTATTTCAGCTTCTTTTATATAAATCATAGGTCTTATTAACTGAAGTTTACCAGAGGTAGAAGACACTTTTGGTAACATGGTTTTTATTGTGCCTGCATAGAACATGTTGATTAATATTGTTTCAACCATATCATCAAAGTGATGTCCAAGAGCTAATTTATTACAATTTAACTCTTCTACCTTCTTATATAAAACTCCTCTCCTCATCTTTGAACATAAGAAACAAGGGTTAGAAGGAGATTTTTCAAAGGCAACTTGCCATACATTTGAATCGAAAATTTCACATTCTATATTTAAATATTCTAAATTATTTTTAAATTGCTCCAAATCTTCATTTTCAAATCCTGGATTCATACTAATAAAAACTAAATCAAAATTTCTACTTTTATCTTTTTTTAATTCTTGAAATAGTTTTGCCAAAAGCAAGCTATCTTTTCCACCAGAAATCCCAACTGCTATTTTATCACCATCTTCTACCAAATTAAATTCATTAACAGCATTTATAAATTTAGTCCATATTTTTTTTCTATAAGTAGTTCTAAGACTTTCTTCTATTTCAAATAATTTTTTTATTTCTTCTGCTTCTTTTAAAGTACAGCAATCCATGCTAATTTCCCTCCATACTAATAATACATTCCACTGCCTAATCCACTAGTAATTCCTGATTTAGCCATTTCTAATTCTGTTTTAATAGTTGAATTTTCATAAGCAGTTTCATAATCTATTATATTTTCTTTGTATAATTTTAAAATCTCTGAATCAAAATTTTTCATTCCCAAACTCTCACTTTTTTTAATAATTTCTGGAATTTTTCTCATTCCTTCTTCTGTTTGTAATAATTCGGAAATAGTTCCTGTATTAATCATTATTTCTGTAATTACTCTTTTCCCTTCAGCCACAGTTTTCATAAGTCTTTGGCTTACTATTGCTCTAACATTTTCAGACAATTGATTTCTAATACTTTTTGCTCTGTCTGCATCAAAGTAATCTAAAATTCTATTAACACTCTTTACAGCAGTAACTGTATGTAAGGTAGAAATGACTAAATGCCCTGTTTCACTTGCTTTTAATGCTGCTTCTATAGTTTCCTTGTCTCTTAACTCTCCCATAAAGATTATGTCTGGATCTTGTCTAAGTACATATTTTAAAGCTGATTTATAATCTTTAATATCATCAGGAATTTCTTTTTGGCTGATAATAGATTTTTTATCTTTATGTAAGTATTCTATGGGTTCTTCAAAACTTATTATATTCTTATTATAAGTTGAATTAATGTAATCTATTATTGCAGCAACTGTTGTAGACTTTCCACTTCCTGTGGCTCCTGTTACAAGTACGATACCATTTTTTTCTCCTGCTATTTTTTTTAATATTTCTGGTAATTTTAATTCATCTATAGTAGGTACATGAAAAGGAACTGCTCTTGCTACAAGTAAATAAGAACCCCTTGTAAGAGATATATTTATCCTAAATCTTCCTAAACCAGATAAAGAATAAGAAAAATCTGTACTTAGTTCTTCTTTTAACTCATTCTTTCTTTTTTCATTAGGAATAATTTTATCAATTATATCTGCCATTACTTCTACTGTTAATATTTCTTCATTTTCTAATTTTTCCAAGCTACCATTTAATCTAATTATAGGCTTATTTCCTACTTTCAAATGTAAATCAGAGGCATTTTTTTCGATTAATATTTGTAAAAATTTATCTATCATATACATCACCCTTTTTTTAGTATCTATACTTATAATATGATATAAAATGTCACTATTCAAGTGTTTATCTTATAATTTTCTTGCAGTAAGACTTGTAAAAATATATTACAAAAATTAAAGTTGCTAATTCTGAAAACAAAGTAGCATACCACACACCATTTATACCTAAAAATTTTGGTAAGATAAATAAAGCTATGGCTAAAAATAAAAAGGCTCTCATAAAAATTAGTAAAGAGCTAATTTTACTTTGTTCAATACCTTGGAAAAAATTAGCTAAATAAATATTTATTCCCATAAATAAACTGGCTGAAAAAAATCTAGGTAGGGCTTCTACACCTATTTTTATTAACTCTTGATTTTCCTTATTAAAAATACCAACAATATAATTAGGAAAAATCAAGCTAAGACTTATAATAAAAATACTTACAATTATATTCGTGCTCAAACCATATTTATTAACTTTTTCAATTCTTGAAAATAATTTTGCTCCATAATTATAACTGATTATAGGCTGTGTTCCTTGGCTAACTCCAACATATATTAAATATACCAAAAAGTTAATATTTAGTATAATACTAAATGCAGAGACATATAGCTCATTAGAAAATTTGAATAAAATCAGATTAAATATAAAAATCGCCAAACCACTAGAAACATCATTAATAAAACTTGGAATTCCTATTTTGACTATTTTTATTATATTTTTAAATTTTATTTTTTCTATATATAATTTTAAAGTATTATTTTTCCTGAAAAAATGTAGAAGTAATATTGCAAAGTATAGAAATTGTGAAATTCCCGTTGCTAAACTAGCTCCTCTCATTCCCATATTAAACCTAAAAATAAATAAATAGTCAAGTAAAATATTGCTTATTCCACAGGACACCATAGCCCACATTGACAAATTCGGGTTAGAGTCATTTCTTATAAATATATTCAAAGTATTAGGAACAATGTAAAAAGCTGTAAATGTACTAATTATCCTCAAATAACTTTCAGCATAAGGGAAAATTAATTCAGTTGCTCCTAAATAATATATTATATCTTTTAAAAACATTTTTTGAATAAGTGTAAAAATAATACTAAAAAAAACACTTAGATATACACTAGTTGAGAAAATAATATTCTTTTCTTTTTTATTACCTCCTCTACCAGATATTATACTTGCTAAAGTAGCTCCACCTATACCAAATAAAAGCCCCAAGCTAGAATAAAGTGTAAAAACTGGTAAAACTGTATTTAAAGCAGCTAATCCTAAGCTACCAACACCTCTACCTATAAAAACTGTATCTATAAATATTAAAATCCCTATTGCTAAACTACCTGTGACTGAAGGTAGTAAATAAGCAAAGAATAATTTTGATATTTTTTCATTTTTCAAATCATAAATCATTTAAAATTCACCTCTTCATATATTTAAAAAATTTTTATAAAAAAAAGAGGAAAATAAAAAGAATTTTTGTATAAAATAGTAGTTTCTATTAAAAAATATTTTTTTAGAATCTCCCAAATAAACCAGAATTATTTCTAGTTTTTTTATTTTATATATTACTTTCATCTACTTTGAAATATCTTCATTGAATTCTTCAATTATTTCACCTATAAATTCTAAAACTTCTTTTTTTCCTGTTCCTTTTAACGAAGAATAAAATAACACATCTTCATTATCAAAAACTAATTTTTTCTTTATCTCTTTTAATTGCTTAAATTTTTCGTTATTTGATAATTTATCTACCTTTGTAAAAATAATGGTATATGGAACTTCATAGTGATCTAGCCATTTTAGCATGTCCATATCTTCTCCACTGGGGATTCTTCTAATATCCAACAAAACAAAAACCATTTTTTTTCTTTCACTTGACAAATAAGAAGTAATTATATTTCCCCAATTATCCTTTACTGCTTTTGGAACTTTTGCAAAACCATAGCCTGGTAAATCTACAAAATAAGTGTCTCCATTTATCAAAAAATAATTGATTAATTGAGTTCTACCAGGTGTTTTACTTGTTTTAGCTAGTTTATTTCTATTTGTAAGACTATTTATTAAAGAAGATTTTCCTACATTAGACCTTCCTACAAAGGCAAATTCTACATTATCCAAAACTTCCGGATAATCCTTTTCATAGACTGCAGACTTAACAAAATCTGATTTTTTTATTTCCATTTTTAACCTCCACTTATTAATTATTAAAGTAGAAGAAGCAAGCAATTCTGCCTGCTTCTACCTAAAATAAATAATATCTACATTTCCTTAAAAATTATAGATTCTACTTCTTCATATCTTTTTGCAAAATATATTTTCATATCTTTTACAACTTCTTTTGGTAATTCTTCAACATCTGTATTATTGTCAAAAGGTAAAATTACTTCTCTAATTCCAGCTCTATGAGCTCCCATAACTTTTTCTTTAATACCTCCAACTGCTAATACGTCTCCTGTAACAGTTATTTCTCCAGTCATGGCAATATCTTGTCTTATTGGTTTTTGCCCCAAGGCAGAAATAAGAGCAGTAGTAATTGCTATTCCAGCACTTGGTCCATCTTTAGGAACTGCACCTTCTGGGAAATGTAAATGTATATCATATTTTTCATTAAATCTATCTTCTAACTTGAAAAGCTCTCTTTCTGACCTTACAAATGAATAAGCTACTTGAGCTGATTCCTTCATAACTTCTCCTAGTTTTCCTGTTAAAGTAAGTTTTCCCTTACCTTCCATTCTCATAGCTTGAACTTCAAGAGTAGTTCCACCAACAGAGGTCCAAGCTAGACCGTTTACTATTCCAGTTTTAGGGTCTTTTGTTTTTTGCTTGTCAGGTCTATATTTAGGTTTATCCAAATATTTTTCAACATTATTTAAAGTAATTGAAATAGATTTTTTATCCTTTTCAACAACTTCTTTTGCTATTCTTCTGTGAAGTCTGTTAATTTCTCTTCTTAAGTTTCTTACCCCAGCTTCTCTAGTATATTCATTTACTATTTTCATAAGGGCTTCTTCACTAACTTTTATATCATATTTAGCAAGTCCATTTTCTTCTTTAGCTGTAGGTAGAAGGTATTTTTTTGCAATATGCTTCTTCTCAAATTCAGTATAAGAAGACAGCATTATTATTTCCATTCTATCTCTTAGTGGCATTGGAATTGCCCCCAAATCATTGGCTGTTGCTATAAAAAATACATCACTTAAATCAAAAGGTGAATCCACATAGTGATCTTCAAAATGCTTATTTTGATTAGGGTCTAATACCTCAAGTAAAGCTGATGCTGGGTCTCCTCTAAAGTCCATAGCCATTTTATCTATTTCATCTAGTAATAATAAAGGATTTTTTGTTCCTGCGTCTTTTATTGCCTTTATGATTCTACCAGGCATAGAACCTATATAAGTTCTTCTATGACCTCTAATTTCAGCTTCATCTCTTATACCTCCCAAAGAAATCCTAACAAATTCTCTATTCATAGCTCTAGCTATTGAATGAGCTAAAGAGGTTTTTCCTACACCAGGAGGACCAACAAAACAAATTATAGAACCTTTAATATTATTATTTAATTTTTTAACTGCCAAAAATTCTAAAATTCTCTCTTTAATTTTGTCTAAACTGTAATGGTCCTCATCTAGAATTTCCTTAGCTTTTTTTATATCTAAACTTTCTTTGGATTTTTTATTCCAAGGTAATTCAATTATAGTTTCTACATATGACCTAATTACACTTGCTTCAGAAGAGAATTGTGGCATTTTACCAAGTCTGTCCAATTCTTTATAAAGTTTATTTTTTAAAACTTTACTTAACTTGACTTCATCAACTTTTTTTCTAAGCTCAATAACTTCGTCATTATCACCTGAATTTTCTCCAATTTCTTCTCTTAAGGCATTTATTTTTTCTTTCAAATAGTAATTTTTTTGCATATTATTCATTTTTTCTTTAACTTTACTATCTATTTTTCTTTCAATCGCTACTATTTCTATTTCTTTTTCAATTAGTTCTAATAGCTTATATCCTCTTTTTTCAATATCCAGTTCATCTAATATTTCTTGTTTTCTATCTGTACTTATATGAAGATTGGAAGAAATCAAATCAAAAACCTTATTAATATTTTTTATGCCTTTTAAATTCATAATCAAATCTGGTAAAATTTTATTAGTTAATTTTCCATATTTTTCAAAATTCAACATAACTTTTCTTTTTAAGGCTTCTCCTATTTCCTTATCAATTTCTTCATCTTTACACTCTTCATACTCTGCTGAAAAATATTTTTCTTCTTCTATTACATTAATTAATTTAACTCTATTTTTCGCTTCTACCAAAACCTTCATATTTCCATTGGGCATTTTCAGAGTTTGTAGTACATTTACAATTACCCCTATTTTATGGATTCCTTCTTGTAAATCAGGTATTTCAACCTTAGAATCTTTTTGCATACAAAGTATTAAAGTATTATCTTCCATAAGAGCTCTTTCTAAAGTAGACATACTTTTATCTCTTCCTATGAAAAGTGGTGTGATTATTCCTGGAAAAATAATTAAATCTCTAGTTGGAATAAATGCAGATTTATAAATCATATAAGCACTCCCTTTCTATGTTGTAAAAACCTTATGCTTCTAACAACTTTTCATTTCCTTCATCTCTTAATATATACTTAATTGCATTTCTATCATTTATTGATTCTTTAGTAATGATGACTTTTCTAACATCATCTCTAGTTGGAATATCATACATTAATTCTAACATCATAGATTCAATAATAGATCTTAGTCCTCTAGCACCTATTTTTCTTTTTATTGCTTCCTTCGCTATCAAATCTAAAGTTTCTTCTTCAAATTCTAATTCAACATCTTCAAATTCAAAGAATTTTTTATATTGTTTAACCAAAGAATTTTTTGGTTCTGTCAATATTTTAACTAAGGCTTTTTCATCTAAATGCTCTAAAGTTGTTATGATAGGTAATCTTCCTATAAATTCAGGAATTAATCCATGTCTAACCAAATCTTCTGGCATTACTTGAGTAAGTATAGTTGTATCTTCTAACTTATTCTCAACATTTGCACCAAATCCTAAAGATTTTTTAGCTGTTCTATTTTGTATTTTTTTCTCTAAACCTTCAAATGCCCCACCTACAACAAATAATATATTAGTTGTATCTATTTCAATCAATTCTTGGTGTGGATGTTTTCTTCCACCTTGTGGAGGAACGCTTGCCTTAGTTCCTTCTACAATTTTTAAAAGAGCTTGCTGAACTCCTTCTCCTGAAACATCTCTAGTAATACTTACATTTTCAGACTTTCTCGCTATTTTGTCTATTTCATCTATATAGATTATCCCTCTTTCTGCAGCTTCAATATCCATATCTGCAGCATGTATAAGTCTTACTAATACATTCTCAACATCATCCCCAACATAACCTGCTTCTGTTAAAGTCGTTGCATCTGCAATTGCAAAAGGAACATTTAATATTCTAGCTAAAGTTTGAGCTAATAACGTTTTACCAGAACCTGTGGGACCTATTAATAAAACATTTGATTTTTGTAACTCTACTTCGTCTTTAATTTTACTTTGTTTATGTAAGATTCTTTTATAATGATTATATACTGAAACTGCTAGAGTTTTCTTGGCATTTACTTGTCCAATTACATATTCATCTAATTTTGCTTTGATTTCATGTGGTTTTAAAAGATTTACTTCTCCAAACTCTCCTTCTACCTCTTCTCCTTCAAATCCAATAAGATTTTGACAAGCTTCAATACATTCATCACATATATAGGCATCCGGTCCAGAAATTAATCTATAAACTTCATCTTCCTTCTTCCCACAAAAAGAACATATTGCTTCTTTTTTACTCACTCTTATCACCTCTTGTTTTTATAAAAACTTTATCAATTAAACCATAGGCAACAGCTTCTTCAGCACCCATAAAATTATCTCTTTCAGTATCTCTTATAACATCTTCATAAGATTTTTTAGTGTGTCTAGAAATAATTTTAGATGTCATATCTTTCATTCTCAAAATTTCTTTTGCCTGTATTTCTATATCAGTTGCTTGACCTCTAGCACCTCCTAAAGGTTGATGAATCATTATTCTTGAATTTTCAAGAGCATATCTTTTTCCAGGGGCTCCTGCTGTTAAAAGAAGAGCTCCCATAGACGCTGCCTGACCTATGCACACTGTTTGAACATCTGGTTTTATATACTGCATAGTATCATAAATTGCCATACCAGCTGTGATTACTCCTCCTGGACTATTTATATACATAATAATATCTTTTTCAGAGTCTTCTGCCTCTAAAAAAAGTAATTGTGCAACAATTGAATTAGCTACCAAATCATCTATTTCAGTACCTAAAAATATTATTCTATCTCTAAGAAGTCTAGAATAAATATCAAAAGCTCTTTCCCCTCTACCAGAGTTTTCTATTACCGTAGGATTATACATATTACTCCTCCTTAAATTTTACAAATTTATAGAATATTTTTATATTTATGAAAAATTAGGACAGAGTCATATCTGCCCTAATAGTCAACAATTAGGGAGCTTTCGCTCCCTATATATTATTTTGCATTTGCTACTAGAACATCTACTGTTTTATTAATTCTAACGTCAGCTTTAATATTTTCCATAAAATTAACTAAATTTCCAGCTTTTTCTAATTCTTCTTTCAATTTTGCTAATTCCATATTGTAAATTTCAGCTACTTTATTCATTTTTTCTTCTATTTCTTCTTCATTAGCTTCTATATTCTCAGCTAAAGCAATAGCATCTAATACTACGTCTCTTTTTACTTTGCTCTCTGCTACTGGTCTAATTTGTTCAGCTAATTTTTCTACTGTTAAACCAGACATTTGCATATACATTTCAAGATTTGCACCTTGCATTTTTAGATTATTTTCAATTTCTGATAGTCTGTAAGAAATTTCTCTATCAATCATAGAGTTCGGAATCATTAATGTAGAATTTTCTACTGCCTTATTTACTATTGAATTTTTGTACTCAGCTTCTATTCTTTGAGTTTCTCTTTCTGTTATTTCTTCTTGTTTTTTAGATTTTAACTCTTCTAAAGAATCAAAATCGTTATCTTTAGCAAATTCATCATCTAAAACAGGTTTTACCAATTTTTTGATTGAAGTAACTTTTACTTTAAATATAGCAGGTTTTCCAGCAAGTTCATCTTTAAAGTATTCTTTAGGAAAAGTAACATTTACTTCTCCTTCTTGTCCTACTTGATAACCAACTAATTGATCTTCAAAAGTATCTATAAAAGATTTACTTCCTAATTTCAAACTATAAGCTTCCGCTTTTCCACCTTCAAATGCTTCTCCATCTACAAAACCTTCAAAATCTAAAGTTATTGTATCTTCAAGTTGTGCAGCATAACCTTCTTCTGCTTCAACTAATTTTGTTGATTTCTCTAATAATTCTTCAATTTCATTATTTAATAATATATCTGACATTTCAAAAGTTTCTTTTTCTGCTTCTAAACCTTTGTATTCTCCCAATGTAATTTCAGGATATACATCTACTACAAATGTAGCTTCAAATTTATCATCTGTTAGATTTAAGCTAACTGTTTTTAATTGCTCTACTGGTTTCAAATTATTGCTATTAATAATTTCTTCATATTTTTCTCTAATTATTAAGTCTGCAACTTCTTCTTTTATTTCTTCCTTAAATTTAGCTTCAATAGTAGTTATTGGAGCTTTCCCTTTTCTGAATCCAGGTAATTCTACAGATTTTGCTATTTTATTTAATACTATATTTTTATTATTTTTTACTGCTTCACCTTCTAAAGTAACAAATATCTCCACACTTGAGTTTTCTAATTTTTTAATTTCAACAGTCATTATTATAATCCTCCTAATTTAATTAAATATTTTATAAAATTCATCTTTATACTGAAAATCTTTAATCTTTATTTGTAAAATTTCTTCACCTTTATAATAAATTTTTTCTGGATAATACACAATATCAAATTTTTGAAAAGGATAATTATTATTTTCTATTTTGTCACCTAAATTAAAGGCTACAGCAGAATAAAATTTACCATTTTTCTTTATAAAAGTCTTGAAATGTCTATCTTCTACCCCAAATTTTTTAGTTGCTATAAACTCTAAATCATTATCAAAAAATAAAGGTTGTGGATTATTTAATCCATATGGTGCTAAGTTTTGTAATTCAGCTAAAAATATATCATCTATTTCATCTAAAGGCAAATTAAAATCTATATTCAAAATTTTTTCTTTAGATTTTTCATTAATTATATTAATGCCATTTTCTATGGCTTTTTTTACTTGAGTTATTTTTTCTTTTTCCACTACAAAACCTGCAGCAAGGTCATGCCCACCAAATCTTATAAAATCTTTTGCCATAGAATTTAAAATATCAAAAATATTTATTCCTTCTATACTTCTACAAGAACCTTTGCCTAAATTATTTTTTATAGTTATTAAAACAACTGGCACATTATATTTTAGTGATAATCTCGAACTAATAACCCCTATTATTCCTGGGTGCCATTCTTCAGAAACCTCAAATATAAGATTAAAATCTTTCTTATCTTTATATTTTTCATCTATCTCATTAAATGAAATTCTTTCTAAAGTTCTTCTTTTTTTATTTGATTTTTTCATTTCTTCAATAATATTATAAATATTAAAGTCATTACTTTCTACAAAAAAATCTACGCCTATGCGAGACTCTCCAACTCTACCAAGAGCATTCAAAAGAGGTGAAACAAAAAAACTTATATCTGTAGTTGTTAAGTCTTTATTATCAAATTTTAAATATCTAAGTAGATATGACAAACCTTTGATTTTTGTTTTTTTTAGATGTTCCAATCCTTTTTTTATAATTATTCGATTTTCATCAATCATAGGTACCACATCAGCTACAGTACCTATCATTATAATATCTATATATTTATAAAGCAAGTCTAAATCTAAACCTAAATGAATATAAAGTGCCTGTGCTAATTTAAGGGCAACTCCTGCTCCTGATAAAAACTTAAATCCATAATTTTGACTAAGCTTCGGGTTAATTATAAGAATATCTTCGTCATCTTCTTCTACCAATTTGTGGTGGTCAGTTATTATAAGTTCAATATCCAAATTTCTAGCATATATAATTTCTTCATGCGAATTTATTCCTGTATCTACAGTGATTACAAGCTTCCCATTTTCTCTTTTAATTTTATCTAGAGCATCTTTATTTAACCCATAACCATTTTCCATACGATTAGGAGTATAGTACTCTACATCTATATTCAATTCTCTAAAAATTAAAGTAAGAAAGGCTGTTGCAGTTATTCCATCTACATCATAATCACCATAAATAAAAACTTTTTGTTTATTATTTTTTATTTTAATAATTTTTTCAATAGCCTCATCCATTTTTTCAAAGTCAAAAGGATTTCTAAATTTAGAATAACTACAATCTAAAAAATTTTTGATTTCAGCATCTTTTCTTAAACCTCTATTATAAAGAAGTTTTAATAAAGGTACACTTAAGCCTAAGCTATTACTTTTGTTAGTTAAAAAATCAATATCACTTTCTAGATACTCCCATTTCACAGCAAGTCACCTCATTATTTGACTTCGTTGAGAATCTTGGCAATTTTAACACCATATTCAATAGTTTCATCTAGCTTAACTCTGATTTCTGGAGTATATCTAAGGCTTAATTCTTCTCCTAGTCTTTTTCTCAAATATTTTTTGATTTCATTCAAACCTTCCAAGGTCTTTTCAGTATCTACTTCTTCATTATTAATAGACATAACACTAAAAAATACATCAGCAAATTTTATATCAGGTGTCAGTCTACAAGTCGTAACAGAAACTAGACCACTAATTTTAGGATTTTTAATTTCTTCCAATAATATTTTTGAGATTAATCTAGTTATTTCTTTTTCTATTCCAGCTAATCTTTTTTTATTCATCCTATATCACTTCTTTCTATTGTCTATCTTAGAGTTCTTTTTACCTCATCCATTACATAAGCTTCTACTATATCGCCTTCTTTTATATCATTAAAATTATCTATTCCTAATCCACATTCTTGCCCTACAACTACTTCACTAGCATCATTTTGGAATCTTTTTAAAGATGATAATTTTCCGTCATAAACAACAATTCCATTTCTTAAAATTCTTATATTTGCTTCTTTATTTACTTTTCCATCAACCACAACACAACCAGCAATATTTCCAACTTTAGTTATTTTGAATACTTGTTTAATTTCTATTCTTCCTAAGTATCTTTCTTTATATTCTGGATCTAACATACCTGTTAGTGCTTGTTCAATTTCCTCAATGATTTTATAAATAATATTATGAGTTCTTATTTCTACTCCAGTATCTTCTGCTGCCTTCATTGCTTTTGTTGTTGGTCTAACATGAAAACCAATAATTATAGCATCTGATGCTTCTGCTAATTTTACATCTCCTTCTGATATAGCTCCTGCTGCTGCTTGAATAACATTAACTGCTACCTCTGAAGTATTTAATTTGTTCAAAGAATCTTTTAAAGCTTCTACAGAACCACGAGAATCAGCCCTAATAATTAGTTTCAATTCTTTTATTTTTTCTGCATCCAATTGCTCTGATAAAGCTTCTAAAGATATGTGTTTTTTTCTATTTTGTTCTTTTAACTTTCTTTCTTTTTCCACTTGCTCAACTATATTTTTAGCTTGTTTTTCATTCATAATTCCATAAAGAATATCTCCAGCACTTGGAACAGAATTAAAACCTAAGATTTCTATTGGCATAGAAACTCCAACGCTATCAACTTTAGCTCCTTTATCATTTATAAGAGCTCTTACTTTACCATAACTTTCACCTGCAACAAATATTTCTCCAACTTTTAGTTCACCTTCTTGAATCAAAACGTCTGCTACTGGTCCTAATTTTGGGTCAAGCCTAGACTCTAAAACTATACCTTTAGCTCTCTTATTAGGATTAGCTTTCAAATCTAATAATTCTGCTGTTAATAAAATAGTTTCCAAAAGAGTATCTATATTTTTATTAAATTTAGCAGAAATTTCAACAAATTCAGCATCTCCACCCCATTCAGGTGCTACTATGCCATAAGACATTAATTCAGTCTTAACTCTTAAAGGGTCCGCTCCAGGTTTATCTATTTTGTTTACTGCTATAATAATTGGAACTCCTGCTTCTTTTGCATGAGAAATAGCTTCTACCGTTTGTGGTTTAACGCCGTCATCTGCAGCAACTACTAATATAGCTATATCAGTAACTCCTGCCCCTCTCGCTCTCATTTCAGTAAAAGCCTCATGTCCTGGAGTATCTATAAAGGTAATTTTTTTACCTTCTTTTACTATTTGGTAAGCACCTATTTTTTGTGTTATTCCACCAGCTTCTCCATCAGCAACATTAGCTTTTCTTATAGTATCCAAAAGAGAAGTTTTACCATGGTCTACATGTCCCATTATTGTTATTATAGCTGGTCTTTCTACTAATTCTTCTTCTTTATCTTCCATTTCCAAATTAAAGGCATCACCAAAACTAATTTCTTCTACTTCTTTTTTTTCTACTAGAACATCATATTCCATACCTATTTCTTCTGCTAATTCAAAACTAATAGGACTATTAATCGTCAACATTTGACCCTTTAAGAATAATTTTTTTACTATTTCAGCAGCATTTATTTTTAAAGCATCTGCAAATTCTTTTAAAGTAATTTCATCGCCAATGCTTATAATTTTATCGCCACTAGAAGTTATCTCTACTACATTAGAATCTGTATCATTATTAATTAAATTTTTATTTTTACTTGCCTTTGCAAATTTTTTTGTTTTAGTATCTTTAACTTCTTTAATTTCTTTTTTATTTTTTTGTTTTGTTTTTATCTTTTTATTACTCACTATTTCTTCGTTAGATTCAAGCAAGTCATCTTTTAACCTATTATTTTTAGGTTTTGCCTTTTCTTCTATTATTCTCACTTGCTCCTCCGTTAATCCTGAAAGATGAGACTTAACATCTAAACCCCATTCTTGTATCAATTCTAAGAATTCTTTATTTGTTTTTTCATATTTTTTTGCTAACTCATGTACTCTCAAATCCTACACCTCCTGTCAATTTAAGAGACCTTGTGCCGCCTTTTTTCCCATAATACCTATGGTATTTACATCTTCTTTATTAAAGATGTCTCCAAGTTCTCTCTTTGACGCTGATATTATATATTTAATTTTATATTTTTTACACAATTCTAAAAGTGTTCTTTTATTTTTTGCATTTATATCTTCTGCTATAATTAACAGTGATATTTTTTTTATATTATCTTCAACCATATTAATTCCAAATACTAAAGTCCCACTATTTTTCATAGCTGAAAGAATTTTCAAAAGATTTTTATCCTCTTTTTTAATTATTTTAGCCATTTCACTAAGACTTTCCATGGACATTACATATTTTTTATTTTTTGAAAGTTTTTCAAGACATGTTAAAGATTTGCAAACATAAAAACCTCTACTTTGCTCTTTTTGTAAAAAATCTACACTAGTTAAGCCTTCTTTAGTTATTAGACGAAATAACTTTTCTTTATCAAGGCTTTGCCTACACATAACACACATTCTTTGTGGATTATTCATTTATAATATCCTCATTATAAATATCTTCAATTACTTCTACATTCTCTTCAGTAACTTCATCTGTTTTTATATCTATTCTCATACCTGTTAATTTAGCTGCTAGTCTTGCATTTTGACCATGTTTACCAATTGCCAAAGATAATTGATTTGAGTCTACAATAACCTTAGCTGTCACTCCATCTTCTAAAATTTCAACACTTTTTACTTTTGCAGGACTAAGTGCTGCTGGTACGAATTGAATTTTATCATCTTTCCATTCAACAATATCTATTTTTTCTCCATTTAATTCATCAACAATAGTATTGATTCTTTGTCTTTTTTGACCAATACAAGCACCGATTGTATCTACATTCTCCTGTTCTGTATAAACAGCTATTTTCGCTCTGCTTCCAGCTTCTCTGGCAACAGCTTTAATTTTAATAGTTCCATCTTCTATTTCAGGTATTTCTAATTTGAAAAGAGCTTTCAAAAAATCTTCGTGTTTTCTTGAAATAACAATTTTTGGAAATTTGCTTCTCTTTTCTACTTCTACCACATAAACTTTTATTCTTTCTCCAACTCTATAAACGTCAGATGCAGATTGTTCAACCATAGGTAATATAGCTTCTGTCCTATCAAATTCTATATGAATATTTCTTTTTTCATCAATTCTTCTTATAATACCATTTATAATTGAATGCTCTTTTTCTTTAAATTTATCATATACATTGCTTCTTTCAGCTTCTCTTACTTTTTGTATAACAATTTGCTTACCATTTTGTATTGCATTTCTTTTAAATTCTTCGCAATTTTCTTCCACTTTAATAAAATCTCCCATTTGGGCGTTTTTATCTATTTTATAAGCGTCTTCAAGACTTATTTCTAAGGCTGGGTCTAAAACAACATCTATAATTTCCTTTGTTGAGTATACCTTGATATCACCTGTATTTCTATCAATAACTACTTCAACATTTCCATCTTCTTCATAATTTTTTTTATATGCCGCAAGTAGAGCTTGTTCAATTGTTTCTAAAAGAGTTTCCTTGGAAATCCCTTTTTCTTTTTCCAACATTTCTACTGCCTCTAAAAAAACCTTAAGATTTTTTCCTTTCATTTTTTCCTCCTAGTCTAAAAATCTTCAAATTCGAAAACAAGATTAGCTTTTTTAACTTCTTCATAAGGAATTTCTAACTCTGTTCCTTCAACTACCAAAACAATTGTTGAATTACTAAAAGATTGAAGTATTCCTGTATAATTTCTATTATCTTCTATTTTATGTTTTAATATTAACTTAACCTTACTTCCTACAAATCTTTCAAAGTCTTTTTCTTTTTTTAATGGTCTTTCTAAACCTGGTGATGATACTTCTAAGAAAAATTTATCTGGAACTAATTCTCCAACTTTATCTTCAATGGCATTACTAAGTGTTGCACATTCTTCTAAACTTATATCTCCATCTTCTTTTTCTATATAAATTCTCATAAACATATAAGCACCATCTTGCAAATATTCAATATCAACTATATTTAAACCCATTTTACTAGCATGGGGCTCAACAATATATTCAGCTTTTTGAACAACAGTTTCTTTTTCCATAACTCACCTCTTTCACAACTTAAAAGAAAAAGCGGACTTTGAAAAAAGTCCACTTTATGCCTCTTATTTTAGTTCACTGAAGTATTATAGCACAAAATACTGGTTTTATCAAGGAATAGTTGATTTTTTATTTTGTTATAGACATTATTTAAAAATCTGATAAAATATACAAAGGCATAAAAAATCATATTAAGATTTTAATTGTTTTGTCGAAACTATATAGAGAATATTGGGAGGTTACATATGGTTAAATTTATCTTGCCTTTAATACTTATAATTACTATCAATTCTTATTCTAATTCAGTATTAGTATTAAAAGCAGGTGGGAGTTTCAATGGAAACTTCAATAAAGAATATTGGAATGAAAAGAATAAAACTTCTTTAAATTTACAAGGAATTATAGAAGTGCAGAAAGAGATGAATTCTTATCTTAGTGTTGGTTTTGGAAGTGGATACCATCAAGGAGCAGAACTAGAGAAATTAGGTGAGAATAATAGTACTAGCAATGAGGACAATCTCATTTTATTCAATTCAATACCTGTATACGTTACAGGACAGTTATATTTTTTCAAATCAAATTTTTTAAGAATTTATACAAAATTAAATTATGGATATTCTTATAATTTTGAAGATGAATTAGCAAAAAAAAGGAATATAAAAATAGAAAATGGAAATTATTATGGTGCAGGTCTAGGACTAGAGTTAAAAGCTATTATATTGGAAATTATTTATGAAGTAAATGAAGCATTTGTAAATGAAGGATTACAAAGTAAAAAAACAGATTTCAATAGAATTTCTGCTTATATAGGCATTAAAATTTAGAACTTTTACCTTTACATTTATTGGAGGAATTTTTATGAAAAAATTAATAGTAACATTAGGAATATTTTTAAGTTTTATGAATTTAGTATTTGCTAAATACACAATGGAAATAAAAGGTGGCTTATCATTAAGTGATAAATATGTAATTGGAGCAGAGAATTTCAATGGAAAATTAACTTATAATTTAGCTACTGAATTAATGTATGAAACAAGTCCAGAAACTGAAATAGGTATTGGTATTAGCTATAAAGCAAATTCTTCTACCAAAGGCACTTTTTATGGTGGGAATGCTAATTCTTCTATGCATTTATTTAATTCAATCCCAATATATGGTGTGGCAAAATATATTTTACCTGAAGTAGGAATGTTTACACCTTATGTAAAAGGATATTTAGGAATGAGTTGGAATCAAATTGGAAGTTATGAATATGCAGAATCTATAACCCCAGGCTTGCATACAGGTCTAGGCTTTGGTGGAACTTATGGAAATGTTGTAGCTGATTTTTCCTATGTAATAACACAAGGGGAATTAACATTTTGGCATGATAATAGCGGAACTTTTGTCAAAGAAAAAAGAGATGTAAAACTCACATCAATAACTCTCACTGTCGGATATAAATTTGAAGTTACTTTCTTAAATTAAAGGCTTATGCCTTTTTTTTATAAAAAAATGTGAATAAAACAAATCAATTGGAAAGGAGATACTTGTGCAAAGTAACTATCGAGAAAAAATTAGACATTTTTTAAATTGGTTTAAATCTATTAAACATATGAAATATCATGATACTAGTTCTTATGTAAAAAAAATATCTAAAGTTTTACTTTTAACTTCAGACAACTTTAGAGAAAGTAAAACAAATTTATGGACAGCGACCCTAAGTTTTTATTCTATTTTTTCTATGATTCCAATTTTGGCTATTGTGTTTAGTGTTGCTAAAAGCTTGGGATTTCAAAACTTAATTCAAAAGGAATTGCTAAAAGCCTTTCCAATTGAACAAAAAGGTTTTGACTATATCTTGGTGTTTATCAACAATCTTTTAGATTCTACCAAAGAAGGTATATTGGCAGTAATAGCTTTTTTTTCACTTATTTGGGCAATTATAAAGATTTTTTCTTTAATCGAATATTCTTTTAACGCAATTTGGAAAGTGGATAACAGCAGAAATATTTTTAGAAAAGCTACTGACTACACTTCAATAGTAATTCTTGTTCCATTGGCTATAATTATAGCTAATTTAATTAGTGCATATATTAATATAAAAATAAACTACTTTATAAGTGAAGGATATAATTTTGGTATTTTTATACGTTTAACTCTATTTTTATTGAGATATACTGCTCTATTTACAACTTGTTTTTTACTTTCTCTAATTTATATAATTGTTCCCAATACTAAAGTAAAACTAAATTCAGCTTTTTTAGGTGGTATTACAGCAGGAATTTCTATACATTTCTTACAAATGTTTTTGCTGAAGTTCCAATATTTTTTGCTATCTTATAATGTTATTTATGGAAGTTTTTCTATTTTACCTATATTTTTAATATTGCAAAGATATTTTTGGAATATTGTTTTATTAGGCTGTCATATGTCTTTTATTCATCAAAATTTTTATAAATATGATTATAGCCTATCTCCTATTAAGCTTAGTAATAGAGAAAAGAAAAACATTTCTTTAATGATTATGTATATTATCATCAATAATTTTCATAACAAAAAAAATCCCATATCAACTTTAGAGTTAGCACAGGAATTAAAACTATCTTTTAATTTGGTCCAAAGTCTCTTAGGGAATCTTATAAAGTTAGAACTTATAAACAAAATTGAAAGCAATGATGAAGAAATTCGTTATCAGCCATCTTTTGACATAAATTTTATGACTATCAAATTCATTGAAGATAAACTAGAATATTTTGGAAAAAATAATGTTTTAGAGTTTGATACTGACGATTCTTTATATTTTATTTATAATAATTTAATAAATAAAGCAAAAGAAAAAAGCAATATAAAAATATTGGATATTAATAGTAGTCTTGAAGAGGTAGAAGAGTAAAAGAAAAAGTCTGGTATGAAATTAAGGTTATATAATATTTGGTGTTTGTATATAAAGTAAACATTTGTAGGGGTTCAAAAAATTTGAACCCTTACCTTTTAACAACACTATTTGGCAAAGAACCGAATTATACTAGATTTTTGCTATTAATAGTTCTAGCAATATAAGTTCTTCACTGTATCCACTTTTTATTTTATATTCTGTTTCTAGGCATAAAAATAACAATTCTTTCAATCTTTCAATTTCAAAATATTTTAAATTTTCAATCTTTTTAAAAACAGCATAAGGATGCATATATGATTTTGCTGTTTTAAATTCATCTTTATTTTCATTATATGACAACATAAA
>Ga0075011_10000380_pt1 | contig 23564 bp, 23 predicted proteins | sample TARM_MetaG_T_14_FD_72354 | JGI IMG/M metagenome (GOLD analysis project Ga0075011, IMG submission 72354) | Freshwater microbial communities from Pennsylvania, USA, analyzing microbe dynamics in response to fracking - TARM_MetaG_T_14 | ecosystem: Environmental > Aquatic > Freshwater > River... | reverse complement strand
CTGCACGGCAAGGTCTCGCGCAAAATGTGGTCCAATGTCTGGCCCCAGTATCCCGAAGAGGACGTGCCCATCACTTGGGTCACCAACGGCATCCATTTTCCGACCTGGGTCGCCCCTGAAATGTCGGTCCTTTTTGACCGCTTCCTGGGCCAATCCTGGCGGGAAGACCCGGACTGCGAGCGGGTCGGAGAAAAATTCGGCTCCATCCCTGACATCGAGCTCTGGCGCACTCACGAACGCCTGCGCGAACGGCTGGTCGATTTCGTGCGGCGCAGGCTGCAGCAGCAGATCATGTCCAGAGGCGGGCGCAGCTGGGAACTCGAAGTGGCGGACAATGTTTTAAATCCCGAAGCCCTGACCATCGGCTTCGCCCGTCGTTTCGCCTCCTACAAGCGGGCCTACCTGCTCCTCAAAGACGATGACCGCCTGAAACGCCTGGTCACGGACCCCGCGCGCCCGGTGCAGTTCGTCTTCGCCGGCAAGGCCCATCCTCGGGACAACGAAGGCAAAAAAATCATCCAGGAGCTCATAAGCCTCTGCCAATCCCCGGAAAGCCGCGCCTCCATGGTCTTTCTGGAGGATTACGACATGCAGGTCGGCCGCTATCTGGTCCAGGGTTGCGACATCTGGCTGAACAACCCCCGCCGCCCTCTGGAGGCCTGCGGCACCAGCGGCATGAAGGCCATGGCCAACGGCGTGCTCAACCTGAGTACCCTGGACGGCTGGTGGGACGAAGCCTGGAGCCCGGACAACTCCGTGGGTTGGGCCATCGGCAACGCCGAGGAATACGACGACGTGGAATACCAGGATTTCGTGGAGAGCCAGACCCTCTACAACATCCTTGAGAAAGACATCATCCCGCTCTTCTACGACCGGGTCCAGGGCTCCTTTCCCCGGCGCTGGGTGCAAAAAATGAAACAGGCGCTCAAGTCCTTGGGTCCGGTCTTCAACGGGCATCGCATGGTCGAGGAATATTCCAAGCGCGCCTATCTTCCTGCGAACATCAGTTACGGCAAGCTTGCTGCAAGCGGATACCGCCCTGTCATGGAGTTGGCCGAGTGGCGCATGGGCCTGCTCACCCACTGGGGCGGCCTTGATATCCGCAACGTACAGTGCGTCACGGCACACGAGATGTTTATGGGAGAAAACCTGGAGGTCAGCGCCGAGGTCCGGATCGAAGGGCTTGGCATTCAGGATATCCTCGTGGAAATCTACACCGGCCCTCTGGACCATACCGGCGGGTTCGCCAGCCGGTCCACCTTTCCCATGAGCCCCGACGAACGCACCGCCGACGGCTGGTACGTGTATCGCGGCAAGGCCACGCCCATGGCCACGGGCAAGTTCGGCTTCACCGTGCGTATCCTGCCCCACCACCCCCTGCTGCGAGATTCCCACAGTCTGGGGCTCATCTTCTGGGCTCAGGACGCCCCAAGGTAGAGGCATGCCCAAGAAACTGGAACGCGCGGACGTGGTCCTGGCCGAACAGGGGCTGGTCGAGAGCCGCGAGAAGGCCAAGCGGCTGATCATGGCCGGGGAGGTCTTCCTGCTTCAGGGCGACAGCAAGACCCCGGTGGCCAAGCCCGGGCAGCAGATCCCCCGTGACGCAGTCCTGGGGGTCAAGGAGCCGGAGCGGTTCGTCTCGCGGGGCGGCTACAAGCTGCTCACAGCCTTTGAGCATTTCGCCCTGGACGTGAACGGACTCATCGCCCTGGACGCCGGGGCTTCCACCGGCGGATTCACGGACTGCCTGCTGCAATACGGAGCTGCCAGGGTTTACGCCGTGGACGTGGGGCACGGGCAGCTACACTGGAAGCTCGTCCGAGACCCGCGCGTAGTCAATCTGGAGCGAATCAACCTGCGCCACGCTACGCCGGACCTGCTGCCCGAGAAAGTTGACATGGTCGTCGCCGACTGCTCCTTCATTTCCCTGCGGCTCATCCTGCCCCCCTGCCTGCAGTTCTTGAAAAACGGAGGGCAGATCCTGGCTCTGGTCAAGCCCCAGTTCGAATTGGGCCCCGAGCACGCGGACAAGGGCGTGGTCCGCTCCGAGGAACTGCAACTCCAGGCCGTGGCGCAGGTGCAGGCCTTTGCCGAGGAGGAACTCGGCTTATGCGTCCTGGGCTTTGTGGCGGCTGGGATCAAGGGCCCCAAAGGAAACCAGGAGTACCTGCTCCATTTGCGGCGCTGATAGCCGCTTTGCCAAAAGAGGCACGTCAGGATACAGACCGCGATCATCCCGCACACTTCAACCAGATTAGGACCCATGCCCGACAGATTTTTAACCGAAGCCCGCAAAGAAAAACTCAGGTCCGTGCTGGCCAAGCGCCAGCCCGATCTGACCCTGGTCCTGAACAACATCCACGACCCGCACAACGTGTCCGCCATCCTGCGCAGCTGCGACGCCTTCGGGGTGTTCGGCGTGCACCTTTACTACACAAAGGAAAAATTTCCGGCCCTGGCAAACAGCTCTTCGGGCTCGGCCAAGAAGTGGATCGACCTGACCCGGCACCGCGAGGCCGGGACCATGATCAGGGACCTGCGCGAGCAGGGCATGCAGATCGTGGGCACAGGGTTCAGTCCCACCGCGAAACCGATCATGGACATAGACTTCACTAGACCCACGGCCATCATCCTCGGTAACGAGCACCGCGGCATGGACCCCGACGTAAAGGCCCACGTGCCCGACGAGATCTACATCCCCATGTTCGGCATGGTGCAGAGCCTGAACGTGTCCGTGGCCGCGGCGACCATTCTCTACGAGGCCATGCGCCAACGCCTGGCGGCCGGGATGTACGACCAAAGCCCTCTGGACACGGATAAATTCGAAGACGTATACGCAGATTGGTGCAAGCGCGGCAAAGACTATTAGCTGATTGCTGAAAATTACAAATGTCAGGCTGTTCAAAAATGACGAGATGCGAGGAACAAAGAAAATCCAGGGCCGCAGCGTACGTGTGCCCTTAAGGGCATTCTTTAATCCGTAAGGGCCCGGATTTTCTGCAGTGACGAAGCAGATCGCCGTTTTGGGCAGCCTGTTAGCCGGGGCCTGACCCCTGGAGACCTGATGGCGGGAAACACTTTTGGCAGCATCTTCAAACTGACGACCTTCGGCGAATCCCACGGCCCGGCGCTGGGGGGGGTGGTGGACGGATGCCCCGCCGGGATTGTTCTCGACGAGGCCTCCATTCAGACGGAACTGGACAAGCGCAGGCCGGGACAGGGCGGTCCGGCCGCAACTGCCCGCAAGGAACCGGACCGCATCCGGCTCTTGTCCGGAATCTTTGAGGGCCGCACCACAGGCACCTCCATCGGTTTCACGATCGAAAACACGGACCAGCGCTCCCACGATTACGGCGATATCAAAGACGTTTTCAGGCCCGGGCACGGCGATATGACCTACCAGGCCAAATACGGCCTGCGCGACTATCGCGGCGGAGGTCGCTCCTCGGGCCGTGAGACGGTGTCGCGCGTGGCGGGCGGCGCCGTGGCGGCGGCCTTCCTGCAGACAAAAGGCATCGTAGTGCGCGCCGGAACCGTGGAGCTTGGCGGCATTGCCGCAGGCCACGTCGATCTGGAGAGAGCGGACAGGCGTCCCTTCTTCGCGACCGACGACGCCGCCGTTCTGCGCTGGGAAGAACGCGTCCGGGAGGTCGCGGCTCGGGGCGACACTCTGGGAGGCATTGTCGAAATCCATGCCTGCGGGGTGCCTGCGGGCCTTGGCGAACCTGTCTTCGACAAGCTCGACGCCCGTCTGGCTGCGGCGCTGATGAGCGTGGGCGCGGTCAAGGGGGTCGAGATCGGGGCCGGTTTCGCCGCCAGCCGCATGCTCGGGAGCGAAAACAACGACGCCATGTGCGCTGCGGGAATCGCGTCCAACAACGCGGGCGGAATCCTGGCCGGCATCTCCAGCGGGCAGGACATCGTGTTGCGGGCCGCCGTGAAACCCATCCCCTCCATCGCCCTTGAGCAGCAGACCCTGGATCGCTTCGGACACGAGCGCACCATCCGCGTGGGCGGGCGGCACGACATCTGCGCCATCCCCCGGATCGTTCCGGTGCTTGCCGCCATGGTCCGCCTTGTCCTGGCGGACATGATCCTCCTGCAGCGGCGCATGGAGCGCGGCGCATGAGTGCAGGCGCGGGCTTCATCATCAAGAAAGCCCTGGGCACCCTCTTCATGCCCCTGTCGGTCTGCCTGCTTCTTTTCGCCCTCGGCCTGGTCTACGTGCTGCTGCGCCGCTCCAAGGACGCCATCGCGCCCTTTGTCCTGGCCGGACTCCTGCTGTACGCTTTTTCCCTGAACGCCGTTTCCGGATATCTGATCCGGCCCCTTGAACGGTCCTATCCCCCGCTCAACCTGTCCAGCGCGGAAATGACCAAGAAACACGTCAAATGGGTTGTCGTGCTCGGTTCCGGACACTGGACGGACAAGAGTCTGCCGCCCGGAGCCATGCTAGAAGAGGCGGCCCTGTATCGCCTGACCGAGGGCATCCGCGTTGCGAATCGGTTTCCCGGCTCCGTCCTGATTCTTTCCGGCGGCAAATTCAGGGACGAACAGCCAAACGCCCAGGTCATGGCCGCCGCTGCGGTGGGCCTCGGCTTCGACCCTGGGCGCATCATGCTTTCGGAAAAGGTGCTCGACACCCACGACGAGGCGCAGCACGTCAAATCCCTGGCCGGAACCGACACGTTCGTCCTGGTCACCTCCGCCTCGCACATGCTGCGCGCGGTCAAGCTGTTTGAAAACCAGGGTCTAAGTCCCATCCCCGCGCCGGCCTACTACCGCGGCAAGGGCGAGCCGGAATATTTCCTGCCCCACCCCGACAACCTCAAAACCTGCCACATGGCCGTACACGAATACCTCGGACTGGCCTGGTCCTTTGTGCGCGGACAGATATCCATCGCCCCGTGATCGACATCTTGCCCACCCTGGCCCTGGCCACATCCAAACACGATCCCGACAAGGCTACCGTCCGCGCCTGGTCCCTAGTTTTGTCGAGCCGCAGGTTCCTGAACCGCTCCGAGAACGGCAGGCTGCTGGTCGCACCCGCCCTGGCCAAACTCGCCGTGCAAGAGATCGTTTCCTATGAACTGGAGAACCGCCCCCGGCCCCGGCCGTTGCCCCTGCCGGACAATACCTGGGTCAGTCTGCTGATCATCGCCTCTTTTTTGGCTTTGACCGTTTGGCTCGACGGCCAGGATCCGGCCCGGCGCATCTCCTGGCATCTCGCGGGCCGCGCCGATGCCGGACGGATCCTTGATGGAGAGTGGTGGCGTTGCGTGACCGCACTTTTCCTGCATGCCGATGCCGGGCACCTGCTGGCCAATGCCGGGGCTCTGGCCGTGCTGGCCTCGCTCCTCGCACGGCGCATCGGCTCGGGTCTGACCTGGGGGCTCTTCGTGCTCTCCGGGAGCCTCGGCAACGCCTTGAACGCCTGGGCCCAAGCCCCGGATCACCTGAGCGTGGGGGCGTCCACAGGCGTCTTCGGACTCATCGGTGTCCTGGCCGCTGGTGCGGGCCGAGCCGAGCCCGGCTCACGGGGAAAGACGCTTCTCCTGGCGCTTGGCTTCGGCTTCAGCCTGCTGGCCATGCTCGGCGCGGGCGAGGACCGGGTAGACCTCGGCGCGCATCTTTTCGGTTTGTGCTGCGGTCTGCCCTTCGGCTTCATGATCGGAGACTGGCACGGAATCTCGGGATGGAGGCGATGGCTTGGAGGCGTGAGCGGCGCAGCGGGGCTGGGCCTGGCTGTCTGGGCCTGGGTTCTGGCGCTTTAGACAAAGCCTTCTGGAAGGATGAGGGCCCGGGGAGCGGAACTGCTCCCCGAACAGAGGACGGGCTAGAATTGCCCGGTGCGGAGCATGACCAGAGTGCAGGCGTGCTGCCAGGAGATCCCGGCCTTTGTCAGGGCTTCTTCAAGAGCGGGAGATTCCGTGCCGGGGTTCAGGATGACCCGACCGGGCCGCAGCGCAAGAATGGCGTCCTGCATCTGGGCGCTGCGTTCGGGCCCCACATAGAGAGTCAGGGTGTCCACCTGCTGTTCGATGCCGCCCAAATCGGGGGTCACAGGTAACTCCTCGATCACGGTCCGTCCCGGCGTAACCGGGATGACTTTGTGTCCGTACTCCTTGAGCATGCGCACGGCCTGGTTGGAATAGCGCTCGGGCTTGTGGCTCGCGCCAAGCACTGCGACAGTCTGGGACATGGCTATGCCCCCGCCTTGCGGCTGACCATGACCTTGGCCGGACGTAACAGGCGATCTTTGAGCATGTACCCCTTCTGCAGCATCTGGCAGACCGTGTTCTCATCCACGTCGTCGCGCTCGACCTGCCCAAGGGCCTCGTGCAGAGCCGGGTCAAACGGTACGTCCACCGCCGCTATCTGCTCCAGCCCGTGTTTCTTCATCGTATCGAGGAAGATGTTCATGGTCATCTCCACTCCGGTGACCAGATCCTTGCAGGCCTCGGTCTGGCGGCCATGTGCCAGGGCCAGGTCAAGATTGTCCATGACCGGGATGATCTCCTCCAGAATGGCGGAGGTGGCGAACTTGAAAAAATCATCCTTTTCGCGCAACAGACGTTTCTTGAAATTCTCGCCGTCGGCCAGAACCCGCAGGTTGTCCTTTTTCAACTCCTCCACCGCGGCCAGGGCCTGGGCGTATTTTTCCTCCAGGGTCAATTCCTCGGTTTCTTCCACCGGCATTTCGGTCTGTACATCGTCCGGGGCCTGGACCTCTTTTTCCTTCTTGGACATGAAAAACTCCTGATCCTTGAAATAATTGAAAAATCTCTTCACGATAATCCCTAGAAGCGGGATTTGAGGCACTGACTAAGTATTTGAGCGGCAAAGTCAACCATGGGAACAATGCGCGCATAGTTCATTCGCACGGGGCCAAGCACAGCCAACGTCCCGTGATTGCTCGCAAAAGCGCTGTATGGCGAGGCCACCAGGGAGCATCCCGTCAGACCCGGAACATCCTGAGTCAGACTGACGGACACGGACTGACCGGCCGTAGTTTTGTCCAGCAGCTCAAGCAAACGGGACCGCTCCTCGATGAGTCGCAAAAATTCCTGAATGGTCTCAATCTCCGTGAATTCGGGCTGATCAGTCAGGTGGCTCGCTCCACCGACGAAAACTTCGGGCTGCTCCTCCTCGGCCAATGCCTGGGCAGCCAATTCCCAGGCCCTGCGGTAGGCGTCCAGGGTCTTGCGCACGCTCGCGAGCTGACGCTCGATCTCGCCGCGCACTTCCAGGGTGGTGCGCCCTTCGAACAGGCTGTTCAGGTAATTGCCGTACCGCACCAGGTCATCTGCGCTCAATCGCTCGTCCATCTGCACCAGACGGTTGCTGATCAGCCCGCCCTGCATGACCAGCACGGCCATGATCATGCCCGGTCGCAGCAGCACGAAATCGATCTGCCGCCAGCGCGCCAGATCCTGGCGCGGGGCCATGACCACGCAAAACTGACGGGTCAGGGACGAAATGGACCGGGCGGCGCGGCGCAGGACCTGGGTCAGGTCGCCTTCGCCGGGCAGGATGTGCTCATGAAGCCGGGATTGCTCCCGCCGCGGCAGGGGGCCGAGTGTGAGTACCTGATCAAGATAATAGCGAAATGCCGCAACCGTGGGGATGCGCCCGGCCGACGTGTGCGGCTGAAGCAGATACTCTTTTTCCGTCAGGGCGGCCATGGTCGCCCGCAAGGACGCGGGGCTCATTCCCAGACCGGCCGCCAGCGACCCGGAGGACACGGGTTGTGCGGTTTCCACATAGGTCTCGACCACTGCAGTGAGGACGGCGGTTTCCCGCTTGCTTAAGATCATGACAGACAGTCTTCCCGGGAAAAAAGAAACTCGCGCAGAGCCTGCAGCCACGGCCGCGGTACAACTCCCGTGACGGCCGTAAACGCGGACAGGTCCAGGACCGAATACGCCGGACGGCACGCTTTCTGAGGATACTCCAAGGACGGGATGGGCTTGATGCGACAGGGCAGGTCCGCGCCGCGCACGGCCTCGGTGGCCAGTTCGCACCAGCTGGCCTGGCCCGCGTTGGCCAGATGGAAGACGCCCGCCCCCCCCTTTTCCAGCAGCGCCAGGGAATTTGCGGCCAAGTCCGGGGTGTAAGAGGGGCTGCCGATTTGGTCATGGACCACGGACAATTCCGGACGGGTCGCGGCCAGTTCGAGAATGCGGGTCACGAAATTCGTCTTGCACGGGCCGAAAAGCCAGGAAGTACGAATGATGAGCAGGCCAGGCAGGCCAAGAGCCTGCAATTCCCGTTCGCCCTGCAGCTTGGTCTGGCCATAGACCGAGCACGGCGCGGGCTGATCGCCGGGAGCATAGGGTATCGTCTTTTTACCGCTGAAAACGAAATCCGTGCTGTAGTGCACCAGCGGCACCCCCGCGGCCCCTGCGGCCTTGCCCAGAACGAGCGGCAGTTGGCGGTTCAGTCGCGAGGCTTCGGCCGGTTCATCCTCGGCCTGGTCGACCCTGGTATAGGCCACGGTGTTAAAAAGGACCTCCGCCCCGGTCCGCGCAAGGTACGCCTCCACCGCCGGGCGGTCGAAAAGGTCCAGGTCCTCTCGCCCCGGTGCATGTACGGTCCAGCCCTTGCGGGTCATGGCCATGCACAGCGCCTGACCCAACAGGCCGGTCTTTCCGCCCAGCACTACGGCATTTTTCATGCTTGCCTCGCCTTGTACCATTCATCCATGAACCGGCGATAGGCACCGCTCTGCACTTCGTCAAGCCAGGCTCCATTTGCCGTGTACCAGGCCAGAGTGCCGGCCATGCCATCCTCAAAGCTCTGCTGCGGCGTCCAGCCCAGATCTGCCGTCGAACGCGCAAACGCCATGGCGTAGCGACGATCGTGACCGGGTCTGTCGGCAACAAAGGAGATGAGATCCTCGCTTTTTCCCGACAGGCGCAGGATGGTCCGCACCACCTCAAGGTTGGTCCGCTCGGCATTCCCCCCAAAATTGTAAACCGCGCCGGGGGTGCCCTTAAGGAGCGCGGCTTCCACTCCACGGCAATGATCCATGACATGGATCCAGTCCCGGACGTTTTGCCCGTCCCCGTAGACCGGGATGGGCTCGCCCCGGGAGGCTTTCAGATAAACCAGGGGAACAAGCTTTTCCGGGAACTGGTAGGGCCCGTAATTGTTGGAGCAGCGGGTGACCACCACCGGCATACCGTAGGTGTGAAAATAGGCCCGGGCCAGCAGATCCGAGGATGCCTTGGAGGCCGAGTACGGAGAATTGGGTGCCAGGGGCGTGTCCTCGGTGAACTGCCCCGTCGGCCCCAAAGAACCGTAGACCTCGTCGGTGGAAATGTGCACGAAACGCGGAATTTCGGCCTGTCTGGAGGCTTCGAGAAGATTTTGCGTACCCAACACGTTGGTCGTGACAAAGGGGAAGGGGTCGCTTATGGAGCGGTCCACGTGGGATTCGGCCGCAAAATTGAGCACTGCGTCAAAAGCGAAACGCTGCATGAGCTTCGGCACCAGCTCCTGATCGCAGATATCGCCATGCACGAAATGGTAGCGGCGGCCGAGGTGCAACTCCTCCACCTCGGCCAGGTTACGACGGTTGCCGGCATAGGTCAGCTTGTCCAGATTGACGATGACCGTGTCCTCATGGACGGTCAGCATGTGCTGGATGAAATTGGAGCCTATGAAGCCGCAGCCTCCGGTGACGAGCAGATGCATGATTTCTCCTGGCTTCACGGTTCTTGACGGAAGCGGGTTTGAAAGCCAAGTGGAGGGCGTGGCGGCTGGGCCGGGCCCCGGGTCGCCGCCAAAAAATACTTAAAGAGACCACAAGATGCAAATCGCCCTTTACGAGCCGGAAATTCCGCCCAACACCGGGACCATCGCCCGGCTCTGCGCCGCCGCCACCACCCGCCTGAACCTGATCGAACCCCTGGGCTTCAGCCTGGAAGACAAATACCTCAAACGGGCGGGCCTCGACTACTGGCCTCATGTGGACAAACGCATCTGGCCCTCCTGGACTGCCTTTCTGGAAGGCCGCGATCCCGGGCGGCTGGTTTTCACCAGCGCGCGCCAGGGGGTGGCCCACCACCGCTTCGCCTTCAGGCCGGACGACATCATCGTGCTCGGGCCTGAAACCCGAGGATTGCCCCCGGAAGTCCTGCAGGACGCGCGGGACTTGGTTCGCATCCCCATCTGGGGTCAGGTCAGGAGCGTCAACCTGGCCAATGCCGCAGCCGTGCTGCTCTACGAGGCCTATCGCCAGACAGGGGAACTGGACCTGCGCGAGGACTGCCCAGACGCACCATAACCAACGGAGCCGCGCATGCCCGACACGCTCTACAGCCTGCCGCTGAACCTGTCACTCTTCGTCTTTCTGCTCGGCTGCACGGCCCTGGACCTGCTCTTCGGCGATCCCCGTGACTGGCCGCACCCGGTGCGGCTCATCGGCAAGGCACTGGAACATCTGGAAGGCTGGGCAAAAGGCTTTTTCCTCGGCCCGCGCATGGGCGGGGCCCTGAGCGTCGTCGTCGTGGCCGGAGGTGCCGCACTCCTGGTTTATCTGCTGACCAATCTGCCTCTGGTCGGCGAAATCCTGGCCCTGTACCTCGGCTATGCAGGTCTGGCCCTGGGTTGTCTGCTGCGTGAGACAAACGCCGTGCTGAACCTGCTCGAATCCGGGCGGCTCGCGGCTGCCCGCGCGCATCTGTCCGGGCTGGTCAGCCGCGACACGGAAGACATGACCGAAGACGAAGTCTGCCGCGCCCTGGGCGAAACCCTGGCCGAAAACTTCAACGACGGCTTCGTGGCCCCCCTGTTCTGGCTCTGCCTGCTGGGGCCGGCCGCCCTGTGGGCGTACAAGGCCGTGAGCACCGTGGACTCCATGTGGGGCTACCGCACAGAACGCTTCGACGAACTGGGCAAGACCGGGGCGCGCGCCGACGACATCCTGGCCTGGATGCCCGCCCGGCTGGCCGCCCTGTCCATCTGGGCCTGCGGCTGGCTACAGCTGCGCCCCGCCTCCTGGGAGGGCATTGCGCGCGACGCACGGACCATGGACAGCCCAAACGCGGGCTGGCCCATGAGCGCCAGCGCCCATGTGGCCGGGGTGAGCATGGGCGGCCCGACCCGCTATTTTGGGGAGATCAAGGACAAGCCCTTTCTGGGCCCCCAAGGTGTGCCCTGGTCCACGCAGCGAATTCGCGGCATGATGCGGACGATTCTGCTTGCCGCTCTGCTCTGCGCAGTAGGTCTGACCGTGACCGGAAGCTATCTGAGCTGGTGGAGCCTGGGCTGAAGCGTCGTGCAACAAAACTCAGGCCGGGACTTTCGAATCTCAAATCACAGATCACCTCGCCTCCCATCTGCCCCATGTGCCGCTGGGCAGGTCCAGAACCCCCTCTTCGCCGTGCAGGAGCATCTCTCCGCAGGCCAGAGCCCCCGTTCCGAACGTCTGCTCCAGCAGGTTCCTGAGCACGATGGGCGAAAAGCCCGGGGTATGTGAAGTCAGGATGACGAAAAGCGGCGTGTCGCTCAATATCTGGCGAACCAGATCCAGCGTTTCCTGCACATTTTTTTCGACCTTGTAGAGCTCTCCGCGCTTGCCGCGGCCAAAGGACGGAGGGTCAAGCAGCACGCAGTCGTACTTGCGCCCTCGCCGCACCTCACGCTTCAGAAAGGCGCTCACATCGTCGACGATGAAGCGGGTTCCCGCATCCTCAAGACCGTTCAACGCCGCGTTGGCCCGAGCCCATTCGACCATGCCCCTCGACGCGTCGAGATGGCAGCACTGTGCTCCGGCCAAGGCCGCGGCCAAAGTCGCGCCGCCGGAATAGGCGAAGAGGTTCAAAAAACTCGGGGCCACGCCGCGCTCCTCCTTCTCCCGGCGCACAGCTCCGGCAATCCACTCCCACAGGTCGAGGGTCTCGGGAAAAATGCCGAGATGGCCGAAATCCGTGGTCGAAAGCCGCATGCGCACCCCGCGCACGGTCACGACCCATTCCTCGGGCAGACGTTCCCGGCCATGCCAGTTGAGCCCGTCCTTGCGGTCAAAAGTGGCGCTGGCCGACTCCCAGAGCTCGGGGCGTGAAGGCTCCCACACGGCCTGGGCGCAGGGACGGGCCAGGATGACGGTACCGAAGCGTTCCAGTTTTTGTCCGTTGCCGCTGTCGAGAAGTTCGTAATCGTCCTGTGTCTGCATGAATGCTCCATAAGCGAAAAAACCCTTCCGGGCGGCTGCCTGAAAGGGTTTGTGCGGTCGGTGGTGGGCGATACAGGATTTGAACCTGTGACTTCCACCGTGTGAAGGTGGCACTCTCACCGCTGAGTTAATCGCCCGAGGAGATGCGTTTAGCTCCGCCCGCCGTGTCATGTCAAGACATTACCCCCGCCTGGTCCAGCCGGGATCACAGATTTTTCTGCAACTCCAGAAATGCGTGCCGCCCGGGACCGAAAAAGCGATCGCCGCTCATTCCCGTGACCTGCATGAAACCAAGTCTGATCCAGAACCGCAGGCCGTTCCAATTCTTAAGTCCCACCCCCACCCTCACGCGAGTCATGGGCCCCGGACGCAGCATGGCCTCCAGGCTCAGATAGGCCTCCCTGCCCAGGCCAATGCCCTGAAATTCGGTGCACAGGAAAAGTTCCCCTACATAGGCAATGTCGCCCTTGGGATAACCGGAGTAAAGGCTCATAAGCCCGATGACGTCGCTAGCCATGGGTTCGCGCAGAATGAGATTATGCAGGGAGGACCTGCTCCCTCGCGGCGGCAGGTTCTGATGCTCGACAAAGCGGCGGGCCAGGACGGGAGGATCGTTTTCGCGATCCAGCAGCAGCAGCAGCTCCCTGTTTCCGGCATAAACAGTCTCTATTTCCGGAATCTCGGCCCCGGTCACGGGCTGTGCGAGGATGCGTGCGCTACGAAATGAATACGGCATAAAAAAGGCGGCTCGTGGCCGCCCTAATCTGCAAGTTCCTTGCTGCGCCTGGCGGCGGCCAGAACCGCTTGGCCAAGCGCGAATTTGAAGCGGTGCTCGTCCAGGGCATTGAGTCCCGCGATGGTCGTCCCCCCGGGGGAGGTGACCATTTCTTTTAAAAGCGTCGGGTGAGCGCCCTCGGCCTCGGCCATGAGCGCCGACCCGGAAACCAGCCCCGCGACCATGCTGGTGGCCTGGGCCCGGGTCAGCCCGAGGGTCACGCCCGCGTCGATGAGCCCTTCCATGAATGCATAGACGTAGGCGGGCCCGGAGCCAATGAGGCCCGTGTAGGCGTCGAAGAGCTTTTCCGGCAGCACATGGGCCTGACCGATGGAGGAAAAAACATCCAGCATGGTCTGCCTGCGCCCCTCATCCAGCAGCGCGTGGTCAAAACACAGGGCGTAAACGCCCTTGCCGACCATGGCCGGAGTATTGGGCATGACGCGCACCACTGGGCATGCTTTCCCGGACCATTCGACCAACTGGTCCAGAGTGACGCCGGCAGCGATGGAGACAAGGCAGGTTTCGGGTCCAAGGGCCGAGGCCAGCCCGGTCAGCACAGGGCGCATGACCTGCGGCTTGACGGCCAGCAGAACATAGTCCGAATTATCGACCAGCTCGTGGACAGTGGCATGGATGGTCATGATGTCCGCATTCTTGCGACACATGCCCTCACTCGGATCAAATCCGTGCAGGGCGAACGCGCCGCCCGATGCCAGCCCGCGAGCGATGGCTCCGCCCATGTTCCCAAGCCCGATGAACCCGAATCTTTTCATTATCCTACCAACTCCAGTGCGTTGAAGAAGTATGCGATCTCCACGGCCGCAGTATCCTGACCATCGGAACCGTGGCAGGAGTTCTTTTCGATGTCCAGCGCGTATTTCCTGCGGATAGTGCCTTCAGCGGCGTTGTCCTTGTTGGTCGCGCCCATCAGATCGCGGTATTTCTGCACTGCATTGTCGCCTTCCAGACACATGACCACGCAGGGGCCGGAACACATGTAGTCCACGAGGCTGCCGAAAAAGGGGCGCTCCTTGTGCACGGCGTAGAAGCCTTCGGCCTGGCCCTTGGTCAGCTGGATCATTTTCATGCCTTTGATGCGCAGTCCCGCGTTCTGGATCATGGCCATGATCTCGCCCTGCAGATTTCGGGCGACGGCGTCGGGCTTGATGATGGAAAAAGTGCGTTCCATAAATACTCCTGTAAAAGATTTTGGGGCCTCGTATCCTCTGCATGGGGAAAACTCAAGAAGCCCAGGGAAAAAGACATATTGGTTGATCATTCAATTCGGAATTTTGTTCAGAAGCGAAAATGTATTGGTCTCTCCCCTTGTTGTCGTATATACTTGCCTGCAAGTCTTTTGACATGAACGGAGGAAATCATGAGCAAGAAGCGCCTCTACGAAATTATTTACGAAGTCAGCCGAACCGTGAATTCGAGCCTCGACCCGGGCGAGGTTTTAAGCCGCATAGCTGAACAAGTCACCAGGGCCATGGGCGTCAAGGGATGCTTCATCCGGCTCCTGGACCGCACCGGCAAAGTCTTGAAACCCGCGGCCTACTTTGGCCTCAGCGAACGTTACGCCCAAAAGGGCGTGGTCGAAGTGGCCAAGAGCGGCCTGGACCGCGAAGCATTTACCGGCAAAGTCGTCCAGATCGCCGACGCGGGCTCGGACTCCCGCTTTCAGTACGGCGGCGAAGCGGCCCGGGAAGGCCTGGTGTCCGTGCTTGTCGCGCCCCTGTTCGTGGAAGGCAGCCGTCCCATCGGGGTGCTTCGGGTCTACACCGGCGAACGACGGGAATTTGACGAGGAGGAGATCGGCTTTCTGCAGGCCATCGCCAACATTTCGGCCATTGCCATCGAAAATGCGCGCATGCACCAGACCCTGAAGCGCCAGATGGAACTGATCAACGCCTACGACTACCAGGTCTTTGAGGACTAGGGGGGAATATGGGAAAGACACGCATCGGCATCAACGGCTTCGGCCGTATAGGCCGCCAGGTCCTGAAGACCATTTGGCAGCGTCACCGCGACACCCTGGAAGTTGTGGCCATCAATGACCTCTTCGACACGCAAACCAACGCGCACCTGCTGCGCCACGACACGTCCTACGGACATTTCGCCCCCACGGTTGAGGCTGACGCCGAAACCATCCGGGTGGGCGGCGAGTGGGAAGTCAAGAGCTTCGCCCAGCGCGACCCGAGGCTCATCCCCTGGAAAGCATGCGGGGTGGACATCGTCATCGAATCCACAGGCATCTTCCGCACCGGGCCCACCGCAGGGCAGCATCTGGAAAGCGGGGCCAAGAAGGTCATCATCACCGCGCCGTCCAAAGACGAAGACCTGACCGTGGTCATCGGCGTGAACGAAGACAAATACGACCCGGCCATCCACCACATCGTCTCCAACGCCTCCTGCACCACCAACTGCCTGGCCCCGGCGGTCAAGATCATGCACGCCAAATTCGGCGTGGCCAAGGGCGTGCTGACCACGGTCCACGCCTACACCAACGACCAACGCATCCTCGACCTGCCGCACAAAGACCTGCGCCGGGCCCGAGCCGCAGCCTGCAACATGATCCCCACATCCACGGGCGCTGCCAAGGCCGTGGCCAAAGTCATCCCCGAGATGGCCGGACGCTTTGACGGATATTCGGTACGCGTGCCCGTACCTGCGGTATCCTTGGTGGATTTCGTGGCCGTGCTCGAACGCGACACCACGGCCGAAGAGCTCAAGGCCGCATTCAAGGAAGCTGCGGCCGGTGAGCTGAAAGGGATCCTGGGCTACGCCGAAGAGGCGCTGGTGTCCTCGGACTTCATCGCCGATCCGCACTCGGGCGTAGTGGATGCGGACTTCACCACGGTCCAGGCCGGAAACCTGGCCAAGGTGCTGATCTGGTACGACAACGAATGGGGCTATTCCTGCCGCGTGGCCGACTTGGCCCACCTTATGACCCAAAAAGGCCTCTGATCCGTCCTGACGAAATTGAGCTCAAGCCCCTGCCGACATGCGCGGCAGGGGCTTTCTTGTGTCGGGCTGACCGGGCCCAGGCCCTCCCGGAGACGTTTTCGCGGACCCGCCGCGACCCGCTCGGACGACACTTTACGCAAAAAAATAAACTTCCCGCCCTTTACAAGCATTTTTTAGGCGTTAATTTGTGCCCGATTTTTACACAAAATATTTCTCATATCGAGGAGACCACAATGGGCAAGATTATCGGAATAGATTTGGGTACGACCAACAGCTGCGTCTATGTCATGGAAGGCAAGGAAGCCAAGTGCATCACCAACCCCGAAGGCGGCCGCACCACGCCGTCCATCGTCGCCTTCACCGACCAGGACCGTCTGGTGGGCGAGATCGCCAAGCGCCAGGCCGTGACCAACGCCGACAAGACCGTTTTCGCGGTCAAGCGTCTCATGGGTCGGCAGTTCGACGATCCCAAGCTCAAGGATTGGATCGCCAAGAGCCCGTACAAGATCGTGTCCGGAGCCAACAACGACGCCTACGTGCAAATCGGCGACAAGAAATTCAGCCCGGCCGAGATTTCGGCGCTGATCCTGCAGCGTCTCAAAAAGGACGCCGAGACCTACTTGGGCGAAACCGTGACCGAAGCCGTCATCACCGTGCCGGCCTACTTCAACGACTCCCAGCGCCAGGCCACCAAGGACGCCGGCCGCATCGCGGGCCTGGAAGTCAAACGCATCATCAACGAGCCCACCGCCGCGTCCCTGGCCTACGGTTCGGACAAGAAGGCCAACGAAAAGATCGCGGTGTTCGACCTTGGCGGCGGCACCTTTGACATCTCCATCCTTGAAGTGGGCGACAACGTGGTGGAAGTACGCGCCACCAACGGCGACACGTTCCTCGGCGGCGAGGATTTCGACCACGAAATCATAAACTACCTGGTGGCGGAATTCAAAAAAGAGAACGGCATCGACCTGTCCAAGGACAAGATGGCTCTGCAGCGCCTAAAAGAAGCCGCCGAGAAGGCCAAGAAGGACCTGTCCTCCTCCATGGAGACGGACATCAACCTGCCCTTCATCACCGCCGACCAGAACGGTCCCAAGCACATGACCATGAAGCTGTCCCGCGCCAAGCTGGAATCCCTGTGCGAGGCGCTGGTCAACCGCACCATCGAGCCATGCCGCAAAGCCCTGGCCGATGCGGGTCTGAAGACCGGCGACATCAACGAGGTCATCCTGGTCGGCGGCATGACTCGCATGCCCTTGGTGCAGAAAAAGGTCGGTGAATTCTTCGGCAAGGAACCCAACCGCAGCGTGAACCCTGATGAAGTCGTGGCCATGGGCGCGGCCATCCAGGGCGGCATCCTGGCCGGCGACGTGAAGGACGTGCTGCTCCTCGACGTAACCCCGCTTTCTCTTGGCATTGAGACCCTGGGCGGCGTGTTCACCAAACTCATCGACCGCAACACGACCATCCCGACGCGCAAGAGCAACACTTTCACCACGGCCGCCGACAACCAGCCCTCGGTGTCCATCCACGTGCTGCAGGGCGAGCGCCCCATGTGCTCCGACAACATGACCCTGGGCCGTTTTGAGCTGACCGGCCTTCCGGCCGCACCACGCGGCGTGCCGCAGGTTGAGGTCACTTTCGACATCGACGCCAACGGCATCGTCAACGTTTCGGCCAAGGACCTGGGCACGGGCAAGGAACAGTCCATCCGCATCACGGCATCGAGCGGCCTGAGCGACGCGGACATCGAGCGTCTGGTCAAGGAAGCCGAGGCCAACGCCGAAGAGGACAAGAAGAAGCAGAAGCTCATCGAAGTCCGCAACAGCGCGGATACACTCATCTACACTACGGAAAAATCCATCCGTGATCTGGGCGAAAACATTGACGCCGCCATGAAGGCCGACATCGAAGGCAAAGCCGAGGCCTTGAAAAGCGTGTTGCAGAGCGAAGACACCGAAGCCATCCAGAAGTCCATGGACGAACTGGCCCAGGCGTCGCACAAGCTGGCCGAAAAGCTCTACGCCCAGAAGACCGACGCCGGAGCCCAGCCCGGAGCGCAGGATGCGGGACAGGCCGGCGGCGCAAAGGACGATGATGACGTAGTCGACGCCGACTACACGGAAGTGAAGAAGTAAGCACCGACCTCAAGCATTGGCTTGACACGGCAATTTGCCGGTCCCTATACTTCGCGCCTGGCCCCCCCAAAGGGCCAGGCTTTTTTTATTCAACCGGGCATCCCCCACGTCAGACTTGTGTCAGGCTTCGCATCATATGAAAATCAGACCGCTGTACTTCTGCATCATCATACTGGCCCTGGCCCTAGGCGCATCCTCCTGCGCCAAGAAAATCGTGTACTCCACGCCCGTGACGCAGCCGGGGGCGGCCCTCCCCGGACACAAGGCCGAAGACCCGCAAAAGGCCCTGCAAAAATACACCAAATACCTGGAGACGACCCGCGCCGGAGACCCCGGTCGCAGCGAAGCCTGGCGCAACACCGTCGGCAGCGCGGTCCAGTTGGGAGAGTACGAGCTGGCGGAAAAAAACCTGCAATCCTGGCAGGCCGAGAACAAGACCGCCACTTCCTCTTGGGACTGGAACCAGGCCAACGCGCAGCTCCTTCTGGCGCGCAAGGGCAAAGACGCCTATGCGAGCTACCTCATCGATCTCACTGGCCGCACCGACCTCGATTGGACCACGCGCGAGGCGGCCGGAATGGAACTGGTCGATCATTTCTGGGCCATCCCGGAATATGGTTTGGCTTTTGAAACGCTGGGCCTCATCTACAAGGCCGCGCCGGATGACGGCACCAAGGGGGCCATGGAAGCCACGGCCCTGAGCCGGGCGGAATCCCTGCCCGCCGACGAACTGAGCAGGATCCTTGACGGCGTCCTGGGTGCGGACCCGAACGCTTATCCCTGGTCCATGGTGGTCTGGGCGCGGAGCATGAAGCTTTTGGCCCAGGACAAGGCCAATTGGGCCGCCGTCTGGCCCAGCCTGTCCGCTATCGTGCGCACGGGCGGCCTGGCCAATAGAGAATTCTTTGCCGGCAACCTGCGCGCCTTGGAGCAGAACATGGGCGTGGTCAAGCAGAACCTGGTCCTGCTGCTGCCCCTGTCCGGCCCCTACGCGGAGGTGGGCTGGAAGATCGCCAAGGGCGCGGACGTGGCCTGGCGGGAGGGTCGGGTGCAGACCGAAGCCCCGGCCATAAAACTCATCAACACCGAATCTCCGACCTTTTTAGACGAACTGCGCGCGGTGGGCGGCGTGCCCATCATCGGCGGCCCCCTGCGCAAAGAAATCTGGGGACAGATTCGGCTGGCGGGGCTGCACCACTCCTCGCGATTTTTGACCTTCATGCCCAGCGTCGAGGACGAGGGCGTGGAAGCATGGCGATTCTTCAGCGCGCCGGCGGATCAGGCCCGGGCCATAATCCGGGGCTGCGAGCAGCTCGGGATCAACTCTTTGGCGGTGCTGCACCCCCAAGACCGCTTCGGCACGGCCATGACCGAGGTCTTCCAGGAGCAGGCCCGGGTCATGGGTGCGCGCATCTCTACGACCCGAGGCTACGATGTCCAGAATCCGCCGACCTGGGGCAAGGCCGTGGCAGCCATACTGGGTGCCAGCGGTGCCAAGGACGTCATGAATCCGGAACCGCCCTTCCAAGCCGTCTTCCTGCCCGACTCGCTTTTCCGGGTGCAGCAACTGGCTCCACTTTTCCATTATTATGAAGAAACCCGGCTCCTTCTTTTCGGGCCGCAGCTCTGGGGACAGAACCTGCCCGAGCCCAACCTTGAGATGCAATACTTTGACCTTGCGGTCTTCCCCGGCGTCTGGAGCAACGACCTGGTCTCGCAGAGCGCCCAGAACCTCAAGCGCGGCGTGCTGGAAAGCGGCGAGGAAGAGGCGGACATGTGGACCGCCCTGGGCTACGACTTCGTACGATTCACCGCCCTGGTCGGCGGGGAACAGAGCTCGCCCACCGCTTTCAACCAGGCCCTGGCCGAAGCCGCCAGGCGTATGCCGTGGGCCGTGGCGCCCATGCACTGGGACGCGGGACGAGTCTCCCAGGACATGTTCCTGTTCCAGCCGACCCGCTCGGGCATGATCCAGGCGGATCTGGAAAAAATCCGTCAGGCCCGGGAACAGCGGCAAATTCGCCGTGACGCACGCCGGATTCAACTCCAAAACAAGAATCAGTAAGGATGACCATGAAGATAAGCCCCGAAAAAGCCCTGGCCATCGCCACCCTGGCCAGGCTCGAAATCAGCCCGCAGCAGGCCGCCGGCCTCGGTGCGCAGATGGATGACATCCTTGGCTACATGGACAAGCTCAACGAGCTCGACACCACGAGCGTCGAGCCCATGTACACCCCGGTCGAGCAGCCCGGCTTCCTGCGCGCCGACGAAGTCGCCAAGGACTTCGACCGCCCGGACATCCTGCGCAACGCGCCGGAAAGCGACGGTGAATATTTCATCGTGCCGCGCATCGTCTGATCCGCTTCGCCCAGTACCAGCCGCTCCAAGAGGAACTTTTTCATGTCACAGCTTTTTTTCCATTCCCTGACCCAGGTTCGCGATCTCCTGCGTGCCGGCGAGATCAGCGCCCAAGACGCGACGAGCTCTTGCCTGGAGCGCATCGCCTCCACCGAGCCGATGCTTGACGCCCTGCTGCATATCGCAGGTGACGAAGCCCTGACTCAGGCCAAGGCCATGGACGCCCAGGGGCCCGATGCCGCACAACCCCTGTGGGGCGTTCCCGTCATCATCAAGGATGTGCTGGCCACGATCGGCATGCCCACCACCTGCGGCTCAAAAATTCTCGAGAACTTCGTTCCGGTCTATGACGCCCACTGCGTGACCAGACTCAAGGAAGCCGGGGCCATCATCCTGGCCAAGGCCAACATGGACGAATTCGCCATGGGCTCGTCCACGGAAAATTCTGCTTTCAAGGTTACCAAAAACCCCTGGGACATCACGCGCGTTCCGGGCGGCTCCAGCGGCGGATCGGCGGCCAGCGTGGCGGCGGGCCAGTGCTTCGCCTCCATCGGCACGGACACGGGCGGCTCCATCCGCCAGCCCGCCAGCTTCTGCGGCATAGTTGGCGTCAAGCCCAGCTACGGCAGAGTTTCGCGGCGGGGGCTCATCGCCTACGGCTCGTCCCTGGACCAGGCCGGACCCATGACCCGCACCGTGGCCGACGCTGCAGAAATTCTGCAGGTCATCGCCGGTCACGACCCCAAGGATTCCACAAGCGTGAACGCCCCGGTACCGGACTATCTGCAGGCGCTTCAAAACCTCGACTCCCTGAAAGGTCTGCGTCTGGGACTGCCCGAGCAGTACTGGGGCGAAGGACTTTCGGCCGAAGTGGACCAAGCCTGCCGCAGCGCCATCGACCTGGCCGCATCCCTGGGTGCCGAAATCGTGCCCGTGTCTCTGCCGCACACCGAATACGCCATCGCCACCTACTACATCCTGGCCATGGCCGAGGCCAGCTCCAACCTGGCCCGCTTCGACGGCGTACGTTACGGGCTGCGCAGCAGCCAGGCCCAGGATCTGGCCACCATGTACACTCGCTCCCGCTCCGAAGGATTCGGGGAAGAAGTCATGCGTCGCATCATGCTCGGCACCTACGTGCTCTCCGCCGGATACTACGACGCGTATTACCGCAAGGCCGCCCAGGTCCGTCGCCTCATCCGCCAGGATTTTTTAAACGCCCTGGGTACATGCGACCTGATCTGTGGCCCGGCCTGCCCGACCACGGCCTTTGCCATCGGCGAAAACACGGCCGATCCGCTGCAGATGTACCTGACCGACATCTTCACCATCTCCCTGAATTTAAGCGGCCTGCCGGGACTCTCCCTGCCCGTGGGCCTGGGCGACGAAACCGGCATGCCGGTGGGACTGCAGCTCTTTGCCGGCAACATGGAAGAGGCGAAGCTCCTGTCCGCAGCCGCCACTTTGGAACGGCATCTGCCCAGGCTGCCCGAACCGCCTCTTGCTTAAACCCGGGCCGGATCATCCGGCCTTTTTTGCATGCACACGACAGCCATCGCACTGAGCGGAGGGGCCGATTCCCTCATGAGTCTTCTGCTGCTCCGAGAAACCGGAGTGGAAGTCATGGGCGTGCACGCCCGTTTCCAGGGAGCGGACGACGAGGCCTTGCACAGCCGATTGACGGCGCTTTGCGCGGACCTGTCCGTCCCGTTCCATCTTGTGGATCTGCGCCGCGAATTCGAGGAACTGGTCATCAGCCCTTTTGTGCACGCCTATCAGGCCGGGCTGACTCCCAACCCGTGCGCGACCTGCAATCCGGCCATGAAATTCGGCCTGCTTCTGGACCGGGTTCGGGAACTTGGCGCAACACGCCTGGCCACTGGACATTACGCCCGACTGGAAGAGACGCCCCACGGCCCGGCCCTGTTCAGAGGTCTGGATAAGGGCAAGGATCAGAGCTATTTTTTGTCCAGGGTGCCTGAAGCACGTTTGCGACATGTGGTCTTCCCGCTGGCGGGATGGACCAAAAACGCCGTGCGACAGAGGCTGAGCGAACTTGGGTTCGCACCTCCCGCCGGGGGCGAGAGCCAGGAAGTCTGCTTCATCCCCTCCGACTACAGGGATTTTCTGCGCGGGCGCAAAGTCCGGCTCGGTGGCCCCGGGCCCATCGTCCTGGCCGACGGCACGGTCCTGGGACGCCATCAGGGGCTGTGGAGCCACACCCTGGGGCAGCGCAAAGGCCTGGGCATCGCCTACACCGAGCCGCTCTACGTCACGGGCAAGGATTTTGCGACCAACCGGCTCATTGTCGGCCCCAAATCCGAGACCCTGTCCTCCGGCTGCCGCACGGAAGTGCCCAACCTGCTCTGGCCGGTCGAACTCTGGCCCGAACAACTCCTCGTGCAGACGATCTACCGCCAACCTCCGGAAGCGGCGAGGGTGACCGTAGACAGGTCGGGCATGACCATCACCTTTCCGGCACCCAGGGCCATGCCCACTCCCGGACAGGTCGCCGCCGTATATTCCACCACCGGCCAGGTTCTGGCCGGGGCGGTCATCGAAAGGGGAATTCATGCAGCGTGAGCCCGGACAGCTTTTTTTCATCGCCACCCAGGGTTGCAAGGTCAACCAGTACGAATCCCAGGCCATCCGCGAAACCCTTGTCGCCGAAGGGCTGATGGAAACCTCCGACCCCGCCCTGGCCGACATCGTGCTCATCAACAGCTGCGCAGTGACCGAAAGGGCGGTGCTTGATCTGGCCAAACTGGTCCGGGGCTTCGCGGCAACGCACCCCAGGCCGTGGATCGTCGTGGCCGGCTGTGCCGTGGAGGCGGACCGGGAGCGCATCCTGGCCCTGGGCTTTGTGGACGAAGTCATCACGCAAAAGGAGAAGGCCGGACTCGGCCGGAAGGGCCCTCTCCCCGACTTGTCCATCTCCAGCTACAACCGCGCCCGTGGCGTGATCAAGGTTCAGGACGGCTGCTCACACGGCTGCACCTACTGCATCATTCCCTCCACCCGCGGAAAATCCGTCAGCCGACCTCCGGAAGATGTGATCGCCGAAGCCTCGCGCCTGCTTGAATCCGGCATTCGCGAAATCTCGCTCTGCGGGATCAACCTGCGCCACTACGGCCGGGATCTG
>Ga0075011_10000379_pt1 | contig 23574 bp, 18 predicted proteins | sample TARM_MetaG_T_14_FD_72354 | JGI IMG/M metagenome (GOLD analysis project Ga0075011, IMG submission 72354) | Freshwater microbial communities from Pennsylvania, USA, analyzing microbe dynamics in response to fracking - TARM_MetaG_T_14 | ecosystem: Environmental > Aquatic > Freshwater > River... | reverse complement strand
CATTACTATATACAGTAAGACAAGAATTAACTATAGCGAATTACCACAGTCTATACATATAAGAGCTCATGGTTATACACTTGATAGAACTAACATAAATGCAGATGAAGTATCTGGTTTCGTGAGTCACGGAGTTCTTACTCGTAACCTCAAATACGATCTACATGAAGATAAAGTACTCTCTATCTTCATAGACGGTAAACTAATGAATAGAGCTAACGTTAAGTTTGCTGAAGACGATAACATAGTAAGAACATTCGATCATCTTAATGGGTTACCTTATTCAGTAGCAGAACATATAGTCTCCATCAAGGAAGTTACAGGAGAGTCTACATTACCACTTTACTCTAAGAACAAAGAAACGAATAAACGCATATCAGATCTCTTTAAGCATGTATTTAGAGAACCACCAGTTCCTAGTTTTAATGTCATACCAGAGAGATACACGTTATACTCTCCTACTGTAAGCAAGATCATACACGATGTTCTAGAAGGCGATATATCACCCGCTCTCTATATGAACCCATATGACGATTCAACTATAGTTCAGCTACTAGAAGATCGTTACAGAATACTTATGCTCAACGACCCAGTAAGAAGAGTGCAGAACGAAACTATAGTAGACGTACATCCGCATATAGGAAACGCAATAATAACACTCAATCTACATCAGTACAGGTTCATAACCAACGTAATAAGAATCATAACAACTAACGCAAAGGCTAAGATAAACATATCTGGTTATTTAGCAGTTACAGCTTAAACGCAACATATCTCTCAGCTCTGGTATAGCAACCAGAGCTGAGAGAGTTTAACTTAGATAGTAGCAGCTATAATAACCAAAGCAATGCTGATCATGATAAGACCAACACCAATGATAGCCTTAGCACTTCCTTCGCTTGTTTCTATAGCTTTACGGAAAAGAGCATCTAGTTCTAGATAATCTAGCAGAGCCTTTCTACCCAAATGCAATAAACCAATATAAAGAATAGATGTAACTAGAATGATCAGAGTAGACAGAGTCCCAGCTCCGAATGGAAGCGATTGAACCATTCCTCCGTCTGGGTCAGATAGCAGCAATATGAGTAAAGTTAAAACACCACCAACACAAAGAAAGACATTACGAAAGCGCATGACAAACTCCAAAGAAAAAATTAAGCTACCATAGGAACAGTTAGAACACCATGAGAGCTATACCCAAGCAATTTAATATCATCAGGTTCTATACGACTAAAACAACCAGATATCTCGTCTACACTTTCTATCTTACGTATACTCTCACCCAAAGTTAGTATAGGAGAGTTAAAATGGCTTCTACTAATAAGTTCTTTAGCAGCTTCAAATGAGTTCTCGTACAGATGACAGTTATTTCCTTGAATAACTACTTTACCAGCAGTATAACCAGTCATCTTAGCTACTATCTCTAAAAACAAAGCAGTAGAAGCTATATTAGCAGGAGTACCAAGAAAAACATCAAGAGACCTTATAGTCATAACCACATGCAAAGTCTTAGTACTCTCTATAGGAGTAAATCTATAGTCCATATGACAAGGTGGTAAACTCATCATATCGAACTCACCTATGTTCCAGCCACTTACAATGATTCGTCTATCAGTAGGATTAGTAAGTATCTTTCTCACTACATCTTCAAGCTGGTTAATCTCTTTCTGAAAGATTCTGTAACCTTCTCCTTTATTGTAACCTTTACCAGTAAGACCTATGAGCTTCCAGTTTTCCTTAATCAGATAATTATACTCTTGTTCATTTTGAGCTACTCTAGTTACTAACCATTTATTCCATTGATGACCATAGATGTTACCGCAGTCATCTTCTTCTTTTCTATAAGGATTACTTAGCCAAGCTTTAGTTTCATTAGCGTTAGCGTTCCAGAAGTTACAGTTAAGTTCTCTGAAGTCTTTAGCAGAAGTATAACCACGAAAGAATCCAAGTAGTTCTCCTACTATACTCCTAAACGGTAATTTACGCGTTGTAAGAGCAGGAAAACCTCTGGACATATCAAAGGTCATCTGACTACCAATAATCGTCTTACAGAGCGTTTGAGTGCGTTCGTTGTATATATCTTCACCACACTCAAATATGTATTCTATAAGATCGTGATACTGTTGCATTTGATGCATGAAAAAAGTCTTTCTGAAAAAAAGGTTAAGAGAGAACTTGTGAGAGAATGTCCGAAGTACCATCTTCGAAGTCTTTAGGTAGCTTAGTGAAACCACTGTCTTCTGCGTCTAAGTCTTCTAAGACCGGAGTGTTTAAATTAGGAAATCTATACATGACGTATTTGTCTTCTTCAGCTATAACTGTAGGTATACGATGTTTACCTCTTCTTATAGCTATATACTTCTTACGCTTATGATTAAAGCAATGAAGATAAAGCTCTAGATCGATTTCTTGATCAAGACTCTTAGCTCCATCGTAATAACCTTTATCAGCTATTTCGTTAACAAGCTGATGTTCAGGAACTCCATTACGAACTAACATCTTAGCTTCACTCGAAAGCTGAAGAGGAGTTATACACGTTATACTTCTAGCAGAACAGAAGTTTCTCATTCTACGTATAAGGTCTCTCTTATCAGCCCCTATGGGACCTTGTGTACATCCAGTAGTAGGTATAAGAGTAAGGTAATCAAGCATCAATAAGTGTACACTATAACCTTGTGCTTCGAGTTCTAACACCTTACTAATGATAGAAGAATAAGTCCATTGACTTGGATCTACTCTCAGCATCTTGATGTGAAATCCATTCTTAGTAAGTTTGCTTAGTATGTATTTACTTAATTCGTGCACAGGTATGCTGTCAAAGTCTGAGCTAACTACACTTTGACCTTCAGTAGCCTTTAGATACTGATACATGAACTGAAGATTGTTCGTTAAGCTATCTTCGAAAGAGATACGAAGTAAAAGAGGCTTTTTACCTACTTCTGATTCTTCCTTGGTAACGATAGGTACATTGTGAAGAGCTATCTGCATGAACATGCTTAAGCTTAGTCCAGTCTTGTACTTATGCTGTAAAGCTCCTATAGTGACAAATTCACCTCTTCGTATACCACCTTGAAGCATCTTGTTCACAGACTGCCAACCAAGCTTATATATACCTGTATTGTTATTAAGGTTCTTAACTTCCTCAAAAACAGTGTTCAGCGTATCTGGATTTTCGAAGTCTATTTCGTTTACAAGAGCAGGATCTTTTATACTTGTATAAGCAGTAGTAAGTGGTTCTAGTTCTGTTATAGTGTTCTTGAGGTAATCACTAAAGTTACCTATCTTAGCTCTATTGAACTTGATGTCGTAACTCACTTTGTTAATGATGGTTATAGCTAATTGTTCTCTATAGTAATTGTTAAGAGTTTTAACGAGATTGGTAACTATACGCTTATTAGTAGCGTCATCGTGATCTTGTTCAATGGCTTCTTTAAGCACTGCAAATAGTTTCTGATCTGTTTCAAGAAGTATGCTGAACTGAGGTATAAGAACTTCTTTAGGTATGAGTTCTTTTTCTTGTAGAAGAGTTACGCAGGTTTCTTTAAAGTTCTTAACTATGTTATGCCCTTGAAAGTTGAACTCTGGTGAATCTGTTTTGATAGTGTCTAGTACTGTCTGTATAAGACTGTCGTAGTCATAGCTCTCAAGTATGCGTGTGCGATAAATGAGAATAGCTATCTTACTGAGAACTGTGCGGTGGTCCATTTTCTTCTCTTTTAGCCAAATCACATTATCGGAAGAAGCTTTAAGAAAAAAAGAAAAAGGCCCTCTTGCTGAACATTGCGTCAGCAAGAGGGATAGAGTCAGAAGTGCTCCCAGTTGGCGAGCATGCGCTCGACCACTTCTGGAGGCACTCCGTGTACGTTATCATACCGCCCTTTAGCGGTGATGACAACTACTTCGATACCGGCTTCTGCAGCCATATCGAAGTACGCTTTAGCCTCCCACCTCTTTACAAAGGTGTTGGAGACGGCCACCCTTTGGCCACGGGCGATGGCTGCCCGTACCTGGTCCTGGCACCAGGCATGAGCCTGGGAGATCTTACTCCTGTCGAAAGAGTAAGACCCACCAAGCTCAAAGAACATATCTGCTTCAAAGAAGCAGTCAATGTCCCCTGATGCCACCATAGCCTTCGCTATGGTGGACTTGCCAGAACCAGGTACACCACGAATGATGTACAACAAGAATTCCTCCTGCGCTAGATCACTAACAGACGTGTTAGTTAAATATCAACGCTATCTGTTTGTTATATATGTAACTATAGCTTTTTCAGTTACCAAAAAGAAAAACCACCAGTAGCTTGTTAGGCTACTGGTGGTTCTAACACTTAAGAAATTTCAAACTCTAGGTTAAGTTCTTTGCACACTTCTTTAAAAACTTTCTTATCTCTAATAAACGCAGTAGCGAGAGGATTTTGCTTAGCCGCAGATAAACATACTGTTTTAGTTCTTAAACGTTCAGGTATGTCTTTTATAACAAACCCATTTTTCGTTACAGCAATTGTACATAGTTCTTCGTTAAGAACCTCTAAAGGTACGTGTTTCAGAGCAAACCCATTTTGTTCTAAAGCAACTTTACAGACTGCCTCAGTTTTTAAACTTGGTGGTATATGCTCAAGATTTAAACCTCTTACTTTAGCAGCCGCTAAACACATAGCTTCAGAACAGTACTTGTTAAGTACGTCAGAGAAATCAAACCCATTCTCAGCGACAGCGGTTATATACATTTGTTCTGTTCTAAGTCTCACAGGAATATATTCCAGAACTCCAGAGTCTTGATTAAACGCTGTCTCGCACATTTCTTTAGTACGTAGATCCTTAGGAACGTCTTTTAAAGCAATACCAAACTTTCTAACTGCCGCTAAACACACTCTTTCTGTTTTAAATTCCTCAGGCACAGCACTCAGTATGTTTGCGTTTTGTTCTACTGCTATTTCGTATATCGATTCAGACATTGTCTTTTTTAGTAGATACGATATAGCAAAACCGTTTTGCCGTATCGCACGTTCACACATTTCTTCATCTCTTAGTTCCAGCGGCACTAGTTCTAGAGCACACCCGTTTTGTTCTACAGCTATCAGACAAAGTTCGCGTGTGCGCAATTTCATAGGTATTTTTTCTAGAATAAGACCATTTTGTCTTAGTGCTAGAGCGTACATTTCATTGCTTAACAGTTCTTCCGGTACTTGTGCAATAGCAAAACCGTTTTTACTTACCGCTATTTTACATAGCTTTTCAGTACGAAACTTTAAAGGTACATACCTTAAAGAGATGCCATCTGTGTTAACTGCTTCTAAGCAAATAGCTTCAGTAATGTAATCAGTCGGAATGCTTGACAAATAAGTGTAGCTTTGTCTAACTAGGGTTTTAAAGATGTTCTCTGAGTATAAGGTAGATGGAACTTCAGAAAACCTAATTATATCTTCGTTTATTAGGTATAGGTAACAAGCTTCTTCTGTTTTGTGAAAGACTGCAGACATTTTATTTCTCCGATGTGGTTGAGGGACGATTCAGTTTCTGAATCTGTCATCGAATAAATGTTCTGTTATTTTTAAAAACAAAAGAAAAAACACCACCACAGCTTTTGGCTGTAGTGGTGCTTACTTCAGAAGGGAAGATCACTTTTAAACTGTTCATCTTTAAGAGAAGCGCTTAGCCAGCTATCGAGTTCTTCTCTAGATCTATTAGTCCAGATTTTGTCCTTAATCTTTTCTCCTAAGTAGTAATTGCGGTATGACTGTACAGTGTCATCTGTTTTATACTTATCAGGCATAGCTAAAGCAAAAGGTGTAAGTCCTTTACTTTCAAAGTTCTCAAGTACTTCTCCGAATATAGGTAGAAGGTTATGAGACCTGTGAATTTTGTTGTATCTATAGGTATATTCGTTGCATAGTCCTATGAAGTGTTTACTTAGCCATATGTAGTTATCTAGACTTTCTCTAACCCAGATAGTACAGGGATGGTTTAAGAAGGAAGTTTTGTATAGACAACTTCTATTGTCTCCGTAGAAGCGTCTAGTGGTAGATAGCATCTGTGCTGATTCAAGTATCATCTTCACTACTAATTTATCGTGAAAATGAGATGCAGCTCGAAATGGGTTTTCATCCAGTATGAAAATGTTCACTTCTTTAACCTGAGAAGGTTTTGTTGTAACCATGGAAGACTTTCTTCGTTTGTAAATGGGTTTTCACAGTCTATAGTGGATACATAGTCAACAAGCTTTGTAGCGTATTCTTTTGTTGTTTTTTCATATCCTGTAAACAAACTCTTTATCCACTTTAGGTCTATCTCTTTATTGTCATTGCGAGAAGTGATTCTTTTTTCTAGAAGCAGAGTAGCTTCTTTAGCGTTCTTATTCTTGAATGTTAAATTGCAGTAATAGACTTCTGAGTAAGGGAACATGAAGTTAGCATGTTTATATACTTCAAACGCATGTTCGTATGGAGTGTTGCTTAAGTCTGTAGTTTTGATTATAGGAAAGACGTTATATATCAAGAAGCTCATGAAGCTTCTGTTGACTATAACTACGTCTGCTATGGAGTCTATAAACAATTGGTCTATGTGTTCCAGTAGTTTAAAGTGACTTGTGTAGATATGAAAGAGTTGGCTTTCTGCAGTTTGATACTGTATATATTTGCGATTCTCTGACTGAGTGAAATCAGTAAGGACGTAGTCAGTTGCTCTAAGTACTTTAACTCTTGATTTGTCGAGTTTAATTTCATTGGTAAAGTAGTCATAGAGGTACTCGATATAGGTGTCTTTACCTATACCACTTGGGCCGTCTATGAAAAAGACTCTTGGCATTTCTTTGTCGAAGAGGAATGGGTTGTTCATGGTTTTTGATGGAAAAAAGAGTTGAGTGTTACAGCTTATGTAATTTCATGTTCAATATTTCTGAAGAAGCATAGAACGTAGGTCTATCAAAGTTTCTTGTGTACTCACATGACATCTCTATGCCGCAGTACACAGAAGGATTTGACCATTCTGACTTTCAAATTAAGTTGTATCTACTTTTATACATGTGTATATTCGCTACCTTATCCCGAAAGAGATCCATTCTTCTCATATGGTACTCTTTTTGCTTAGTTATGTTTTCAGCGTATAGGTAACAGAACTTTACGTCTCTATCTGGTAACTTACGTAACCTACCAAGTGACTGAATGTTACTTGGTGTAGAAGATATAGACACTGTCTGTATGCCTACTCTAAGATTAGGTATATCTACACCTGTACCAGCAGATAGAACAGTAGTGACTATAACGTCTGCTGTCATTAAGTTATCATAAGGATCATCTTCGCAGTATCTCTTAACTGTTTTGTTTTCGAGTACTGTGGATAGATAGTCAGTGAGTTCAGTAGCAAACTTAATGGTAGCTACGAATATGATAGCTTTATCCTGAGGAAGGTAGTGTTCGAGATAGTAATCTTTCAGAGTGCTGTATATGATTTTTACGTATTTGTCACGAAGAAAGTCTTTTCTGGTAACTGATTGTTCGAAGGCTATGTGTGAGTATACAGTAGACCCATATGGAGTTACCTTCACTAACTTACGAAAGTGTTCACCTATGGTATAACCTACTGGATATACGTCTATATACCTGTTATAACTATCTGCTTTATATACGTAGTTTGTAGGGTACACGATATTATGCATACGAGTTACTACGCTGTCATCAGACAGAAGAGTAGCAGATAAACCTACCTGAAACTCTACGTTAGTATATATCAGTATCTTATACACTAGATGAAATCTCATGTGAGTTTCATCGTTGAGCATAACTCCTATACCAAGTAGAGGAAAGAGTTCAAGAGGAGAACAACCGTAGTAGTCTATAGTTCCTTCTGGATCTGACTCGTAGTTAGAGATATAACTCTGTAGAGTTTCAGCACTAAAGATTACGTAGTTAAGATGAAACTCATTTGCTTTTGCCATAGATATCATAGCCTGAAGCTGCTTAGCTCCTCTTACTACCATGATGTCTTTAGGAATAGCGTCGTGTATAGTGGTTATGTCTGAAGCCCATTTGTCTATGAATCGACTTAGTATAACTATACCTATACGTTTCTTAAGTGTTTCTGCCGTTATAAGAAAGGTAGCTGTTTTGCCTGAACCTGTTTGCATAGGAACAAGTTTAGACTTATACGGTTTGTTCAGAAGAAAGTCATAGACTGGTTTCTGATAGTCTCTCAGTGACCAGTTAGACCTAACTTTCATATTTGCTTGCGGAGTGTAGTAGTCTCTATAGTCGTTCTTCTCTGTGAACGTAAGAGGTATACTTCTTTCCTTAAGGTAGTGATGAAAATGTCCGAATTGATTACTGTGGAGTTGATAGATGTGTTTGTTAGCTAGAGTACCAGCATACACTTTTTTCTCTACTGTCTTTTGACTACCAAAGGCTGTTTGTTTAACTGTATAGAACTTATCTAGAAACTGTTCTAGCTGATCTATAATGTTCTGTTCTTTAAGCTCAAGTGTTACAGATAGGTTAAAGATGTCTAGCTTATTGGACATGGCATAGTTCCTTTTGAATCATTCAATTTTTCTTTGTTTGAAAAAGAAAGTTTGATTAGCATTTTGTTTCTTTCTGAGAGTGTTGAATCAATTACTATATGTGTGTTTATAGCTTTTTCAGATGAAAAAGAAAAAACTCCACTAGCAGCTTATCAGGCTGCTAGTGGAGAATTCTTGGTATAAATTAACTAAAACGTTTAGCTTGTCTTTTCAGTTGCATTTGATTCAACGCAAATAGACACATCTCTTCTGTTTTAAGTTCTATAGGAACATACGCTAACGCATATGGATTTTGCTGAATAGCTATCTGATGTCTTTAGGTATGGCGTCGTGTATAGTGGTTATGTCTGAATTGTCTTTTCAGTTGCATTTGATTCAACGCAAATAGACACATCTCTTCTGTTTTAAGTTCTATAGGAACATACGCTAACGCATATGGATTTTCCTGAATAGCTATCTCGCAGATTTCTTTAGTAAGTAGATCCTTAGGAACTTCGTTTAGTACTAGACCGTTCTTGTTCAAAGCTAAGACACATAGCTCTTTTGTTCTAAGTTCTATAGGAACATACGCTAACGCACATGGATTTTGCTGAATAGCTATCTCGCAGATTTCTTTAGTTCGAAATGAGACTGGCATAAAACATAACGCAAGTCCATCGCTTTTTACCGCTATAGTGCATAGTTCCTCAGTTCTTAGATGCTCAGGAACATTTATTAAAGCACATCCATTTTCTTCTACAGCTGCTTTACATACTTCTTCCGTACGTAACTGTAAAGGTATTTCACTCAGCATAAGACCAAATAGTTTAACAACCTCTATACAGACCTTCTCAGTCCTAACCTCTTCAGGCATATGCTCTAGAATACCTAATCTACCTAATTTATCACCCCACGTTTGTCTAAAGTCTTCGATCATGTCTACTCCTTGGAGAATGAAAATGTTTCAAAACAAAGAAACCACTAGCAGCTTATCAGGCTGCTAGTGGTGAATTCTTTAAGTAGGTCCTACGAATAAAGCATCCATCGGATGATTTTGTCGTTTCTTATTGCTGAATATAGTAACAGGTTCATTCACTATGCTTTTGATTTGGTCTTCAAATATCAACAGCTGACTCATAGATCGATTCCTAAAGAGTATGGTCTTAGACTCACACTTAGGATGTTGACTGTTTCTACCGTGTCTAAAGTCATTATCAAAAGAGTTATAGGTTGTAGTAGCGTATATAATCACCTCAAAGATAGAGAGATTTACATTGAGCATCTCTATAGCAGTAGTGAATAGATTAAATAACTTATCGTAAGGATTAGTTTCCTTTGCGTTAGAGTTTGTCTCAATCATACTGGCTATTCTGTTTACGAAAGAAACTACATTTGTTTCTTTAAGAGTGTTAGAGAACACAGGAAATGTCTTATTGAAACCTTCTAGAGGTATGACAAAGTTTCCTCTGCTATCACTTTCTATATGAGTTACTTTGATAAAGTCTAGCAATTCTTTTGTTATGATAGAGTCTCTGTCTTTGTAATTGATGCTGACAGTTTCTATAGGTGCACCTTTAGCGTTTGCGTTCTTGATACCCACTATCTCAAGTTCTCCTATTTTAGTAAGAGATATGTTAGTGTGTTGCAGTGTAAGAACATCTACTAGTTTAGACATTCTGTTATTTGGTAGTATAAGGTATAGACCTTTAAGATTGAGATCTTTGTTGAAGAAGATTTCGTTCTCTTCATTGCTGTAGAAGTATTTTTGAGCAGTACCTTCTAACACCATCATAGACTTCTTAACAGAGTGTGTCAAGTGTTTAGTAGAGAGAATAGACTGTGTCAATTTCTCCATAAGAAAGGAAGTCATGGTATAACCTAAGTTACTGTTACTTTTGAAGTTCTCTGATATCTTACCTAAGCAAGTACTGCATATTTTATAAGGGTCTTTTGTCTTACAACCAAGAGCTGTTCTTAGTTTCACTGAAGTATTGATAAGGTGTTTATCAGATGCAGTTATGCACTTGAGTACACTGGACTCTGTATCTAAATAATACTTGCCTATCATGTTTGCTAACATCTTCTCAGTAACAAACATATCGAAGTACTCTTGACTATGACAGTCTTCTTCTTCTATACCTGTTACCGACATAGTAAGAAGTTGTATACGTCTTGAAGCGTATTCTGATATTTGAATATGAGTGTCGTTAGCGTTAAGCGATTTAGCCGCTGTACGTGATTCCGTTATTATTTCGTATAGATTACCCATGCCTCGTATAAAACCTTTTTGTATGGGTTGCCGAAATACTGTTCTGTCTAGATCAGTTACGAAACCTCTTGGACCTATGCACTGATTAGCTTGGTTTTCGTTGATAGATTTTGCTCGATAGGAGTTAACGAATTTGTTGTTAGTACCTGAGTCATTGATGTATGAATTAATTGCCTTATACGCCTTCTCAACGCTTTCTGGAGTAGGTTTAAGATCTGTGTGTATCTTGGTGATAGCTTCAGAATTTACAAGGTTAACGAAATCTGTAGCATCGATACCAGTCACACTTTCACTTGCCAGATATAGTATCTCGTTATAGATCAAATTGACAGTCTGAAACACTTTCTTAAGCAGTTGATCTTTCTGAAAGTAATGCTGAAGGTTATTGTAGTCACATATGTGTTTAAATATTTTCTCGAGTAGTTTAATGTGAGTTTCTGCATTGAAGTACTTAGTACCTATGATATGTGTAGCTGTACAGTAAGAAGGTATAGGAGTGTTAGGAAACAGTGTAAAGAGTTCCCAGCAGTATCGGTTAAAGATGATCTCTTTTTTCCGAGTCTGTATCTCTACACCGTCCTCATAGTTGACTAGAGCAGTTTCATATGGAAAGTTCCATATACTCTGTCTGTCCGTAAGAAATAACTCTCTTGCGTTTATCATGCTTCAAAACCTTTCAAGGAGTGAACTTATAGTTAAAGCCTGCGGAATTAAAGATATGGCGTAGTATAGCTAAGGATTTAGTGTTGCCGTATTCAATAACACTTCTGTCTACATCAAAGTCAGGATTGAAAGCTTTAGTGCCTGTAAGTATACTCTTAACTAGCATTTTGTGCGTTACTGGATTTAAAGTATAGTCAAATAGATCAGCTACTGCCTTTGGATCAGCGTAACTAGTAAAGATACGCACTTCTGTTTCACCTAACGTTTTAGTAGGCGTGAGACTATGTGGGTACTTGTGCTTATCTAGATTAGTACCTTTCACAGGAAAGCCGAAGTTATTGATTCTAGCAGAACTAACTGCAGAGTAATCATTGGCTATCTTTTCTAGCACCATTACGTAAGACTGACCTATGCGTATATTGTCTCTTGTTTCTACTCTCTGATTAAGATCATTGACAAAAGACACTGTACCTATGTGTGGCTTATAGATACTGTTCTCTAATCCAGTAATTACGTCTACTATATTGATAGCGTTATCTGGAGGGTAGTAGATATATATCTCTTTTGTCATGCATTCGAGAAAGTGATTGTAGAGTTCATCTGAGTTTAAACTATCTATGAATTCGACCATATCTGGATTAATGAGTTCATAGAAACCTCTCATGTATGTACGAAAGTGATCTAAACCTTCGTCTGTTATGGTTTTCAGATAGTTGCTACCGAAAACAGAAAAGTAGTGTTTTTGTAACCTGTGTTTGTTATCCCTAGAAGCAGAAGCTAGATACATCTGATAGTCTCTACCTATGATCATACGAGAGATACTCGCGTTACTATCTGCTATAACGTCAGCTCTGTTACCGAGTTTATCTACTGGCATTTTTTCATCTGGAAGTATAGAACATATAACTCCTTTGTCGCCAAATATACCACATAGCTTAAACCCTATACTAGGTTTAATAACAGACATAGTAGTTATCTCTACTCGATACTGGTCTATAGGAAGCTTTCTGTAACATAGTCTATTTTTACCACTTGTAGCTATGTTTAGCTTAATCATTGTATCAGTTATAAACCTATGCATTCTAGGAGTGAGTTTAATAACTTCTGAGTTACCATATTTGACTTTCTTCTCCTGCATAAGTTGTTCATATTTGCTAACGATGTTACTGTGGTAATTAGTCAACATCTCTGAATAGTGATCTAGTTGACTTGTCATAGTTGGCGTGAATTCTGGTTTATGAAACTCACCTTTCACTACGTTAACGTCTATGACTATAGAGTTAGGATTTACATAAACAGATGTGTCAAATGTGGAATCAACTTCTCTCAGAGCGCTGTTGTTTAAATCTGTAACAGAGAACCAATCGTTCTTCTGACGTATAGCACAAAGCAAACCATCTGGTCTAACGTCTTCTCCTATATTAGGAAAGAACTTATATACGTCATCGTTACCGTATAGGTTAAGAGGTATGCTGTCTCTGTTGATATTGATAACCCTTTTAACGATAGAAGTAAATTTAGCTCTTTCTACGAAACTTTCTGACACTACAAATCCATCCTCAGAAACAGAAGGATGTGACATAAAAGCAGTATTAACGTTTAAACCAAACCTATATTCGCCATTTTCACCTAAGCTATTTGTAGAAGCAAGTATAGAGTCCTTTGGTATAGTGGAGTTAAACGATGAAGATAAAAAAGTATCTGTTAACTTTAATTCATAACCAAAGAAACCGTGAGTAAATCTATATGTATCTACTTCTATAACATCTAGATACACTACATTGTTTTCTTCGTATTCAGCGAATACGGTATAAACAGGAGTAGTGTTTATTCCATATTCTCTATACTTAGGTATGATAGCTTTAACTGTGTAGTCGTGTTCAGTCCTTACGTCGTTAATGTATTTACCTAGTTCATACTCTATGCCGGTCTTGATGAGAGGTTCGTCTGGTGTTACTAGACTAGGGCGAGAAGATATGTGACTACTGTCCATAACAGCTCTAGAAGAACTTACGTTACCTATAAAAGGATCTACACCTGATATACCAAGAAACTCAAGTTTGAGTTCAGTTCTTTTACTCATGTTAACCTTTCAGTTGAAAAAAAAGCCTCAGGAACGTTTCTGTATGTATATATGTAGGTTATCTAAGTTCAAAAGCTACGTCAGACCAAATCTGTTGATCTATTTAGGAGAACAACTCATGCTTAAAGCACTTATGGTGAATGATTTTAGCTTTCAGTCTATTGAGGAAATGAATGACAATTTACTGTATATCGATTATAATTTTAAAAAATATGGGTTTGAAGACTTAATCATAGATCCGAGTTTAGCTAACAAATATAGCGGTAATCTGTATAATCTACTGCATGAACTAAACATTCCTAAAAACTTATATTTCTTCACTCTCTACGCGAATGGTTATACTAACCCTACTGACTATCAAAGAGATCATCTAGTACTTAAGTTACCAGTAAGACCACCTATACCAAGTTCTTGAAAAAAGAAAGATCCAAGCACCAGGAGCATATAGCCCTGGTGCTTGGTCTTCTTTGTTTAATGTCTATTTAAGCTTCGTGTGTGACTATCGCTACATATTCGACCGCAGAACAACTGGTCTCCCGAAAGATCTTCATAGCAAAAGTAGCAACACTCCATAGGTTTAAGCCTATTTGGTTTTGTTTCTCTAATCATTCGAATTCGTTCAAGAAGGTATCTTTGACTCTCTTCATCTGCACGATCTACTATGTCCATTTGTTTTTCTTCAGCTTAACTGAAAGACTCCTCTGATTTAACTAATCTTGAGTTTATCCCCAAGGACCTGTAGCTCTTCCTACAAACATTGGATTTACTTGCAATGAAGATTGGTTATGCATCGCCTGATGTTGATTATGCGGATGCATTTGGTTATTCATGTGCATTTGATTCATCATTTGCTGTTGAGCCATTAGATTTGGATCCATATAAACGTTTTGTTGCATGGGTTGCTGCAACATAGGTTGCATCATAGGCTGCATCATAGGTTGCTGCATATTTTGTGCTTGATTTTTAGCCATAATCTCTTGTTGAGCCCATGTTGGTAGCATAGGCTGAGGTGCTTGCATCATCATAGGCTGCATCATCATAGGCTGCATCATCATAGGAGACATAGCAGGATTGTGCATATTACTACGAATTATTTCTTCAGGAGTAAGTTGTCTAGGAGGCTGAACAGGTTGCTGCATCATAGGTTGTTGCATTTGTTGCTGCATAGGTTGTTGTTGCACAGGTTGTTGAGGTGTTTGATAAACAGGTGGCTGTTGTTGAGTGCTTTTGCTTTCGTCTACCTTAAGTCTATTTGAACTCATGGATACGTCAGTTTGATTAGGTATAAGACGAATCTCATTACCCATATCACAGAGTTTCTCCATGTTACTAGTCCAGTCTAAGTTAGATACAATTTCTGTAATGTTAAGACTAGTTTCATTCAAATCTAGCAGAAGGTTCGCTACTTCGTTCATTCTGCTTGAGATTAGATAAGATGTTTTCAGTAGAGCACTTAAGTAGCGAAAGATCTTGTTATCTGTTCCTTCGGAGTAAGCTATCTTGTCATTTATTCCAGGAAAGATAACTTGAAAGATGGTCGATAAAGTAAGCAGATCTTTCTTACGCAGTTTATGCCCAAACACCCTAAACTCTGAGTCTTTGTTCTCTATAGACTTTTGAAGTTCGCTATATGCAAGAAAGTTAATCTTACCTATGGCTGAATAAGGTACATCATTGATTTCACCGTTCTTCTTCAGAAAAATATCGAATAGAAAGGCTTCTTCGTTGACTTTCTTACTTGCTTTAACAAGATTGAGTAGAGCTTCAATTTGACTAGGATCAGTTTCACCTATATTAGTAACAATGTCAAGAAGCTTAGACGATTTAATCTTACGCTGTAGTTGAGGGTCAGAAGAGATAGTGATTAAACTTACTATCAGAGAACTTAGCTTAAGGTTTAGTTCAAGTACTAGTCTCTTCTTATAGAAGTTAAAAGCAGCTGACTCTGGACTAGTATAGTTCTCATTCAGTATGTGAAATATAAGCTTACCTTCAGGGTGTTTCAGTATCTCAAAATAAGGCAAAGCTAAACCTTTACCTTCTATACTGATTTCTCCTAACTTTTTATTGCTATTGACGAATATATTGTCTTCTATTTCTACTCCTGCATAGTTAAGTATATCTAAATAGAATTTCTCAATGGTTGAATTCAACTGCATGCGGTTCTCCTCAGTAGTAAACTTTTTGGCCAGAGTTAGTTGACGAAAGACTTTCGATAATGTTATTTACGTTAAAGGACATTTCATTGAAAGCGTTGTTGTTCACCGTAGTGACAGAAGAGAAAGAACTATTGGCTACTGTCGGAATAGTATACCAATTAGAAGGAAACCCGGCATAAGACAAGAATATCTTGCTAGTACCAAGTATATTGATATAACCTTCCATATGCATAGGTACAGTACCAGACATAGTCTCAGGTACGAATATGTCAGTAATAAACTTATTCTTAAATATCTCTATCAGATAGTTAAAATCATGGTCGCTAAGGTTAATGAAGCTATTGAAGTCAGAGACAAATACATCGAAAGCTCCAGTAGGGTTAGTCATGTTTGAAGCACTAAAGTGTATCTTACTAAACCCATATTTCAGAGCTAATGAGACAGATGCTTCAATGAGACTGTAGGCTTTAACAGTTACAGGATCTTGACCATTCCAATAGTCCCCTACTTCTGGAGTATTGTTTATAGTAGCACTAACCAAGTCTTTTGTTATGTTAATAAGCTTAAACCTGTTATAAATGGTATTGTCCAAAGACATCAAACTACCAAAAGCAAATCTGCTTTGAACTGTTCTGGAGCCAGCTAGATTAGACAGATACTTAATGAAACGGTTATCGTTTACACTTGGTTCAGGAACTTTAGTCTCTACAGAAGACTGATCAGACACCTCATAGCTGTTAATTTGTATATCTCTGGATTTATTAGCAAGCACACCTGTGGTGAGTATTTTACTGAGGTATTCGGAACTGATACCGTTCTCAGCGGTTGAGCCTACTGTCTTTCCAGAAAAAGGACTAATAACGCTTGCTGCTGACCACACGTTAACAGAAGAACCAGTGTCAAGTAAGTTTTTAACGTTCTGAACTTCTATCTGTTCAAGTATGTCTGTAGGACGCTGTACAAAAAGATCCTCATTTCCCTGAGTGGAGAAAACGTTATAGATCTTATATAACTTCTCTGTCCTATACACTCCAGTAGGAGTGTTATAAGTCATAGATGTGGTCTCTATTACGTTGTTGATATAGTGCATTAGGTTAGTGTCTATAGTCCCGTTAGCAGTTATGCCGTCATATTCAGTGTAACCCTGAATATAGGAGTTAATCTCATTGCCTGTCATATCAAATGTCTTTACTTTCAGCATAAAGATAAAGCGTCTAGTACTTACCCAGTCAGTGTTGATACGAGTATTATAACCTACAGAAGAGTGCTGTATGATGTTATTAGTAATATCACCTAAAAGAGTAGGCGTTATCTTTGCTGTTCTATGTTCTTGTATGCGATCAGCTATAGTGTTTACAGCTGATTCAGTTGTGTTAACCATGTAAGGACGAGCATACATGGGATGATGTGTACCCAAAGGCACATAAATGAGATCTTCAAGAATGAACTGATCGGTTGCAATCACAGCGATTTTCCTTGATGAGAAAAAGTTTAAAGAAGAATGTTTAAGTATGCAAAGACTCTACGTACTTAGCAACTACTTCGTTAATGTTGTTAGGTATGTCAATATAGCCGTTAGAGTGTATGATGTTTTTATAGCAGTCTGTAGTTCCTACTGGAACCCAAAGAGCATTAACTATTTCACGACTTAGTTCAGATATAGTTTTTTCCACAGGTGATTGTTTGTCTTCTTCAGTAACAAACTTATACTTTTCAGATAGCTTTTTAATGCTTTCTTTAGTGAGTCCGTTCTTGAAAACTATATTAACATAGTTAGCTTCTTTTGCTTTATAGCTACTTAGTAAAGCAGCAATAAATGTTTGTTTTTCTTCTAACAGTACATTCTTCGCAAAGAACAAAAGCTCTATGACTTTAATGTTCTCTATATAGAACAGAGACCTAGGATTAATTACCTTACCAAGAAACCACCCGAGCAAATAAAGCTGTACTTTGTCTATACCTCTTTCTGCTATAACATGAGCGTCTTTCATGTCTTCATTAAATCTTTCAACATTGAAGCTCGTATAACCTAACCCATGAAGAAGATTAGGTAGATTTGATAATGCATGCTGTATCTCTACTTTAGTTCCAAGAAAGATATCTGAAGTCTTTCTATAGTCCTCGAAGTAGGAGATATCTTCTTTAGTGGTTTCGTTTACAGGAGACTTACTGCGTATAATTACGCTATTTGAGTTGATGAAGCTACCTTTAAACTTGATGGTCTGAAAGATAAAAGAAACTATATTACATTTCTTATTGAAGAAGTCTATAGTAATAAGCTTGTTAAAGATAACTTCGCTCACTAAGCTATCAGATATATCGTCATCGCTTAGTCCAGCGCTAAGAACTAAATGTTCATTCTTGGTATTAGGAACAAGTGTCTGTTGGTTAAACTGTATATACTGTTTTAGCTTCTCTATCTCCGGAGACATATAGATATCAGACCGAATGAAAAGCATAAATAGCTTATACAGATAGTGAGGAGTTATCTGTTTAATATACCTATAGAACTCTACGTACAAAGGACTTAAAGCTCTTATGAAAATAATAAGACTGATTAAGTCTACGTACTCTCTATGCACGTAAGTCTTTTCAGCCATAGTGTTCATATCTGGATCAAACGTATAGTTCTTATAGACGTTTTCTGGTATAGGTATACCGCTTTCTCTTTGAGCTATCCATAGCTTAAAGTTATTATAGTTCAATAACTCAGAAACTTTAGCTATCTTATTTTCAAGCTTAACAACTACAGATGGATCAGTATAGTTATCTTTGTAGTCAGAGCTATAGACTTTATAGAAAGTGTCATATATCTCTTTCTGATGATGTAAAGGTAAACTTCCTACGTATTCGTTTATGTGAGTGTATAGTGTCTCTATGTTGGTTTTATCCTTGAAGAAGTCGTTGATCTCTATCTCTATGGTTTCACAGTCAGTAAATCCTACGTTAAGTACATGAAGACCGTACTCTGATATCTCGATTTTGTAAGTAAGCATTTGACCTCTTTTCTTTGAATGAAACTGAAAGAAAGACTACCAGAAGGTGTCAATAAGTATATATGCAAGTCATATATACTCAGAAGCAAAAAGAATTAACTGCCGCAGGGTATTAACCTGCAGCAGTGTATGGCGTTAATAAGGAATATCTTCAAATTCAGCTTTAAGTTCAGTGTGTTCTTGTTTAGGTAAAGTGACAGCTGAAACTGAACTAGAGCCTTTAATAACTGTTTGTTTACGTTTACCTTCTACGTATAGTTCTTTAGAATACTGAAATACTGAATCAGATAGAACGTTTAAGCATAGATCCGCTATGCCTACCGACAATTTTTCGCTGATTTTGCTTACTGGTATTTCATTCTTCTCGGAGTCCCTAAAGGTATGATAAGGAGAAGGTTTGATAGTAAAAACAAGCTTAGGTTTATTCTCAGCAATAACGCTCATATAGACAATACCTTCGTTAGTCTTGCCTATATAGAGAGTAGCAACTAGTTTTTTGTTTTTAGTAGGCTGATTGTTTTCGTATAGAGTAGTTAAAGACTCAATAGCTATTTTCTTACCAGGTTCTCCTACAGCTATTTCTTTAAGCATGTTGAAGATATATGTCATAGTAGGAGCATCTGACGGAAAGGCAAACATAGCTTCTGCGCCAGTGCCTCCGGTATGTGCCACTAACCTAGGGTTACCGTCACGAAAGCCGAACGTTAGTCTAGGACGTTTAGCGTTTTCGTCGCCTTCAGCCCAAATAACGATTTTGTCAATGTCAGTGAAACGATTTACGAAAAGAGTGGTCATGTTAGACTCCTGGTGAAAAAGAAAGAAACATCGGGTAACATAGAGGTTTAAATTGAATATTCTTTGGTTTTTATTCAGGCACTAAAGGTGGGTATTTTTGCTTAACCATTGAATGCGTGCTTGATTGAAAAAATACTTGACAGTTTTTTTAAAGGAGTTTGTCTCATGAAAGCCTTTCGCAATGTAGGCGGCGCTGTTGTCGAAGTTAACGTTGACTTAGACCCAAACGGTAACCCTCTTCTACCTCCAGATACAACAGTAGCTCCTCGTCCAGATGCTCTTCCTGGGCATTATACTACTGTAGTAGGTAATGAGTGGATTCAGATACCTATACCTGTTCCTTTTCAGACTTTAGACAGCATCAGAGCTGAAATGATGGAACGTTTCAGAGTCTATAGAGACTGGCTAATTGAACAGCCAGTTGAACACGCTGGTAGAAGCTTTGACGGCGATGAAATAGCCAGAAATAGACTTACTCAAGCTCTAGTGATTTTTCAAACCACTGGTACTTTACCGCAAGCTTGGGTAGCCAGAGATAACAGTTTGTTTCCTATCACTACCATAGCTGATCTAAGCGGCATCGTTGATGCAGTTCACGTAGCTTTCGCTACTCGTTTCTTTACTGCAGATGGTATTCGTAGACAGATTATTGCTGCTCAAACAGAAGAACAACTTCGCGCTATAGAAATTCCTTCAACTAACTTCATGACTTAAAGGTCAATCACTCTCTCGGCTATTAAAGCCGAGAGAGTGATATGCTATCCTAAAAGCTTCATGAACCCTAAACTCATCTCAGAAGAAAGAGGATGTATCTCTGTCCTCTTTAAGGTGTTAATAAGCTTCTTTCTGTTCTCTATCGTGTCAGGTTTAAACATAACGTTATCACCAAAGACAGATAAAAAATACTCCATTAAAGGTAAGAAAGACATATCTTCACCTGGTAACTCATAGTACTTCGTCCACCAGTCCTTTCTCGTTTTAATTACTCCTGTATGAGACTCTAGTAGATCAAGTCTAATGAAGTTCGTATAGCTCAATAAGTCAAATGGTATGTGAGTAAATATCAAGCACTTATCAGATTTATCGAACGAAATGTTCTTACTAAACTCTATAACATCGTCCTGCTTAGCTAATTGATTCAAACAGTAGTTAGTCATATCGTTAAAGAAATGCTGTCTATCTGTAGTTATCTTTCTGAGTTTACCTTGAGACTCATACACGTTCTTAACGTAGCTGTACTTATGAAGATACCATTTCATCTCTACTCCATTAGTAGAGCAGAAATTAGTAAGGAATTCTATTTCCTCTAGTAGCGTTTCATATATCTCCTTTTTACCTATAGCAAGTATCTCTGCGTAACTTAATGAAGTCAATAAGTTTCTCACTAGAGTACTTACGTTAAAGGCTAGTAAAGTATAAGTTCTTAAATCTTCTACTTTAGTTACAGATCTGCTTTCATCGTATACAGGACTTACTGGATCAAAGATAGTTTCAAGTGCAAGAGAAGTACCTATGGACAAAGGAAACCCAGAAGTAGATCTCTCCGAAAGTCTTTTTTGCATACACTAAACACTTTCTTCAGGTTGGTTAGAAAAGAGTTTCAAAGGCTCTATAAACGCATTTAGTTTCTTAAGCTCATTTGAATTTAACTCATACTTAGATAACACAGTTTCTATAAGCTTTTCATAGATGTTTCCGTCTATGACGTAGTCTTTACTAGTGTCTATGTCATCTTCAGTAAGTATATATGTTATCGAACTGTCTTCAGCTTCTTCGTTCTTAATAAGCTTCTTACAGTTATAGTCTAAGTACCTAAGCTTCAGTTCACTAAAGTTAATAGAGTAAATATGATCACTGCTTATGACAAAACGAATGTGAGAGTTCTTAGGCAGAGAGTAGACTAAGGAATCTAGTTTTTGAAGAGTAGTAGCCTGTGTAACTATAATGGTTTTATAGGTATAGGCATTTCTGTTTTCTATGAAAGAAAACTTATCGTTATTGACGACTACGTAACCTTTAGGTGACTCTTCACCGTGAGCAAGTCTTTCTAGTGATCCATTTGCTATGATGCGTTTAAGCTTCGAGTAAGTGTGATAATGACCTATATGTATGTAACCAGTTACTATAGATAGAAAGTACTCTTCCTGAAAGTAAAAACCAGAGTACTTCTTACCTAGAGTTTGATACTGAAATTGACCGTGAAGTATAGCTATATCTACGGAAGCTATGCCATGTTGAAGTAGTTTAGTTTGTATTTGTTTCTGTAGTTCTGTATGGTCATGACACCATTCGTCTGGTATATAGAGTATGTATTTATTCAGAGAAGGAATGTGTTCTATATCTAGCTGTTTAAAGTAAGCTAAAGAGCATTTGTGTGTTCTTATGTTGTTAAGGTTAACAAGTAGTTCTGATTGCTTCCAATCGTGAGAAGGTGTTCCTTCTAGAACTCGAAGAAGTATGTTGTTTTCTGTACAGTAAGAGAGTAGATAGTTAAAGAAATCTACTATGCGATGAAGGTCTTTGTTATTGAGGTCAAGGAGTGAATCAAAGAGGTCTCCAGATATGAAGAGTATAGAAGCATCTTGGTTCTCTTTAGTGAGTATGGATTGTTTAAAGGAAGTTATGATATGTTCTGTAGGGGTCTTAGTGTGACCTAAGTGTATGTCTGAGGTGACGAGATATTTCATGGTTGTAGGTGAAAAAGGTGTATCAGGGTATTGGTTTTTTGCTTGAAAAATAGTGGAAATATGCAGGGTCTATAGAGGAAAGGGTATTGTTTGAAAAGGTCTTTTTCTTTGTTTTGTAAGGAGTTATAGCATGAAAGTAAGGTTAATAAACGCTGAAATTGCTGCAGGTGGAAGTAGAACTATGGTGGGTGGACAGTTAACTGGTCCATTAAACTTGGCTACTACTCCTGTTGCGCCTTCAGAAGCTGTGAGTAGGCAGTATGTAGAAACTTCAGTAGTAAATATACCAGCAGATAATATTAGATTCGGTACTTTACCTACTGGTAGATTGCCTGCTTTCACAGGAGATATTACTACAAGCTTAGGTAGCACTATTACAGGTTTAGTGAATAGTGGAGTAGTGCCTGGAACTCATACAGCTGTTACTGTAAATGAAAAAGGTATAGTTACTGTTGGCGGTAATTTGCTAGACAGTGATTTACCGAATATGAATTTTAGTAGAGTAAGTATAGGCAGACCAACTACTCTAGCTGGATATGGTATCACTGATGCTTTAAATGTAGCTAACGGTACTATGACTGGTCAATTGACCTTACACGCTGATCCTGTTGGTAACACAGATGTAAGTACAAGAGCTTACGTAGATAGTTTATTTGTACCTTCTGACCAGATGCTAAATAGCGGAGACATTGTAAAGATGTCCACAGACGTTACTCCTAGTGGGTTTTTAAGAGTAAATGGAGCTGAGTTGGATAGAACAACCTTTGCTGGGTTGTTTAGTGCTATAGGTGAGAGATATAGTATAGTAAATGGTACTATACCTGGAAGTGGTAGACCATGGCAACAGCAGTACGATATCAACTTAGATGCTAACCCTACTTTAGGGACACGGAGTAGTGCAGGAACTTTACCTTCTGCTTTACATTCTTCTTCAGTTATAGTTACAAGAAATAGAGTGTTTTTACTTGGTGGTCGCGGTGGATCAGCACATATCTCTACTATCTTTACAGCTCCTATCAACGCTGATGGTACTCTTGGAACTTGGACTACTGCAGGAAATTTACCTTCTGCTTTAATTGACTCTTCAGCTATAGTCACAAGAAATAGAGTGTTTTTACTCGGTGGTCAGAGTGGACCAGCACGTATCTCTACTATCTTTACAGCTCCTATTAATGCCGACGGTACTCTTGGTGCCTGGACTACTGCAGGAAATTTACCTTCTATTTTATCTCGTTCTTCAGCTATAGTTACAAGAAATAGAGTGTTTTTACTTGGTGGTGACATTACATCAGCAACTATCTCTACTATCTTTACAGCTCCTATCAACGCTGATGGTACTCTTGGTGCCTGGACTACTGCAGGAAATTTACCTTCTATTTTAAATTCTTCTTCAGCTATAGTTACAAGAAATAGAGTGTTTTTACTTGGTGGT
>Ga0075011_10000376_pt1 | contig 23704 bp, 21 predicted proteins | sample TARM_MetaG_T_14_FD_72354 | JGI IMG/M metagenome (GOLD analysis project Ga0075011, IMG submission 72354) | Freshwater microbial communities from Pennsylvania, USA, analyzing microbe dynamics in response to fracking - TARM_MetaG_T_14 | ecosystem: Environmental > Aquatic > Freshwater > River... | reverse complement strand
CAGAAGGGGGGAGAAGGCACCGCCACCTTCACATCGCCCGGTAATAACCAGCTGCTGCGCTTCAATCTGAGTGAAGAGAATCGTCTCCGGCTCCTCAAGCAGCGCAAGGTCGCCGACGGCGTCCTGCTGGAGCTTGGACAGGATGGACATCCGGTTCGGCTCCACCTAGTGGAGCTCAAGGGTAATGTCACCACTGGCAAGTGGCGCGAGGTCAAGGCTCAGCTTCTTGGCGCCCTGCACAACGCCCATGCGCTGATGGGGCTGCTTGGCCTTCCCATGCCTGAGACTGTCGAGTGCCACACCTGCTATACCAAGGACCGCATCAGTCCCCAGGAAAGTGCGCAGCCAGCATTGTTCAAGCCTGGCGTTGGGATGAAATTGCCGCCCCGGCAGGTGCAGGATTGGCAGAAAGGTTATTGCGAGCTCAGCCCGGAGTTTCCGCGCTTTCGGCATCACAAGCACCGGCGTGATGAGAGGGGCGATGTGGTAGTGGCGGTCTGATTAAATCGATTGGCAGCCCTTCCTTTATCGCTAACTTCTTTGAAAGTCAATTGTTTAGCGATATCGATCAAAGCGTAAATTCGCATTTACGGCACTTCTGCCGCGGGTTCTGTGAAATGCGATTTCCGGAAAACCTTTCGATTTTGGCCCTCAAGCGGCCGGTAGCGCAGGGCAACAAAACGGCAAAATTGCCGCCGATTCCATGAAATAGCGTTTTCGGAATAATTGGCAATTTTCGAGCATGGTTGCTGTAAAAGTATTTGTCATTCAACTTTAAAGTGCCTGTAAATGACTGACTCCGCCATTGCGAGTGGGAAGAAAAAAAGCCTTGCATCAGGCGCGATGGTCTACCTGGCTTCAAATATTCTGAATGCGTCCATTCCTTTTCTTCTTTTGCCGATTTTGACCCGACATCTTGAACCATCTGAGTATGGCCAAGTGGCAATGTTCCAGGTGTTGGTGTCGGCGCTTGCTGCTTTTGTCGGGTTGAATGCGGTTGGTGCAGCAAATCGAAAATACTACGATGAAGATGCGCGAAAGGAGATGTCTGGCTATATTGGAGCATGCTTCCAGATACTGGCTATCAGCTTTCTTTTTGTGTCAGCGTTTTTGCTGCTCTTTCAAGATTGGCTAGCAGAGGCAATAGGGCTTTCACCCATCTGGATTCTTCTTGCTGCGGTTTCATCAGGCGCCAGCTTTGTTGTAAATATGCGATTAGGGCAGTGGCAGGTGAGGAAGCAGGCCCTGAAATATGGCGCCCTGCAGATTTCATTAAGTCTTTTCAATGCTGTCTTGTCGTTAGTTTTGGTTGTCGCCTTGTCATATGGGCCTGAGGGGAGAATGGCAGGGCAGACCCTCGCACCTGTCGTTCTTGGAAGCCTTGCGTTTCTTCTGCTGATTAAAGATGGCCTGGTGAATTTTTCACTGCGGCTTGATCAGATCAAAGACGCCTTGAGCTTCGGTGTTCCCCTAATTCCTCACATAGGCGGCGCCTTTCTCCTTTCCACCGTAGACCGATTTGTCATTAACAAGCACTTGGGTCTTGATTCTGCCGGCATCTATATGGTGGCTGTGCAGTTAACCATGGTAATGTCAATTTGCTTTGATGCCTTTAACAAGGCCTATGTGCCATGGTTGTTTGAAAGGCTTAAGGCGGACGACTCGGCAACCAAGCGCCGCATTGTGAAGTGGACTTATGCTTACTTTGTGATCGTGCTGATGATGGCCGGTGTGGCTTTCCTCATTGGTCCGTATGCCATCACGCTCATCGCGGGTGAAAAGTATGCGGCCGCGGGCACCGTTATTGGCATTTTGGCCTTGGGGCAGGCGTTCCAAGGCATGTACCTTATGGTGACTAACTATATTTTCTTTTCAAAGAAAACCGCCAGGCTGTCCATGGTCACAATCCTTTCCGGGGTGCTGAATGTAGGGCTGCTGCTGCTGCTGATTCCCATTCTAGGCCTGCAAGGGGCTGCGGTTGCGTTCGTGCTTGCTATGGCGATTCGTTTCGTCAGCACCTGGTGGCTTGCAAGCATTAGTCATCCGATGCCTTGGTTTACTTTTAGAAATAAGGAAGTTTGATACATGTTCGACAATGCATCCATCCTGGTCACCGGCGGCACCGGCTCCTTTGGCCACACCTTCATCCCCATGCTGCTGGAACGCTATAACCCCAAGCGCGTGATCATCTTCTCTCGCGACGAGATGAAGCAGTGGGAGATGGCCAAAAAGTTCGAGGGTGACTCCCGCGTTCGCTTCTTCATCGGTGATGTGCGCGACCGCGAGCGGGTCTATCGGGCCCTGGATGGCGTCGACTTTGTGGTGCATGCAGCGGCCACCAAGATCGTGCCCACCGCCGAGTACAACCCTTTCGAGTGCGTCAAGACCAACGTGATTGGTGCCATGAACTTGATCGACGCTTGCATCGACAAGGGCGTGAAGAAGGTGGTGGCGCTCTCCACCGACAAAGCCAGCAGCCCCATCAACCTGTATGGCGCCACCAAGCTTACCTCCGACAAGCTGTTCGTGGCCGGCAACTCCTACGCCGGCGGGCACGACACCCGCTTCGCCGTGGTGCGCTACGGCAACGTGATGGGCTCCCGCGGTTCGGTGATTCCGTTCTTTATGTCGATCCGTGACAAGGGCGTGCTGCCCATCACCGATGACCGCATGACCCGCTTCATGATCAGCCTGGAGGAGGGCGTGGAGCTGGTCTGGCACGCCTTCGAGGACATGGAAGGCGGCGAGATCTACGTCAAGAAGATCCCCTCGATGAAGGTCACCGACCTGGCCCGGGTCATCGCCCCCGAGGCCAGGCAAGAGGTGGTAGGCATTCGCCCCGGCGAGAAGCTCCATGAGCAGATGATCGGCGCTGAAGACGCCTACTACACCTACGAGTACCCTGAGCACTACAAGATTCTGCCGGCCATCAATAGCTGGGACAAGGACGCCAACCGCATCAAGGATGGCAAGAAGGTGCCGGAAGGCTTCGTCTATGCCAGCGACAACAACGCCGAGTGGATGTCGGATGCCGAGCTCAAGGCCTGGATAGACGCCAACTGGGAAAAAATCGGAGCCATCTGATGATTCCCTACGGACGCCAGGATATTCAGCAGGCCGATATCGACGCCGTGCTGGAGGTACTGCAGTCGGACTTCCTGACCCAGGGCCCGATGGTGCCGCGTTTCGAGCAGGCGGTGGCGGCCAAGGTCGGTGCGCGCCATGCGCTGGCGGTCAACAGCGCCACCTCGGCGCTGCATATCGCCTGCCTGGCGCTGGGCCTGGGGGAGGGCGACTGGCTATGGACCACGCCGATCACCTTCGTCGCCTCCGCCAACTGCGGCCGCTACTGCGGTGCCCAGGTCGACTTCGTCGATATCGACCCGCGCACCTATAACCTCTCTCCGGAAGCGCTCGCGGCCAAGCTCGAACGCGCCGAAGCGGAAGGGCGCCTGCCCAAGGTGGTGGTGGCGGTGCACCTCTGCGGTCAGTCCTGCGACATGCAGGCGATCCACGCTCTGGGCCAGCGCTATGGCTTCCGGATCATCGAGGACGCCTCTCACGCCATCGGCGGCAGGTACCAGGGCGACTATATCGGTAGCGGCCGCTATAGCGATATCACCGTGTTCAGCTTCCATCCGGTGAAGATCATCACCACCGCCGAAGGCGGCATGGCGCTGACCAACGACGTCGACCTGGCAAGCCGCATGGAGCTGCTGCGCAGCCACGGCGTCACCCGCGACCCGGCGCTGATGACCCATGAGGCCGATGGCCCTTGGTATTACCAGCAGATTGATCTCGGCTACAACTACCGCATGACCGAGCTGCAGGCGGCTTTGGGGCTCTCCCAGCTGGAGCGCCTGGACGACTACGTGGCACGGCGCAACGCCCTGGCCGAGCGCTACGATGCCGCCCTGGCCGAGCTGCCCGTGACCACGCCCTGGCAGCATCCGGACAGCTATTCCGGGCGCCACCTCTACGTGATCCGGCTCCAGCTCGACCAGATTGGCGTGACCCACCGCCAGGTATTCGAGTGTCTGCGTGAGCAGGGCATCGGTGTGAACCTGCACTACATTCCGGTGCATACCCAGCCCTACTATCGGGAACTCGGCTTCAAGCCAGGGGACTTCCCCGCCGCGGAGACCTACTACGCAGAAGCCATCAGCCTGCCGATGTACCCCACCCTGACGCACGCCCAGCAGGATGAGGTTGTCGAGGTACTGAAAAAAGTAGTGAGCTGATGGGATTCAAGCGACGTACCAGTTTCAACCCGAAGCGACGGTTGCAGGGGCCTGATGAAAAGGTGCCTGAGAAGTGGCTGTGTGCCGGCTACGGTGGGAATCCGGAGCACAAGCGTAACCCAGGGGATTTTGGCCTGACGCCACCAGCCAATCCACGGCCACACAAGAGCTTGTGCGACGACGCCAACATTACCTCTCGTGTTCAGGCCAGGTCCTTACTGCTGGCGGGGATCAAGAAAGGCTTGGTCAGCCAGCAACGCGACGCCGCGAAAGGAGGTTGGCCCCAGAACGTCTGGGCGGTGACCGACGACGGTGTCGCCTTGGAAGCACAGCTGGAGAACGCCGAGTGCGGCACCTATCATGGTTATCCGATGCCAGAGCAGGATCCGTTGGCCGACAGGGTCCGTGAAGAGTGGAGAAAGCGTGATGCGTGACTTCCAGATCGAGATCACGCCCATGGCAGGTGCGGATCGGCAGGCTATCAGCATAGAGGTAAAAGGGCAGCCTGTTACCGAGCACTTCGATGAGCAGGAGCAGCTCGGCAAGGTGATCGTTGCGGACCCTAGGCCGCTAGCCGAGTGGTTCGCGGCGAACTGGTGGCGTCTGCGCTGGGAGCCGGAAAAGGAAAACCTGTCGGCAGCGCAGCAGCTGGACTGGAATCTGAGCCATTGTTTAGCGGCTGCCGCTTCCGGGTATCAATGGCCAGACCTTCAGTTCTCATCGGATGATGTCGCGATTCGCTGTGTGGCTCGCAACACGGAAGGTCGCTTTACTACCATTCGTTTTACTCGGCTACTGGACGAATGGCTGAGTGCTCAGGGCTTCGAGGAGGGAGTGGATGCTTTTATCAACACCGTAGCCTCCCGTTGCTATGGTTCGAACCTGGCAACGCTATGGCAAGAGCTTCGAGAGGAGCGCCACGACCCGGCGGCTATCGACTGGCGTAAGCTTGAGGCCAAGGCAGGCTATGACCCCGATGAAGCGCCGGATGCCTTGATCGAGGGGTTGCAGCATTTCTACGGTGTTTTTGGCAAAGACTCTGTGGAAGAGTTGAGCAGCGACAACCGTGGCACCACTGCCCTTGAGCATGCCCAGCGACTGCATCGTTCTCTGCAGACGTCACGACACACCATGTCCCCCGACCTCACTGGCTTTGATCTACAAGCCGGCACTGCACGCACCGGAGAGTACCAGGCAGCCTGGAAACAGGCCGCCCGCGCTGCCTCCTGGGTCAGGTCTAAATTGGGTATCTCTCCCGAGGAGCAGCTGACGAATCGCAGGCTGTTGGACTACCTGGGGCTAAGCAAGCAAGTTTGGGGCCAGGCATCGAAGGTGCATTACGATACGGCTGGGTTGAGGAAAGATGACAACCAAGCCGTGGTGGTCGTCCACCAAGGAAGAAACACGGCAAAGCGCTTTTCCCTTGCTCGTCTGCTGGGTGACTATGTGTATACCCAGAGGCAGGCCGATAGTCAGCTACTGAGCCTCACGCACAGCAGAACCCGCCGGCAAAAATTTCAGCGTGCTTTTGCGCAAGAACTTCTCTGCCCATATGAAGGTTTGCTGAAGACCTTTGAAACAGCACAGCCAGGTGAGGAGAGTCTGGAAAAGATTGCCAGACATTATCAGGTGTCACCCCTGACGGTGAGTTACACATTAGAGAACCGCCAGCAATGAGCATATGTGTCATCCCCGCCCGCGGCGGCAGCAAGCGCATTCCGGGCAAGAACATCCGCGACTTTGCCGGCAAGCCGATGATCGCCTGGTCCATCGAGGCGGCGCTGGCAAGCGGCTGCTTCGACCGGGTGATCGTCTCCACCGACGATGACGAGATTGCCGCCGTAGCCAAGGCTCATGGCGCCGAAGTACCGTTTCGCCGCCCGGCCGTGCTCTCCGATGATCATACCGGCACCATCCCGGTCATCGCCCATGCCATCGACTGGCTGGGCGAGCAGGGCGAAGCGCCTGATGCGGTCTGCTGCCTCTACGCCACGGCGCCGTTCGTGCAGGCCGAGGACCTGCAGGACGGGCTTCGTGCCCTGCAGGGAAGCGATGACGTGGACTACGCCTTCTCGGTGACCAGCTACGCCTTCCCCATTCAGCGTGCGCTGCGCCTGACCCCGGAAGGGCGCGTGGCCATGTTCCAGCCCGAGCACTTCCATACCCGCTCCCAGGATCTGGAGGAAGCCTGGCACGATGCCGGGCAGTTCTACTGGGGCCGCGCCGCCGCCTGGCGGCAGGGCACGCCGATCTTCAGCGAGCATGCCGTGCCGGTGACGCTGCCGCGCCATCGCGTCCAGGATATCGACACGCCGGAAGACTGGCAGCGCGCCGAATGGCTGTTCAAGGCCTGGCAGGCCGAGCAGCAGGGCGGCGGGGCATGAGCGAAGCGCCGATACCTTCCCAATTCCAGGGGCAGCTGGTCGCCTTCCGCGCCGATGCCTCGCTGGAGATCGGCAGCGGCCATGTGATGCGCTGCCTGACCCTCGCCGATGCTCTGCAGGCTCAGGGTGCCCAGTGCCACTTCCTCTGCCGGGAGCACCCTGGGCACCTGTGTGAACTGATCGAGGCCCGTGGCTACCCGGTCCATCGGCTACCGCAGGAAGCGCGCGACACTAACACAGCCGTCACGTCTGTCACCGAGCCTAAGCTTGATCATGCCCACTGGCTGGGCGCGAGCTGGGACGAAGACGCCGCAGCCTGTCTGCCTCTCCTGGCCGAGCTGGCCCCGGCCTGGCTGGTGGTGGACCATTACGCCCTGGATCATCGCTGGGAAAGGGCGGTACTCGACGGGCTTTCCGGCTCAAGGCCTCGCCTGCTGGTGATCGACGACTTGGCGGACCGTCACCATATTGCTGATCTGCTGCTGGACCAGAACCTCGGCCGGCAGGTGGAGGACTATCGTGGCTTGGTGCCCGAGGGCTGCCAGGTGCTGGCAGGGCCCCGCTATGCGTTGTTGCGCCCCGAGTTCCGCGAGTGGCGCGAGGCCAGCCTCAGCCGGCGTGCCCGCGAGCCCGGGCTGCGGCGCCTGTTGATCAACCTCGGTGGCGTGGACAAAGACAACGTCACCGGCCAGGTGCTGGACGCCCTGATCACCTGCGACCTGCCGGTTGATCTAAAGATTAGCGTGGTGATGGGGGCCTCCGCCCCCTGGCGGGAGTCGGTGACAGCCCAGGCCCAGACAATGCCTTGGCCCACCGAGGTGGTGGTTAACGTCAACGATATGGCCCAGCGCATGGCCGAGGCGGACCTCGCCATCGGTGCCGCCGGTAGCACCTCCTGGGAGCGTTGCTGCCTGGGGCTGCCCACTTTAATGGTGGTGCTGGCCGACAACCAAGAGTCTTCTGCAAGAGCTCTGCAGGAGATTGGCGCTGCTAATTATATTGGGCAAACTGCTGTGCTGAGGGAAGAGTTACCTAAAAAACTAGAAAGATTTAGAGTAAGTTCACTCGCTCTAAAAAATATGACCGTAAGTTCTGCAGCTATTTGTGATGGAAGCGGCGTGTCACAGGTTGTACAAATCTTTCAGAAAATGATGGGAGAATAAAAATGACTCAAGAGATTTTGTTGCGGCCACTTCAAGAGTCTGACATTGACGATGAATATCTTTCTTGGTTCAAAAATGAAGATGGGCATCTAGATTATTTCACTGGAAGTGGCCGTGTTTTCACAAGAGAAATGATAATAGAAGATTTTCGAAAGGGTGCTTCGGAAAAGCGCTGGTTCTATTATCTGATAGAAAGTGATTCAGGTGACAAGATTGGTAACGTAAAAATTGGACCAATTGACACAGTAAACAAAACTTCTGATCTCGTTTGTCTTGTTGGGAATCGCGACTTCCTAGGAAAGGGGATCGCCAGCAAAGCTATAGCTATGGCTAACAAGATTGCCTTTGAAAAGTATGACATCCGACGGCTACAGGGTGGCATGTTTGAAGGAAACGTTGGTTCTATCAAGGCTTACACTCGGGCAGGTTGGTTCATCGAGGCTCGCATGAAAGGGTTTTACTGGATCAATGGTGTTTCTGAAGATCGTGTGTGTGTTGCTTGTCTAAACCCTCGCTACTTTCCTGATGCAGAAGAATGTTGTGAGGAGAAATAAAGATGTCATTGCAAATGAGTGCCGAGCCTGTGTTTATCAATGGGCGTAAAATTTCAAGCGATGAGCCGCCTTATATCATTGCTGAGCTGTCGGCCAACCATAACGGCAAACTCGAAACGGCCCTGCGCATCATCGAAGAGGCCGCCAAGTCCGGCGCCGATGCCGTCAAGCTGCAGACATATCGCCCCGATACCATTACCCTGAACTGCGATCGTGATGAGTTCAGAATCAAGGGCGGGCTGTGGGACGGACGTACCCTCTATGAACTCTACGAAGAGGCCCATATGCCCTGGGAGTGGCACCAGCCGCTGTTCGAGCATGCCCGCAAGCTGGGTATCACCATCTTCAGCTCCCCCTTCGATACCACCGCGGTGGACCTGCTCGAAGAGCTCGGTGCCCCGGCCTACAAGATCGCATCCTTCGAAGCAGTGGACCTGCCGCTGATCGAGTACGTGGCCAGGACCGGCAAGCCGATGATCATATCCACCGGCATGGCCGACGCCGAGGAGATCCAGGAAGCCATCGACGCCGCCCGCGGCGCCGGCTGTGAGCAGCTCGCCATCCTCCACTGCGTCAGCGGCTACCCGGCCCCGCCGGAAGACTACAACCTGCGCACCATCCCCGACATGGTCGAGCGCTTCGGCCTGGTCACCGGACTTTCCGACCACACCATCGATAACACCACCGCCATTACCAGCGTTGCGCTGGGCGCCAGCCTGATCGAGAAACATTTCACCCTCGACCGTAACGGCGGCGGCCCCGACGACAGCTTCTCCCTGGAACCGGCCGAGCTCGCCGCCCTGTGCCGCGATGCCAAGACCGCCTGGCAGGCGCTGGGCAAGGTCGACTACGGCCGGAAGTCCAGCGAGCAGGGCAATGTGCAGTTCCGGCGTTCGCTCTACTTCGTGAAGGATCTGAAGGCAGGAGAGGTGATTACTGAAGATGCGTTGAGGAGTGTGAGGCCGGGGTTTGGATTGCCCCCGAAATTCATTAGTTATATTTATGGTAAAAGGGTTGTCGTGGATGTTTGCAAAGGCACGCCATTGCGAAATGATTTAATTATGGGATTATGTGTTGGTTCTTTGAATGATTCTAAAAACCATTGAGCGCGGAAAGCCCTCCTGCTGTCAAGTTATTTTGGTTGTGGGTTCTATGCATCACTTGATGTCGGGGTTGGCATTTTTAGATGTATTGCGTGGTAGGTTTGGCGTCTTGCACTTGACGATTTTGTGTGACGGTTTTTTGGAGAAAAAATTTCATTTTAATGACCGGGTGATGGAGCTAATTTATAAAAAATTCAATGGAAATGTTTGTGTAGAAGATTTTAGCTCAGTCATCTCCGATTTGAGTTTTCTTAAGTCTAGCCCTGCTGGCACGCTTTACTATATCACGCCAAGGTGGTTTTCAATAAAAATTTACATATACCTCAAGGCTTCGTTTATTAGAAAAGGTCATTTTTTTTGGGTGGAGTCAGAAGAAGGGATTGGTTCATATAGAACTCTACTTGAACGCATTGGGGGTGCTCTGGTTCAATGGAGTGTTTCAGTTGCGTTTAAAATGTTTGTTAATGACATGTTAGGAAGGTTGCTTATTCACAGAAAGATTAGGTTTCTTGATTTGGGGCGTTCATCGTTGCGTTTAGGCAGGGATCTTGACTCATTGAGAAAAAACTATAAGGAGTTTTATTCTTGTCGTTCTGGTTTTCAAGATGGTGTGCCCGGTCGGCCAGTAATGCTTTATGCTTCTCAGCCCGTAGTTGAGCTGGGTTGGTTGAGCGATAAACAATACCATGCATTCATTTGGGGTGTGAAGAGGCATGCGGAAAGTTGTGGATATGTTTTTAGAGTGAGGCCCCATCCGAGCGAGGACTGGTCTAAATATGACCCTCCTTTGATATACCGCAATGGCGCGTCGATTGAAGATATTGTTGCCAATGATCACTCTGTGGTTTCCGTGGCTTCAATATGCTCAACTGCCTTATATTCTTCAAAAATAATAAGGGGTGTAAGATCTGTAATTTATGTAGATGAAGATTTGTATGCTCGCTTCTATTTGAGGCCTTCAAGTGGTATTAGTGCTTTGAGAAAAATATCTGATGATTTCGTCATCATCTGATTTTTAGGTAATATTCTAGAAGGTTTTGGATGAAGATTTTATTTGTTATTGGGGACATATCTTCCTACGGCGGTACAGAGCGAGTAACGACAGAGATTGCGGCTTCGCTGGCTAAAGCGGGTCACGAGGTGTGTGTTTTAAGTCTGTTCGGCCCGGCCGAGCCTTGGTTTGACATGCCGGACGAGGTCTGTGTGACTTCCGCTGGTCTGGAACCAGCTGGCGGCAGTTTGCGGCGGGCGGCAGCTATTTCGCGGTGGTTGAAGCAAGAAGCCCGTAAATCCGGTGCGGAAGCAATGATCCTAGTCGACACGATCTTGTTTGCATTCTGCGTGCCTTGGGTGTGGTGGACACCAGTAAAGATCATCTGCTGGGAGCACTTTAACCTGACCACCAGCCATGGCACGCGTATGCGAGACCTGGCCCGGCTGGCGGCTTCCCGACTGAGCGACAAGGTGGTGGTTCTAACCGAGCGGGATGCTCAGGCCTGGCGTGAGAAGTACCGCATCACCGATAGGGTCAAAGCGATTTGGAACCCGGTTCCACGTTTTATTAAAGACGATGCCTCACCACCGTGTCAGAAAGACAGGCCTGCCATTGCCTTGGCTGTCGGGCGTCTGACTAGGGAGAAGGGATTTGATATCCTGTTAAAAGCTTGGGCGCGGGTCAAATATGCTGAAAAAGGCTGGGTTCTTCGCATCGTGGGAGGTGGAGAAGAAGATGCTTCTCTAAAGGCCTTGGCGGCTGAGCTTGGGATTGAGAGCTCAGTTTTTTTCGTTGGCACGGTTCGAGATATGGCCAATGAATATAATTTAGCTTCTCTTTACGTAATGAGCTCCCGTCGAGAGGGGCTGCCAATGACACTACTAGAGGCACAGCACTTTGGCTTGCCATGTTTGTCAACCGATTGTCCCACAGGGCCTCGTGAAATCTTGTCAGGTGGTAGTGGTAGGCTGGTGAAGTCAGAAGATCCGCAAGCATTGGCCCAAGGCTTAACGGAAATAATGGATAACCCTGACGAGCGGGTAGCAATGGCGCGCGCGGCGATCAAAAATTCAAACCGTTATCAGTCTGAACCTATACGAAGAGAGTGGGAAAAAATATTTGCCGAACTGGGTCTGAAGTGACTCCATAGCCTTGTGGATATTGCCCTGACGGTGGAGAGTGACAAATTGAGAATATTGATGGCTATTACTAGTCTTGGCGTTGGCGGTGCCGAGCGGCTAGTTACCTCGCTTTCAGATGAATATGTCGCTGGCGAACATGATGTAATTATTGTTAGGCTTCACGGTGCGGCTGACTTGCAGCCTAGCGACCCACGTGTGCACTTGGAAAACCTAAATATGCGCCGTACCCCGCTGGGGGTGCTGGCCGCCATGTTGCGTTTGCGACGGTTGGTTCGTACCTTTCGACCGGACGTGGTGAACAGCCATCTCGTGCATGCCAACCTCCTCACCCGGCTTTTGCGACTGGTTACTCCCATACCCCGATTAGTCTCCAGTGCTCACAACACCAACGAGGAAGGGCGGGCGCGGATGTTGGCTTATCGGCTGACGGATCGCCTGGCAGATATTTCTACCAATGTGTCTCGGGAGGCGGTGGAAGCGTTCGAACAGCAGGGCGCCCTGAAACCTGGGCGTATGTTGGCTATTCACAACGGTCTTGACACAGAAAGCTTCGCCTTTGATGAATCCGAACGAATGCGAGTCCGGGCGGAGCTCGGTCTGGATAAAACTGCGCCATTGTTGTTGGCGGTGGGCCGCTTGTGGGAGCAGAAGGATTACCCCAACCTGTTGCGGGCCTTCGCCGCGCTGCAGGCGGGTGCTTCGCCGCAGCTGGTGATCGTGGGTGACGGGCCATTGCGGGACGAGCTGGAGGTTCTCGCCGACTCCCTGGGCGTAAAGGATCGGGTGCGGTTTCTGGGCGTGCGCCATGACGTGCCGGCGTTGATCTCCGCCTGCGATCTCTTCGTGCTGTCCTCGGCCTGGGAGGGCTTCGGGCTGGTGGTCGCGGAGGCAATGGCCTGCCAGCGGCCGGTGGTGGCTACGGACTGCGGCGGAGTGCGCGAGGTGGTTGGCAATGCCGGTTTTCTGGTTCCGCCGAAGGACTCAGCCGCGCTGGCCGAGGCCATGGAGCGTGCCCTATGCCTGCCCGAGGAGCAGCGCATAAGCCTCGGCCTGACCGCTCGCGAGCGGGTAGTAGAGCGCTACTCACTTCGTTCCACGGCAGAACGCTATCTGGCCGTGTATCGGGGTGAGGATCTCTCATCTAAGGAGTGACATGAAGATTCTGGTGACCGGTGGGGCAGGCTATATCGGTGCCCACGCCATAGTGGCGCTGCTGGAGGCGAGCCACGAGGTGGTAGTGCTGGATAACCTTACCAATGGCTCAGTTGAAGCGGTGAGACGCGCTTCAGAGCTGGGCGGGGGAGAAGCACCTTTTATTCATGGCGACATCCGCGATCGTGCTCTGCTGGACAGGGTGTTCGCCGAGCATAACGTTGAAGCGGTGATGCACTTCGCCGGGCTCAAGGCCGTAGGCGAGAGCGTCGAACAGCCGCTCAGGTACTTCGAGAACAACGTGGCCGGCACCATCACCCTGTGCCAGACCATGGCGGCGGCCGGGGTGACTCGGCTGGTATTCAGCTCCTCTGCCACCGTTTATGGCGATGAGCACCCCTTGCCCTGGCATGAAGGCCTGCCCACCGGCACGCCAAGTAACCCCTATGGCCGCTCCAAGCTGATGGTGGAGCAGCTGCTGGGGGATCTGGCGGCTTCGGACGCACGCTGGCAGATCGGCATCCTGCGCTATTTCAACCCCACCGGGGCTCATGACAGCGGGCTCATTGGCGAGTCGCCCCAGGGGACCCCCAACAACCTGGTGCCCTATATCGCCCAGGTGGCCACTGGCCGGCGGGAGTCTCTGGCGGTGTTCGGCAACGACTATCCCACAGCAGATGGCACCGGCGTGCGCGACTACCTGCACGTGATGGACCTGGTGGAAGGCCACCTGGCCGCGCTGGAGGCGCTGGCTCAGCATGAGGGCGTCCACGTCTGGAACCTGGGTGCCGGGCGTGGCTACTCGGTGCTGGAGATGGTGCACGCCTTCGAGCAGGCCAGTGGCCGTGAGATTCCCTACCACGTCGCCCCGCGGCGGCCCGGTGATGTGGCGAGCTGCTGGGCAGATCCTACAAAGGCACGTCAAGAACTCGGTTGGTTCACCCGTCGCGACCTGAGAGCCATGATGGAAGACGTCTGGCGCTGGCAACTGGCCAACCCGGTAGGCTACGTCTGATGTGCGGTATCACGGGGTACTGGAGCCAGCAAGAACCTGATGCCGAGCTCGCCCGCCATATGGCGGCACAGCTTCACGCGCGCGGGCCGGATGACCAGGGCGTGTGGTGTGAAGCCACCATGGGCCTGGCGCTGGCCCACCGGCGCCTCTCCATCCTGGACCTTTCTTCTGCGGGTCGCCAGCCCATGCACTCGGAGTCCGGGCGGTATGTGATCGTTTTTAATGGTGAAATCTACAACCATCTGACGGTCAGGCGCGAGGTTCGGTGGGCAAGGGGCGAGGAAGTCCCATGGCGAGGTCATTCGGATACCGAGACGTTGCTAGCGGCTTTCAGTACCTGGGGTGTGGAAGAAACCCTTAAGCGCTGTGAGGGGATGTTTGCCATTGCGCTATGGGACCGCAAGACGCAGTCGCTGACCCTGGCGCGGGATCGCTTCGGTGAAAAACCACTCTACTATGGCTTTGCGCAGGGGCAGGGATGTGAGGATGGTGGCATTACGGGGCGCGGGCCGCTGCTTTTCGGTTCCGAGCTCAAGGCGCTGATGGCCCACCCGGAGTGGCAGGGAACGCTTGCCACCGAGGCGTTGGAGGGCTACCTGCGTTTCGGGTGTGTGGGAGGGGCAGCTAGCATTTTCCAGGGGGTGGCCAAGTTGCCGCCGGGCTCCCTGCTGACCATTACGCAGGCAGACGTGCAGGCAGGGCGGCTGCCGCCGGTGGTGCGCTGGTGGTCTGCGGAGCAGGCGGCACGGGAGGCCATGGAGGAGCCGCCGCTGGAGTCGCCGGAGGCGGCCATCGTTGCCGTGGAAGAGGCTCTCGGCCACTCCGTGCGCAGCCGCATGCTGGCAGATGTGTCCCTGGGCGCCTTCCTTTCCGGCGGCATCGATAGCTCGCTGATCGTGGCGCTGATGCAGCAACAGGCAGAGCGGCCAGTACGCACCTTCTCGGTGGGGTTCGACGATGCCCGTTACGATGAATCCCGGCACGCCGCGGCGGTGGCCGCCCATCTTGGCACTGAGCACCTGACGCTGAAGGCCACTTCGCAGATGGCTCTGGATCTGGTGCCTCGTCTCCCCGAACTCTATGACGAACCCTTCGCCGATGCCTCCCAGTTGCCCACCGCCCTGGTGTCGGCACTGACCCGCGAGCATGTCACCGTGGCGCTTTCAGGGGATGCCGGCGACGAGCTCTTCGGCGGCTACAACCGCCACCTTTGGGTACCGCGAATATGGAACAAGCTTCGGCGACTGCCGCTCCCGGCGCGCCGGGCCTTGGGTGCCTCTCTGAAGGCGGTGCCTTCCCATCACTATGATGCCTTGATGCGCACCGCTGGCAGGATGCTCCCCAAGGGGCTGCAGCTGCGAACCTTTGGCGAGAAGCTTCACAAGTTGGCTGCCGTCCTAGAAAGCCCAAGTGAGCGAGCGCTGTTTGCCGGGGTCGCATCCATGAACCGTGGCCCCTGTGCGTTGCTTTCGTGCCAGGGCCGTGGACATGCCCCGGAAGCGCTGTTTCCGGCACTGGCTCAGTTCGATAGCCTGGAGTGGATGCTGCTGATGGATACTCTCCACTACATGGTCGATGACGTGCTGGTGAAGGTGGACCGCGCCAGCATGGCCAGCAGCCTGGAGGTGCGCGTGCCCTTCCTCGACCCCAAGGTGTTCCACACCGCCTGGCGCATCCCCAGTGCGTTGCACCTGAAGGAAGGGCAGGGCAAGTGGGTGCTGCGTCAGCTGCTCTACCGCCATGTGCCCCGCGAGTTGATCGAGCGGCCCAAGATGGGCTTCGCCGTGCCGCTGGATGCCTGGCTGCGCGGCCCGCTGCGCGAATGGGCCGAAGACCTGCTCTCCAGCGCCAGCCTGGCCGAGCTACCGATGCTGGAGGCTCGCCAGGTGCAGAACCTGTGGCGGGCCCAGCTCAAGGGCCAGGGCCACCACGCCCAGCAGCTGTGGGCGGTGCTGCAGCTGCTGGCCTGGCAGCGGCGGTGGCGGCCGGGGCTGGGGTGAGGTGAAAGGTGTGAGGGGTTGCACGCTTGGAGCTCATATGGCTTCGGGTAATGACGTGGTATATGCTTTGTCATTACCTCATTTGACGCAGGAGCTTGGTGATGGCGAAACAGGCCGTATTTACGATGAAGCTTGAGCCTGAGCTGCGTGAGGCGTTCATGGCGGCAGCGGAGGCCGATCATCGACCGGCCTCGCAGGTGCTGCGTGAGCTGATGCGCGAGTATATCCAGCGGCAGCGCGAGGCCAGGGAGTACCAGGCGTACCTGAGCGGCAAGGTCGAGACGGCACGTCGCTCGATGCAGGCTGGGGAAGGGCGCAGCAATACCGAGGTCGAAGCGCTGTTTGCCGCGCGCCGGGCCCAGGCCGAAGATCGGTCTTGAGGGTGGTGTGGACATCGGAGGCTGTCAGCGACCGTCTGGCAATCTGGGAATACATCGAAGCGCGTCATCCACCGGCAGCCGCCCGGATGGATGCCCTGTTCAGCGACGCTGCCGTCCGGCTGTCGAATTTTCCTGAACAGGGGCGACCGGGCATCGTCCCCGGCACCAGAGAGTTGTTTCCTCATGAGCACTACCGGCTCGTTTATGAGCTTGAGTCGGACACCGTGTGGATTCTCGCCTTGGTACATACCTCACGGCGTTGGCCGCCTGAGGGTCCTTCTGGCTCGTGATCGCCGATAGATCGGCCCACAGGTACATCGGGCTCCACTAACTCGAGTTGTCATGCTTCCCTACTGGATCTTCTTTCTGATTCCCGCCGTCGGGGTGCTATCCCAGCGGCGAATGACGCCGGCCTCACGCACAGCGATGTGGTGGCTGATCGGCGCACTCTTTGCCCTGGCCATTGGCCTGCGCCACCAGGTGGGCGGCGACTGGGGCGCCTACCTGCGCTATCTGGAGAGAGGCTATACGCTCTCCTTCGCCGAGGTGCTGACCAGCGGCGACCCGGGCTATATCGCCGTCAACTGGCTGGTGGCGCAGTTCGGCGGCTCCATCTACTGGGTCAACCTGATCTGCGGCGTGATCCTGATGGCGGGCGTGGTCACCTTCGCCCGCCGCCAGCCGCTGCCCTGGCTGGCGCTGCTGGTGGCAGTGCCCTACCTGATCATCGTGGTGGGTATGGGCTACAGCCGCCAGGCGGTGGCGCTGGGATTCATCCTGCTGGGGCTGGTGGCGTTGGGGGATGGCCAGGTCAGGCGCTTCGTATTGCTGGTGCTGATCGGCGCCGCCTTCCACAAGAGCGCGGTACTGATGCTGCCGGTGGCGGGGCTGGCGGCCAGCCAGAGCCGGCTGGTCTCCCTGGCCTGGGCGGCCTCCGCCACCCTGGTGGGGGGCTATATCTTCCTGTTTGATTCGGTCGATGCCCTCTGGACCAACTACGTGGAGGCGGACTACCAGTCCCAGGGGGGGCTGATCCGGGTGCTGATGAACGCCGTGCCGGCCGGGCTCTTCCTGCTGCTGAACCGCTACATGCGGCTCAGCGAAGACGAGCGGCGGCTCTGGTGGTGGATGTCGATCTTCGCCATCGCCTGCATCCCGCTGGTGATGCTCTCTTCCACGGCGACGGACCGGGTGGCGCTCTACCTGATCCCCATCCAGCTGTTCGTCTTCGCGAGGCTGCACCAGATCACCCGCGATACCACCCTGCGCGCCTTTATCGTGCTGGGCGTAGTGGCCTACTACGCCCTGGTGCAGGCGGTGTGGTTGTTCATGGCCGCCCACGCCTTTGCCTGGCTGCCTTACCAGCTGGTGTGGTTGCTGTGAGTGCGAGAGAAGAGCGGACAGGTTGGCAAGGGGGACCAGATTCCTTGTTGAATGCCGTGTGCTGGCGCATAATCAACGAAATCTTGTAGGATGTGCGCCACCATGATCAGATCGCTGCGATTCTCCAACTTCTACTCCTTCCGGGGAGAGGCCGAGATCTCGTTCGAGGTGGGGCGTCAGCCGGCCAGCACCCATTATGACTTCCCGCTGGCGGACGGAAGCCGCGGTAACAAGGTAGTGGCGGTGGTGGGGCCCAATGGCTCCGGCAAGACCCAGCTGCTCAAGCCCCTGGCTTTCCTTAGCTGGTTTGCGGCGGACTCCTACCTGAATACCGAGCCCAGGGACCCGATTCCGTTCCGCCCCCATGCCTTGAGCGCGGATTCGCCCAGCCACTTCGAGCTCCACTTCGAGCTGGAAGGGCAGCAGTACCGCTACAACCTCACGCTGACTCGCCAGCACGTGCTGCATGAGTCCCTTCACCTCAAGACGAGCCGCCTGTTCAGCTACCTTTTTGTGCGTGAGCGCGAAGGCGAAACCTACCGCGTCAAGCAGAAGGGGTTCGGCTTCGGCGGCACGCAGGCTCGCCACGTCAGAGGCAACGCCTCGCTGCTGGCGGCGGCCCATGTGCACGACGTACCGCTGGCGGCAGCGATGGTCGACTACTTTCGCAGCTTCTCCTACAACATTCAGGTTAGCGGGCGCGCCCACTATGACCATGCTCGGCTGCTCAACAGCGCGCTCTTCTTCCAGGAGCACCCGTCGCTTCACCAGCGGGCCAGTGAGCTGCTGTGCGAGCTGGACCTTGGCCTCAGCGGTATCGAGCTGGAGGAGGTCGAGATCAGCGGCGGTGGAGAGCCTGAGGGCCGCGGCCCGTTCTACATGCCCATGGGGGTGCACCGCTCGGGAGAGGGCAGTTTCCGGCTGCCGTTTCTGGATGAGTCCAGCGGTACTCAATCCGCCTATGTGCTGATGCAGCGGATCCTCCCCGTGCTGGAGCATGGCGGTATCGCCGTGATCGACGAGCTCGATAATGATCTGCACCCCCATATGCTGGAAGCCTTTCTCGACCTCTTTCGCTTCGAGCACACCAACCCCCATCAGGCGCAGCTGATCTTCTCCTGCCATACGCCCGAGGTGCTCAATCTGCTGGCCAAGCACCAGGTCTACCTGGTGGAAAAGGAGGAGCTCGAAAGCGATGCCTGGCGGCTCGATGAGGTGGTGGGGCTGCGGGCCGACGACAACCTCTACGCCAAGTACCAGTCTGGCGCGCTGGGTGCGGTGCCCGAGATCTGAGAAGCAAGATGGCCAGAAAACGCAATCGGCGGCAGCATAAGGTCAAGCAGAGTACCCTGTTGATAGTGGGCGAAGGGGCTCACGAAAGAGCGTTTCTGGATCACATGAAGCAGCTCTACGACAGTCGCGAGAACCAGCAGCGCCTGACGGTCAAGGCTGCCGATGGTGGCTCACCCGCCGATATCCTGCGCATTGTGAGGAAGCGCTATCGGCACGCCGAATTCGACAGGCGCGTCGTCCTGCTGGACGATGACGTTCCCATCACGCCGGCAGATGAGCGCGAGGCAAGACGCTTGGGAATAGTGCTGCTGGTGTCACGCCCGGTTTGCCTGGAGGGGATGCTGCTCGAGGTGCTGGGCCAGAAGGCCCCAAACACTGCCAAGCAGTGCAAGGATCGCCTGCATCCGCAGCTGAGCGGGCTCCCTACCGAGAAAGCCAGCTATGCCGAGCTGTTCGCTGGGCCTGTGCTGGACAGCACCACCAAGGAGGTGGTGGTCGAGCTGCGCAAGCTGATGCAAAACCGACCCAACGGGAACTGACCGTCATGCAAGACAAGGACGTCGTGGTGCTGGTCGCCAACACCTCCTGGTACCTCTATAACTTCCGGCGCGGCACCATCGTCGCGCTGCGCGAGGCGGGGTATCGGGTGGTGGCGCTGGCGCCGCGGGATGAGTATTCGGCTCGGCTGGTGGATGAGCTGGGCATCGAGCATAGGGCGCTGCCCATGGAGGGCAAGAGCACGCGGCTGGTGGGGGAGGGCAAGAGCCTGCTGGCATTGGCCGGCTCCCTGCGCCGCCTGAAGCCTGCCTTCGTGTTCAACTTCACAGTGAAGGCCAATATCTACTCCGGGCTGGCCTGCCGGGCGCTGGGCATTCCCTATGCCAACAATGTCTCGGGCCTCGGCACCGCCTTCCTGCACGATACCTGGCTGTTTCGCCGAGTGCGCTCGCTCTACGGTTTGGCCAACCGCGGCGCGCGACGGGTGTTCTTCCAGAACCGGGAAGACCACGATCTGTTCCTCTCCCACGGCCTGCTGCGTGACACCCCCACCACGGTGCTGCCGGGCTCCGGGATGGATACCAGCCGCTTCGCCTTCTCGCCGCTGCCCAGGGCAGAGTCCCTGACGTTCGTGATGGTCGCCCGCCTGCTGGGCGACAAGGGCGTGCGCGAATATGTGCAGGCCGCGGAGCAGGTGAGGGCCGACTACCCCGAAGCCCGCTTCCTGCTGATCGGACCCCACGGGGCCAGCAACCGCACGGCGATCACCGAGCAGGAGGTGAGCGACTGGCAGCGGGCGGGCGTGATCGACTACCTGGGGGAGCAGGGCGACGTGCGCCCCTTCATCGAGCAGGCCCAGGTGCTGGTGCTGCCCTCCTACCGGGAGGGCATGCCGCGCACCGTGCTGGAGGCGGCCTCAATGGGTCGGCCTGCCATCGTCTCCGACGTGCCGGGCTGCCGCCACGCCATCGCACCGGGTGTGACCGGCTGGCTGTGCGAGGTCAAGAGCGCCGATTCGCTGGCGCAGCGCATGCGCGAGTGCCTGGCAATGCCCTTCGATGAGCTGCAGGCCGCCGGCCGAGCGGCCCGCGCGCGTATCGAAGCCGAATTCGACGAACGGATCGTGATCGAGGCGGCCCTGGGCTGCCTCACGTAAAGGATGCTGGATATGGCTGTGACGCCTTTGGTACCCGTGCTCGCCCTGGGCCTGACGGCCTTCGCGATTCTGCTGTTGCGCCGCCCGGCGGTGGCCTGGGGCCTCGCCGATATTCCCGGTGGGCGCAAGCAGCACCAGGGCACCGTGCCGCTGACCGGCGGGCTGGGAGTCTTCATCGGCTTTCTGCTGGTGCAGCCGCTGCTCGCGGTGCCGCTGGGCGAGCTGCTGCCGCTCTACGTCGGCCTGGTGGCGCTGGTGGCCTGTGGGGTGATCGATGATGCCCGCGATATGCGCAGCACCGTCAAGCTGGGCGTGCAGCTGGCGGTGGCCGCGCTGATGGTGCTGTGGGGGCAGCAGGTGATGGTGACCTTGGGGCGCTTCCCGCTGGTGGGCGAGGTGCACCTAGGCTGGCTGGCGGTGCCCTTTACCATCGTGGCCGTGGCGGGGCTGATCAACGCCATCAACATGATGGATGGGGTGGACGGCCTGGCCGGCGGCAGCGCGCTGAGCGTGCTGGGCTGGCTGGGTTTCGTGGCGGCGCTACAGAGCCAGCTCACGCTCCTGGCGGTGATCGTCACCTTGGCGGCCTCGGTGGTGGGCTTCCTGCTGTTTAATATGCGCCACCCCCTGCGGCGTCGCGCCAGCGTGTTCATGGGTGATGCCGGCAGCATGGCGCTGGGCTTCGCCATCGCCTGGTTCGTGGTGGCGCTCTCCCAGAGCGACACGGCGGTGGTCAGCCCCATCGCCTACGGCTGGGTGCTGGCCCTGCCGGTGATGGATACCCTCAGCCTGATGGTGCGGCGCCTACGCAAGGGGCGCAGCCCCTTCTCGGCGGATCGCGATCACCTGCACCATATCTTCCTGCGCGCGGGCTTCACGCCGGGGCAGACCACGCTGATCCTGATGCTGCTGGTGGCGGCGCTGGGCGCGGTGGGGGTCAGCTTCTCGCTGGCAGGCGTGCCCGATGGGCTGCTGCTGGTGGGCCTGGCGGGCCTCTTCGCCCTGCACGATCTGTTCGTGCGCCGCGCCTGGCTGACCAGCAAGGCGCTGCGCCGCCTGCACCTGGCCACGCTGGGGGCGGCTCGGGTACAGCAGAGCGAGCGGCTGGCGGTGCGCCTGCGCCAGCGCCCCCTGGTGGGGGGCAAGCGCCGGCGCCTGGCGGTGCTGGGCGCCTACGTGCTCTGCTTCACACTGCCGCTGAGCATGCCTCTGGCGATGGCCGGTGCGGCCATGATGCTGGCCGCGGCGCTTGTCTCGGCGGCGGCACTGTGGCGGGATCTGTCGCGGCTGCCGCTGTTCTGGCTCAGCCTGGCGCTGAGCGGCTATGTGCTGGTGCGGCTGGGGCTCGGCGGGGCGTCGCTTAAGGACGAGGGCCTCAACCTGCTGGCGCTGACCGGGCTTTTGAGCCTGCCGCTGGCGTGGTGGCTGGCGCAGCTGCGGGTGCACTGGACCTGGCTGCTGCTGGCGCTGTTGAGCGGTAGCGCCGTGGCTTTCGTGATGCAGGCGGACTGGGTGCGCCTGGAGCAGGGCTCTCTGACCAGCCCCTGGGCCTGGGGCGAGCCGGGGCGGGTGGGCTTCATGGCGAGCGCCGGGCTGATGCTGCTGCTGGCGCTGCTGTTCTCCGGCCTGCAGCGGCTGGGCACCGGCTGGCGGCCCGCCTATCAGGTGGCGGTGTCGCTTGTCTGTGCGGTGCCCGGGGTGATCATCCTGATGGGCACCGGCTTCACCACCGCCTGGCTGGCCACCCTGGCCGGGGTGCTGTGCTTTGCCGCGGCCAGCCCGGTGCTGGGGCGCCACCAGGGCTACCGGATCGGCCGCCTGGGCCTGCTGGTGGTGCTGGCCCTGGGGATGCTGGGGGCCGGTACCCTGCAACTGATGCTGGGCGGCGGTACGGCCCTGGCGCTGGTGGTCGTCGAGCCCCTGCAGGCCATCGGCATGGCGCTGCGCGGCGAGCTGGATCAGGCCCGTGCGCTGCATCCGGGTATGGTGGAACGGCTTTCCCTGTGGTACCACGCCTGGCAGGCCTGGCAGGGGAGCTGGCTGCTGGGCACTGGCCAGCTGGCCCCGGCGGCGGTGGAGGCCCGGCTGGCGGGTTACCCCAACTACTACTCGCTGGTGGCCGCGGTGGGCGCCGGCCTGGGGCTGGTGGGGCTGCTCGGTTTCGCCGCGGTGGTGCTGATCCCTGCCCAGGCGGTGGCGTGGATGGCGCTCAAGCGCGTCTGGCACTCCTCCTGGGCGCTGGGCGTGCTCAGCTGTGGGGTCACCGTGCTGGTCATGGCGCTGCTGGCCATGCCGGCGCAGTACCCGGAATCCCTGGCGTTCATGGTGCTGCTCACTGCCGCCGCGCAGATGGCGGTGCTCGAGAAGTCCTGGATCAAGCAGAGGCAAGCTCGGCTACCGCAGGTCGGCGGTCAATCACAATCGGCCTAGAGTAGGGCGAGCAGCATGGCGATAACGCCGCCGAGTCCCATCGGTAGCATCAGGGCCGGCGGTTGCTTGCCGTTCCAGATCCACCCCGTGAGCTCAACGCATGCCGCCAGCGTGATTACGCCTACCCAGGCAACCAGGTGGCTGGAAACAGTCGCAAGGCCAAGTCGTTCAATCCCCCAGAACAGCAGCCCATAAAGCACCACCCCCAGCAATACCCAGGGCGCCCAGGCGCCAAGCTTGGGCAGCGGCAGCCGAGGCCAGCGGCGACCGGGCTGGCCGGAGCGTTTTGGCTGACGTTTTGGTGTTGGGATTTCGCCGCGGAACAGATAGGGCTGAGTGGGATTCATGGGCAGGCTCGGTTTTTAACGTTGGCGGGAGGCTAACGGGGGGTAGGGCTGGGGTCAATATGTAGCGCTCGGTGTGGTATCCGGCGAGGAGAGGTGATGGAGTTGAGTAGACAGGGAGGTGACCTTGGCTGAGTGTCTCATTTCTTTATTGGTGATCGTCTATGCTGGGGCAACGGTTTGGGCAATTCGCCACATCAAGATAAATGCGGGGAAGAAGGATGAGCTTTGGCTGACACCCTTTGTCATGCTGGTGGCTGCCTTGGTGGTCAAGATTGCGGCGCACAAAGGGACCAGCGTCTCTGCAATGACAGGCTCCCCGGGATTTTTTACCTTCGTTGGTGAAACCTTCGGTTCATCGCATTTTGCCGGGAAACGCGGCACGGATCTTCAGGAAGAAGTATTCCGTGTCGCGGTACCCATAGGCCATCCGTTTGATGACCTTGATCCGGTTGTTCATACCTTCCAGCAC